>JGI994J12354_10001768_pt1 | contig 21672 bp, 17 predicted proteins | sample IntmicLarv3ML3BL_FD_12354 | JGI IMG/M metagenome (IMG submission 12354) | reverse complement strand
ATGAGCACCGGTGGACATTCCGGTAGAACCGACATATCCAATAACTTGTCCTTTGGTAACAGACTGGCCGGCTGATACTGCCATAGAGCTCATGTGAGCATAAAGCGTAACGCGCCCACCGCCGTGATTTATCATAACATAGTTTCCGTAAGAGCTGCTGTACGTTGCGGTTGCAATGGTTCCGCCATCTGCCGCCAGAATAGATGTACCTGCACTCGCTGGAAGGTCTTCACCTGCGTGAAACCTCATCTCGTTGAGAATTGGGTGCATCCTCGGACCGTAAGCAGATCTTGGCGGTACCCCGGGTATTGGCCACTGATATACACCAGTGCTTCCTGACGGTCCGGTATAAACTTCGCCTTCAGCCTCGGCTGCTTTTTTTGCTTCTTCTTCCTGACGTTGGAGTTCCGCAATTTTACGTTCAATCTCTGACTGAAAAGCCTTTTCCTGGGCAAGAACCTCAAGGTATTTTTCTTTATTTGTTTTTATTTCATCCTCAAGCTGCTGTATCAATTTATTTGCTGCTTCAATATCCGCTTCAAGCTGAGCCTTTTTTTCGTCAAGCTCCTGACAGACAATTTCCTGTTCGGCTTTTATTGCCTCATACTCAGCTTTGAGCGTTTCAACGCTCTCACGGGCTTTTATGTATTCATCTTCAAGGGTCTTATCATACTCAAGAACCATTGATATTTCGTTGATTCTTGACAGGAGGTCTGCAAAGCTGTCAGCTCTGAACAGACATGACAAATAGTCAGCTATACCAGTTTCTTCCATGGCACGCACACGTGTCCTAAAGCGTGCTTTCTGGGTCTCTTCTGTCTCCAGCGCAAATTCAAGTTCAATCTCTTTTGCCTCAATCGCCAAAGTAAACAAGTCTATTTCTTCAGTGATAATCTCAATTTCCTGACGTGTCAGTTCGTTTTGCAGGTCTAGCGCTTCTTTCTGCTCAATAACAGAAGCCTGCTCACTGACAAGCTCATCAATGTCACCTTGTATAGCTTCCTTTTTCGCGGCAACTTCTGATTTCTGGTTTTTGAGATTATCTATCTCACTTTGTGTAACCGCACCGGCAGTGACAAGACCAATAATCTGCATAAGAATCGGAACTACAAACAAAAGTGCAAGTAGTCCGCAGAGAATACTGACATAGAGCTTTTGTTTCTTCAATATCGTTACCTACTCTCTATACCTTCAAGTAATTCCTGATTGCAATATTACTTCCAAATGCACCTACTAAAATACCGATACCTAAATATACCGCCAGAACAATATACATAACTGACTGGAAAGGAATCATCGTAAGAAGTTCGCCTGCTATGCTGGTCATCACCCTCTCGGCCACAAGAGCATATATACCCCACTGGGCAAAGAAAGCAATTACTGAGCCCATCATACCTAAAACCAAACCTTCAACAACAAAGGGGAATCTGATAAATATGTTGTTTGCACCCACCATTTTCATAATTGCAATTTCTTCTCGTCTGCCAAATGTTGTTAGTTTCACGGTGTTCGCCATAATGAACACGATATCACTACCAGAATAATAACCAGACCAGAGATATTGCGCTTACAATATTTCTGACAGTCACAAAGCCCTGTGCAATTTCCAGTCTGGCATTCACTTTATCAACGCCATAGATTTTGTACAGATCGTTTTGTGTCTGCTGCATCAGGGTAATATCGTCAAGAGAAATTACATACCGGTGACGGAATACGTCGGTCTCTATCCCTTCAAACATTGATATGTCACCATATCTGTCAACAAAGTTCTGCATGGCCTCTTCGCGGCTCATAAATACAGCTGACGCAACATTCGGTGTCGCATCCATCTGGCTCTGAAGCGCTCTTGCGTCCTCTTCATCCATTGTCTCATCAATGAAAGCGATTATTTCATTGTCTTTTTCCAGTTCTTCAATAAGAGTGTCTATATTCATAGCCAAAAGAGAAAAACTTCCCATGATTATAAGGCAGGCCATGATTATTGTCACAGAGGCAAAGGACATAAAACCGTGTGTGAACACACTTTTGAAGCCTTCGCTCATTAAATAACCAAGTTTATTCAGTCTCATAATAATAGTAACCGTCCATTCCGTCGCTGATTATCTTACCCTCATCTATGGCAACAACACGCTTCGAAAAGGCATTTACAAGCTCCTTCTCATGAGTAACCACAAGNACGGTAGTTCCCAACTCATTGATTTTCTCCAGAAGCATCATGAGTTCNAAACTGCGAACAGGGTCTAGGTTTCCTGTCGGCTCATCCGCAATTATCATCATCGGGTTATTCACAATTGCACGGGCAATCGCAACACGCTGCTGCTCTCCGCCGGAAAGCTCCTGCGGCAGGCGCTTTTCCCTTCCGTCAAGTCCGACAAGCTCCAGAACATATGGAACGCGCTCTCTGATTTCTTTGTTGGATGCTCCCACGACTCTCATTGCAAATGCGATATTCTCATGGACAGTTTTATCATCAATCAACCGGAAATCCTGAAAAATAACTCCCAGCGTACGGCGGAGTTTTGGCAGCTTCGATCTTCTTATACGGCGAAGATCAAAGCCGTTTACTAATATTTCGCCTTCTGCTGCAGAGACTTCTCCTGTTAAGAGCTTTATTATCGTCGTCTTACCTGAGCCGGAAGCTCCCACAAGGAAAACAAACTCTCCGTCTTCAATCGTAAGATCAACATCATCCACCGCTTTGGTTCCGCTATTGGCGTAAATCATGGTTGCATTATTTATCTGAACCATATTTGACCTCCTGAGTTTCTAGGTCGGAAACCGCATTAATATCTGCTTTGAGAATTGAGATATTTTTTAACCATCAGTGCCACTTTAAACACAATAGCATGATCAAACTCGCGCAAATCCAGCCCAGTCAGTTTCTTGATTTTCTCAAGCCTGTATACCAATGTATTCCTGTGTACAAAGAGCTTTCTTGAAGTTTCGGAAACATTGAGGTTGTTTTCAAAAAACTTATTAATTGTATATAACGTTTCCTGATCCAGGGACTCAATCGGATTCTTTTTAAACACTTCGCTAAGGAACATCTCGCAAAGGGTTGTCGGCAGCTGATAAATAATACGTCCGATGCCGAGATTCTCATAGCTTATGATGGTCTTTTCATTCTCAAATACTTTCCGACCTCAATTGCCACCTGCGCTTCTTTGTAACGGTCTGCCAGTTCACGGAGGTGCTTTGCGGGGGTTCCGATACCAATGACCGTTTTAACGAGCAGTTCGGTATTGATTGTCTCTTCAATACTTGCTGCCACACTATAAAGGTCCTGCGTTTCATAATTCACAGGCATCTCTTTGATGAGAACAATATCCGTCTCGCTGATGGAAATAACAAAATCTTTCTGCTTGTCCGGATAAAGGTTCTGAATCACTTCAACCGCAGCCACATCGGACTTCTCAATCTGGCGCACTAAAATTACAGCTCTGGGGATGTCTGTAATAAAATGCAGTTCCTTTGCTCTAACATATACATCTCCGGGTAGTATATTATCGGAAATGATGTTCTTTACGAATGTTGCCTTATTGTGCTTTTCCTCATAATAAGTCTTTGCTTCATTAAATGCTACAGCCGCTAAAATACATACAGATCTCGCCGCAGGGTCGCGACCGTCTACAAAAACGGCATAGTCAAACTGAGAGCTGAGGCTCTCTAATAGTTTGTATGTGCGATTGCCCGAGGTGAAAAGCTGCTCTGGCATGTCTCTTGTTAAGCTTTGGAGGTCTTCAAGTCTGGAGCCTATCATCGAAAGCTCACTGCAGGCAACTACAAATCCCTCCGCATCAACAACTCCCATGCAGCGATCCGTAGCCTCCTTCATCTGGACTATCACACTTTGAAAGATTCTACTTGACATGCTTGGCTCATCCCTTCCACGTCATTTTGCCATTTTCTTGTTACGACAAATGTCGATTTACTTATTCACAAAATACCAATTTACATAATAGCCTATTTCGCTCTATTTTTCAATAGATATCGAAAGTTTTTTTGTAAACATTTTTTATTTCTTGTAATTCATGCCCATGTTTATCCTGCTATTTTTAAGTATTTTGCCTATTTTACGAAGCTCAAACCCCTCACTTCCCGTGAGAAGAGAGGGGTTTTACCAGCAAAATCAACAAGGAATTCTCTGCTCAGTGTCAGAATCAAACAGGTGTACATTATCGGTATCAAAATGCAGTTTCACCTTATTATTCATATCTATAGTAGTGCGGGTGTCAACTACCGCTGTAAAATTAGTATTCCCTATTTTGACATAAAGATTCGTTTCCGCACCCAGCATTTCTGTCAAATCAAGATCACATTCGACTACACAAGCTGGATTTGCATCCAGATATTGTTGTTCATTATGTACATCATTGGGTCTAATACCAAAAATTACTTTTTTACCTGCATACTCAAGAAGCTCTGCCTTGCGCCCGCTGTGTTCCGGAAGCGCAATACGTGCGGGGAAATTCCCGTTCTCGTCCTGATTGCCAAATTCCAGATAGGTTACTCCGTTTTCGTCTGTCACAAGAGCCTCGCAGACATTCATCTGAGGTGTTCCTATAAATGTTGCCACAAAAAGGTTGCAGGGCTTCTCAAACAACTCCTGCGGCGGTGCGACTTGCTGGATAAATCCATCCTTCAAAACGACGATACGGGTACCCATAGTCATTGCTTCAGTCTGGTCGTGGGTAACATATATGAATGTTGTTTCAAGGCGTTTATGGAGCTTTGAGAGCTCACTGCGCATTGCTGTACGCAGTTTTGCGTCGAGGTTGGAGAGAGGCTCGTCCAACAAAAAAACTTTGGGGTTGCGGACGATGGCGCGTCCAAGTGCCACACGCTGTCTCTGACCTCCGGATAATGCCGCAGGTTTTCTGTCCAGCAGGTGTTCAATCTCTAATATTCTGGCTGCTTCATTTACACGGCGCCTAATCTCTTCCTTAGGCATTTTTCTGATTTTCAACCCAAAAGACATATTCTCAAAAACAGTCATATGCGGATAAAGAGCATAGTTTTGAAACACCATGGCTATGTCGCGCTCTTTGGGAGGAACATCGTTGACTTTTTTATTATCAATGAAAAGCTCACCATCAGAGATTTCCTCCAGACCGGCAATCATCCTTAACGTTGTGGACTTTCCGCAGCCTGAAGGCCCAACTAAAATAATAAATTCTTTGTCCTCTATATCAAGACAAAAATCTGAAACGGCTACAACGCCGCCTGCATATCTCTTATATATATTTTTTAGTGTTACACTTGACATAGTGTACCCCCGTTTTTACTTAATAAAATATCGGACTCGCATACCTGTCGTTTATCATAGCACAGCAGTAAAATCATGTATATTGACTTCATAGCCAAAGTCCTAAAAATAGCTTTGTGGATTGTGCTTAGCACTTAATATTGTTGTAATACTATTGTATTTATTTCGATACTTGTTAGCTTTTTGTACTCGCCCGGTTCCAAATTTTCATCTAATTTGAGATTGCCGATTGATAGCCTGGACAGTTCCCTGACGTGCTTTCCCCGGGAAGCCATCATGCGTTTTACCTGATGGTATTTTCCTTCGTAAAGAGTAATAAAGCACACGAAAGCATCAGCTTTGTCATATTCCAAAACTGCCGGAAGGCATTTCATACCGTCAGCTAGAATTATGCCGTTTTCAAAAGCTTCAATATCCGCATCGTCTATCCTGCCATCCACAACCGCGCGGTATTTTTTTGGTATTAACTTTTTGGGTGAAATTATACTGTGAGCAAAGTCGCCGTCATTGGTCAGAATTAAGAGTCCTGTTGTATCTTTATCCAGTCTTCCCACAGGAAACAATCCCAGATGCTGTTCGCCGTCAGAAAGAAGGTCAATCACTGTCTTTTGGCCTCTGTCACCAGTAGCTGAAATGACCCCTGCCGGCTTATTCATCATGTAATAATGGTACTTGTCATACCCTAGTTTTTTCCCGTCAACGCAGATAACAGCCGTTTTTTCATCAAGCTTGTAATCGTTTGATGATATACGTTTTCCATCAACAGACACTCTCCCCTGCTTTATAAGGTCCACAGCTTCCCGCCTTGAGTAAACTCTGCTGTTTGAAAGAAATTTGTCCAACCTGATCAAACTTCTCACCCCGATTATCTTACATTCATACATGCATTTTATCACTACCGTCAACAATTATCAAGCCACCGGAATATCATCGTCTGCATATATGGCCCAAGCTGTGAATATGCTCTTGTCAGGGAGGGATTATAATGTTTGTTGTCAATTTAAAATGGACCCGCAAAAAATCCGTTGCCGTTATAATCATAGCAGCTTTGGTGCTTGCACTGATTGTGCTCTGCGCATCACACGGAGGCGGCAAAAAAGAAGTCAGCAGCAGTAACATACGGACAAATGAGGACAGGATAGCCTATTTGGCTTCACTTGGCTGGGATTGTGATTCTGAATGTGTTGTTGAGAAGAATATTGTCATCCCACGAGAATTTAATGAAGTATACACTCAGTATAATGAGTTGCAGCTCGTCCAAGGCTTTGATTTGACGGATTACCGTGGTATGGAGGTCACTCTGTACGCTTACCGTGTTAAAAACCTTTCAGACAATACAGAGACTGTGTACGCGCAGCTCATTATTTGCGGCAGTGAGGTGATTGGCGGAGATGTTCACTCAACATCTGCAGACGGCTACATGCTTCCACTAAAGAAAACTGCTGAAAATGATATCTAATTATAAAAAACCCGCCTTGAATGCGGCGGTGACATAAGAATACATTTGTAGGGGCGGTCTGCGACCGCCCGCGGGCGAACAAAGTTCGCCCCTACGAGTTTTCTTATAGCCACTCCGCTAAAAGACGGGTTTTTTATTGAATACCATACTAGAAATTCGTTTTTACATTATCAATGATAAAATAATTCTCATATGTGTCAGGATTATATACGGAATAGCTTGTTTCCACCTCAGTTATAACATAGATATCATTTTCTACTAGCTCCTCTGCCACAAAATCCATACTTGTGTACGCTTTTGCGCCAGCGAGCATTTTAACATACAAGCCTCCTTCTACCATAAATCCATTGATTGATGTTTCTCCGGCAGTAATATAAACATGGTTTTCGGAGTTATTCTCCACATAGTAGTTTACTCCTGCTCCATAGTGTTCATGTTCATACTCAACAAAATCCCGGACAACCAATTTGATGCCATCCTGATCAAAAACAAGTTGATCACCGGCAAAGTATACCTGAACATAGTCTTCACTGCCGTCTGTCGTCAGGCTGATTAACTCTGTGACGAAAATGTCTTCATATGTACCAGAGTCAAACACATCGAAAATTACATCAATTGTCTTGATAACTTCAATTCCGGCGTCAGCAAAATCACCCTTATCGAATGTAATTGTTTCGTTTAATTTTTTGCCTGATTCTACATTTGCATACAAGTCGCCCTTAATCATTATATCATTGATTGCAATCGCCCAAATACCGACATTAATGTTCTTATCAGAGTCATTTTCAATAAGCACTTTGATTTTTCCCGCATAGTAATCGTCGGAGAAATCCAGTCCTGTCAAAGTAATCGCTACGCCTTCCTGATCAACAAGAAGCTGCTCATCTAAGCTGACACTGTTAGCAGCTGTCACCGGCGATGTCGACTCATCTGTAACAGGCTTCTCCGAAGATTCTCCGGTTTGATCCGGTGTTTGAGTTGTATTAGTTTCATCTGTGGGCTTGCTGGGGGTTATCGCAGGTTTGCTGCCATTACAAGCGGTAGCGCCAAGAATCATTGCAAAAATTAATAATAAAATCAGTAATCTTTTCATTTCCAGGCTCTCCTTAAAAAGTAACAAAGGCAAGCAGTGTTCCCGCTTGCCTTTATTATTTAGTATTAGTCGACAGCGATAACAACGCCGGAGCCGACAGTACGACCACCCTCACGGATAGCGAAACGAAGTCCGGGCTCAATAGCGATAGGAGTGATCAGCTCAACATCCATCTCGACGTTATCGCCAGGCATGCACATTTCAATGCCTTCAGGAAGATCAACAACACCGGTAACGTCAGTTGTACGGAAGTAGAACTGAGGACGATAGTTGTTAAAGAAAGGGGTGTGGCGTCCGCCCTCATCCTTTGAGAGAACGTAAACCTGTCCGCGGAACTTTGTGAGGGGCTTAATGCTGCCTGGAGCAGCAAGAACCTGACCGCGCTCAACATCGTTCTTAGCAACACCGCGAAGAAGAGTACCAACGTTATCGCCGGCCTCAGCATACTCAAGTGTCTTGTGGAACATCTCTGTACCGGTAACGACAGTCTCAGTAGCCTTCTCCTGAAGACCAACGATCTCGACCTTATCGCCGACCTTTACGCGTCCGCGCTCAACACGACCTGTGGTAACAGTACCACGACCGGTGATTGTGAAAACGTCTTCGACAGGCATAAGGAAAGGCATGTCGCTCTTACGGTCAGGAGTTGGGATATAGCTGTCAACTGCGTCCATGAGTTCCTTGATGCAGGCATACTCAGGAGCATTGGGATCTTCAGACTCGGAAACGAGAGCGTTCAGTGCGCTTCCCTTGACGATCGGAATATCGTCGCCGGGGAAATCATACTTGCTGAGCAGCTCACGAACTTCCATCTCGACAAGCTCAAGAAGCTCTTCGTCATCAACCTGGTCAACCTTGTTAAGGAAAACAACGATTGCAGGCACGCCCACCTGACGGGCAAGCACGATGTGCTCACGGGTCTGGGCCATAGGTCCGTCGGAAGCGGCGATAACCAGAATGGAACCGTCCATCTGTGCAGCGCCGGTAATCATATTCTTGATATAGTCGGCGTGACCCGGGCAGTCAACGTGAGCATAGTGACGCTGATCGGTCTCATACTCAACGTGAGCTGTGTTGATGGTAATTCCGCGCTCTTTCTCTTCAGGAGCCTTATCGATCATATCGTATGACTCAAACTGAGCATTTCCGGAAAAAGCAAGATACTTTGTGATAGCCGCAGTAAGAGTTGTCTTACCGTGGTCGACGTGACCGATGGTGCCAACGTTGACGTGGGGCTTGGTTCTGTTAAACATTTGCTTGGCCATGGGGAACATCCTCCTTATAATTCAGTTAGTAAATTTAATAGTTTTTTATAGTCAGCACGGACATTTTATATCATTTCCGTACTGTTTGCAACAATAATTTTGTTACACGTTTCTTGTTCCGACGATTTCGTCCCGCAGTGACTTCGGCAGTTCAACATAGTGGCTTGCTTCCATACTGTAGCTCGCGCGTCCCTGTGTTTTACTGCGCAAATCTGTTGCGTAGCCGAACATTGAGGAGAGAGGAACTCTCGAATCTATCTGTGCTGTTCCCATCCTCGTTTCCATTCCCTGAATCTGTCCGCGGCGTGCCGTCAGGTCACCCATAACGTCGCCCATATAATCTTCAGGAGCNGTGACAACGACCTTCATAATCGGCTCGAGGAGTGTNGGTGATGCCTTTTTNCATGCATCCTTGAACGCCATACTTCCGCAGATTTTAAAAGCCATCTCAGATGAGTCAACCTCGTGGAATGATCCGTCGATCAGGGTCACTTTAACGTCAACAACCTGATATCCTGCAAGGACACCGGCTTGCATTGCGCCCTGAATACCGTGGTCGATGCTGGGTATATACTCCTTGGGAATCGCTCCGCCTGTAATCTTATTGACAAACTCATAGCCCTTACCGGACTCGTTAGGTTCGACAATAATCTTAACGTGTGCGAATTGACCTTTACCGCCTGACTGACGCACATAGCGTGTGTCAACTTCAGCGGAAGATTTAATTGTCTCTTTGTAGGAAACCTGAGGTTTACCTACATTGGCTTCAACGCGGAACTCACGCAAAAGCCTGTCGACAATGATCTCCAAATGGAGTTCACCCATACCGGCAATGATTGTCTGACCGGTCTCTTCGTCCGTGTAGGTCTTGAAGGTCGGGTCTTCCTCGGCAAGCTTTGCCAGAGCAATACCCATTTTTTCCTGACCGGCTTTGGTCTTGGGCTCAATAGCAACACGGATAACAGGCTCCGGGAATTCCATAGACTCAAGGATTATCTGGTTCTTCTCATTACAGAGAGTATCGCCTGTTGTGGTGTTTTTCAAACCGACAGCAGCAGCGATATCACCGGAATAGACCTGCTCGATATCTTCACGGTGGTTAGCGTGCATCTGGAGTATGCGTCCGAGGCGCTCGCGCTGGCCTTTTGTTGAGTTCATGACAGTTTCGCCGGCTTTTGCGGTTCCGGAATATACACGGAAGAACGAAAGCCTTCCCACATAGGGGTCAGTCATAATCTTAAATGCCAGAGCAGAGAATGGTGCTGTGTCATCAGCAGGGCGGCTGTCTTCCTCATCGTTCTTAGGATTAGTTCCCTTAATCGCAGGAATATCCAGCGGTGAAGGCATATAATCAACAATTGCGTCAAGGAGCTTCTGCACACCCTTATTTCTGTAAGAGGTTCCGCAAGTTACAGGAATCATATCAACTGCGACAGTGGCTTTGCGAATTGCGGCTTTAATAGCCTCAACGAAACTTCCTTGCCTTCAAGGTAGTTTTCCATTATCTCATCGTCAAAGTCAGAAACCGCCTCAAGCAGCTTGATTCTGTACTCTTCGGAAATTTCCTTCATATTATCGGGAATTTCCTCTACACGGACATCATTGCCAAGATCGTCATAATAGATGTCGGCTTTCATTTCCACAAGGTCGATGATTCCCTTGAAATCATTTTCTGACCCTATGGGTAATTGAATCGGAACCGCATTGCATTTCAGACGGTCTTCGACCATATGCAGAACGTTATAGAAGTCCGCTCCCATGATGTCCATCTTGTTGACGTATATCATGCGGGGAACGTGATAGTGATCCGCCTGTCTCCAAACTGTTTCGGACTGGGGCTCAACGCCGCCTTTAGCGCACATAACTGTGACGCTTCCGTCCAGAACACGAAGGCTGCGCTCAACTTCAACTGTAAAGTCCACGTGGCCGGGGGTGTCAATGATGTTTATTCTGTTTTCTTTCCAGAAACAGGTTGTTGCGGCACTTGTAATAGTGATTCCGCGCTCCTGCTCCTGTTCCATCCAGTCCATTGTAGCAGTTCCTTCATGGGTTTCGCCAATCTTATAGTTGACTCCCGTATAGAAAAGGATACGCTCAGTGGTTGTGGTTTTTCCGGCATCAATGTGAGCCATGATACCAATATTTCTTGTTCTGTCAAGGGGATATTGTCTGGGCATTTTTTACCACCTATAATGCGCGAATGCCTTATTGGACTCAGCCATTTTATGGGTATCCTCGCGCTTTTTGACTGCCTGACCGAGATTGCTCACGGCATCCATGAGTTCACCTGCAAGGCGCTCTTTCATGGTCTTCTCACTGCGCTTACGTGCATAAGACGTCAGCCAGCGAAGTCCAAGAGTCTGACGCCTGTCGGCGCGTACCTCAATAGGAACCTGGTAAGTGGCACCGCCAACGCGGCGTGCCTTGACCTCAAGTGTAGGCATAATGTTGTCTAGTGCTTCTGTAAATATTTCAAGGGGGTTGCGGTTCAATTTCTGCTCCATGATCGCGAATGCGTCATAGACGACCTTTTGAGCAACACCCTTCTTGCCGTCTAGCATAATGCTGTTGATGAGCTTTGTCACCAGCACAGAATTATACATAGGATCCGGCAAGATTTCTCTTTTGGGAACGTTACCTCTTCTGGGCACTATACTTCCCTCCTTCATTAGAAAATGATGTCAACGGTACTCGTAGCCATTTATTGGCTCCGTTGCGCGCCCCGGGTAACATACCATTTATATAGTATATATACACAACAGGGCTACTGTTGGAGTTTTGCTTATTTAGGTTTCTTTGCGCCGTATTTTGAGCGTCCCTGCTTACGTCCGGAAACACCCTGGGTATCAAGAGTACCACGGATAATGTGGTAACGCACACCAGGAAGGTCCTTTACACGTCCGCCGCGAATCATAACGACACTATGCTCCTGAAGATTGTGGCCGATTCCGGGGATATAAGCCGTTACCTCATATCCGTTTGACAAACGAACACGGGCAATCTTACGCAGAGCGGAGTTCGGCTTCTTAGGAGTTGAAGTACGAACTGCGGTGCAGACACCTCTCTTTTGCGGTGAGCTATGGTCTGTCTCACGGTTCTTCAGGGTATTGAGACCCTTCTGCATTGCCGGTGATGTGGACTTGTAGGTCACCTTCTCCCTGCCCTTGCGGACAAGCTGGTTAAATGTAGGCATTGTTTTCCTCCTTTCTTCAGATACTGTATATTTTCACGGGAATCAAATAAATATCCCGAAAAAATTAATTTTCGGCAAACTTGGGTAAGCATATTTGCTTTCATCCCAGTTTATCCGGCGCCAATCATGTATTTTAGCAGAAAAGCGCTTGAAAGTCAATTGTCTTTTCTCTTGTGCCGCCAAGTTTTCAGGTTTTGGTGTTTTTATCGCGGACACAGTTTTTCACAGTGACCGGAGCGCAATGAACCGCTCCGGTCATATAATTTTACTTTACTGATTACAGTGCGTTGCTTCTGCCGACAAGTGATGACAGATCCACATAGTTTTCAGCCTCAGCAGTCACATCTTCATCGGTTTCAATATCAAAGCTGCGATACACACCCAATCCGCTGCCTGCCGGAATGAGCTTTCCGATTATGACGTTTTCTTTAAGTCCCACCAGATGGTCAACCTTACCTTTAATCGCAGCTTCAGTAAGAACCTTCGTTGTCTCCTGGAAGGAGGCGGCGGAAAGGAAGCTCTCGGTGGCAAGTGAAGCCTTTGTGATACCCATGAGTATCGGAATGCTTGTTGCCTTTTTCAGCGGTTCACCCAATTCGTTGCGCTCACCTGTGGCATTGCGCTCATCAACTGCTCTGTTTGCAGCCTTAAAGTCGTTAACATCTGCCGTTGAGCCTGAGAGAAGTCCCGTATCTCCTGCTTCCTCAACTCTGACTTTGCGCATCATCTGGCGAACAATTACCTCAATATGCTTGTCGTTGATATCAACGCCTTGCTGGCGGTAAACCTTCTGAACTTCCTGAATCAGGTAGTTATGGCATGGTGACACGCCGCGAATACGAAGAACATCGTGGGGGTTAAGACTTCCTCCGGTGAGTTCTATACCCATCTGGACATTGTCACCTTCGGCAACCAGTATGCCTGCGGAATACGGAATTTGGTATACCTTTGTATCTCCGTCTGCTTCATTTGTTATTGTCAGAGCGCACACGGCGTTCTTTTTGGTCTCTTCGATGGAAACCTTGCCGTTGATTTCAGCAAGCTGTGCCATTTTCTTCGGTTTTCTTGCTTCAAACAGCTCCTCAACACGAGGCAAGCCCTGTGTGATATCGTCACCGGCAATACCTCCTGTATGGAAGGTACGCATCGTCAGCTGTGTACCCGGCTCACCAATGGACTGAGCTGCGATAACACCGACGGCCTCACCCTCATTTACCGGGGTTCCCGTTGCCAGGTTCACACCGTAGCACTTTGCGCACACGCCGCTCTTGGATTCACATGTGAGCACGCTGCGAATTTTTATCTCATTAATCCCGCGTGACTCAAAGAATTCCGCATCGGATATCTTGAGCATTGTATCTGCGCTAAACAGCAGCTCTCCGGTATTGGGATCACAGATGTTTTCTGACGGGAATCTTCCGTGGATGCTCTCGCCAAGACCCTGTACCAACTGGTTTTTATCATAAATTGCCTTAGCAACCACACCTTCAACTGTTCCGCAGTCGCTCTCACGGATGATGACATCCTGAGATACATCAACCAGACGGCGTGTAAGATATCCGGAGTCGGCGGTACGAAGCGCCGTATCAGCCATTCCCTTTCGTGCGCCGCGGCTTGATACAAAGTATTCAAGAACCGTAAGACCTTCACGGAAGTTTGCCTTAATGGGAATTTCAATGGTTTTACCGGAGGTACTGGCCATCAGTCCGCGCATACCTGCCAGCTGACGAATCTGGTTCATACTTCCTCGGGCGCCGGAGTTTGCCATCATATAAATCGGGTTGAATTCATCAAGAGAATTCTGGAGCGCTCCGGTAACATCCTTTGTTGTCTGTTCCCACTCGTTTATTACAAGGCGGTAACGCTCTTCATCGGTGATAAAACCGCGGCGGAACTGGCGTTCAATATCCAGAACTTTCTTCTCAGTTGCTTCAATCAGCGTCTTTTTCGCTTCCGGCACAGTCATGTCGGAAATTGAAATAGTCACTGCGCCTCTTGTTGAATACTTAAATCCCAAATCTTTGATATTATCAAGAACCTCAGCAGAAATCGTAAATCCGTATTTTGTAATGCAGCGGTCGATAATTTCTCCCAGCTGTTTCTTGCCGGCTTTAAATCCGATTTCATAATCAAACATTGTTTCCGGATTTGTGCGATCCACAAATCCCAAATCCTGAGGGATAGGCTCATTGAAGAGAATGCGTCCCACAGTGGTATCTATAATCTTATACTTCGGCACTCCGTCAACGATTTTTGTTACACGCACTTTTATTGGGCTGTGAATTCCGACAGAACCGTCATTATATGCCATCAGCGCTTCATTTGGAGAGGCAAACGCCTTGCCTGTTCCCTCTTCGTCACGCTCAAATGTCAGGTAGTACGCACCGAGAATCATGTCCTGTGTGGGAACCGTTACCGGCTGTCCATCCTGAGGACGCAGAAGGTTGTTTGCCGAAAGCATGAGTATTCTCGCCTCAGCCTGTGCCTCTGCTGACAGCGGCACGTGAATTGCCATCTGGTCACCGTCGAAGTCGGCGTTGTATGCGGTACATACCAGCGGATGGAGCTTCAAAGCGCGTCCTTCAACAAGTATAGGCTCGAAGGCCTGAATTCCAAGGCGGTGGAGCGTAGGCGCGCGGTTCAAGAGAACTGGATGTTCCTTTATGACGATATCAAGAGCATCCCAAACTTCATTGCGGGCTCTGTCAACCATCTTCTTTGCGCTCTTTATATTGTTTGCTATACCGTCCTCAACCAACTTCTTCATAACAAATGGGCGGAAAAGCTCAATAGCCATCTCCTTGGGCACACCGCACTGATACAACTTCAGTTCAGGACCGACGACGATAACTGAACGTCCGGAATAGTCAACACGCTTACCCAGAAGGTTCTGGCGGAAACGTCCCTGCTTACCCTTCAGCATATCTGAAAGTGACTTCAACGCGCGGCTGTTGGCACCGGTGACAGCGCGCCCGCGGCGGCCGTTGTCAATAAGCGCATCCACAGCTTCCTGAAGCATACGCTTTTCGTTGCGCACAATTATATCGGGAGCATTGAGCTGAATAAGTCTTTTAAGGCGGTTATTGCGGTTAATAACTCTGCGGTACAGGTCGTTNAGATCACTTGTGGCAAATCTNCCGCCNTCAAGCTGCACCATTGGGCGAAGCTCAGGAGGAATAACAGGAAGAACATCAATAATCATCCATGTGGGGCTGTTTCCGGAAGTACGGAATGCCTCGACAACCTCAAGACGCTTGACAAGCTTGGCTTTCTTCTGTCCGCTGGCATCCTGAAGCTCTGTACGCAGCGAAATTGAGAGTTTCTCGCAGTCAATATCGGAGAGGAGCTTCTTGATAGCCTCAGCACCCATGCCGGCGCTGAAGTCATCTTCATATTTTTCCCGCATATCGCGGTATTCTTTTTCTGTGAGAATCTGATTTCTTGAAAGAGGCGTAAAGCCGGGATCTGTGACAATATATGATCCGAAGTACAGAACCTTTTCCAGAATTCTGGGTGTCAAATCAAGGAGCAGACCCATACGTGACGGAATGCCTTTGAAATACCAGATGTGGGACACCGGCGCTGCCAGTTCAATATGACCCATGCGCTCACGGCGAACCTTGGACTTCGTGACTTCAACGCCGCAGCGGTCACAGACTTTTCCCTTATAGCGTATCTTTTTGTATTTTCCGCAGTGGCATTCCCAGTCCTTTGTAGGTCCAAAAATGCGCTCACAGAACAGTCCGTCACGCTCCGGCTTTAAAGTCCGGTAATTGATGGTTTCAGGCTTCTTGACTTCACCTGAGGACCATTCGGCAATCATTTCCGGAGAGGCAATACCTATCTTGATAGCGTCAAAAGTTGCGTAACCCATTAAAATGCCTCCTCTTCCTCATTCTCATCAACGTCATCAAGGACAAGCTCATCCTCGTCAACATCTTCTATTTTGAATCCGGCAGCGCTTATCTCATTTTCATCTGGCTGATAGCTGCTGCTCTCGTCTCTGATTCCGGGTACAAAGTCGTCCTCATCCTCGTCCTTGAGAGCAATCTCTTCACCCTTGTTATCAAGAACACGAATATCCAGACACAGTGACTGCAACTCTTTTACAAGCACTTTAAAGGACTCCGGCACACCCGGTTGCGGAATGTTGTGGCCTTTAACTATGCTCTCATAAGTGCGGACACGTCCTGTAACATCGTCCGACTTAACTGTCAGAATTTCTTGCAGTGTATATGCCGCGCCGTAAGCTTCAAGCGCCCAAACTTCCATCTCACCGAAGCGCTGACCGCCGAACTGGGCTTTACCGCCCAAGGGCTGCTGAGTAACAAGGCTGTATGGGCCTGTGCTTCTGGCGTGAATCTTATCATCAACAAGGTGGTGCAGCTTGAGGAAGTATACATATCCGACAGTAACCGGATTATCAAAAGCCTGACCTGTACGTCCGTCGTACAACACACTTTTACCGTCTGTGCGGAGGTTTGCAAGCTCCAGAGTTTTTCTGATTTCTTCCTCATTAGCTCCGTTGAATATGGGTGTTGCCACCTTCCATCCCAGAGCCTGAGCAGCATAACCAAGGTGAACCTCCAGTACCTGTCCGATATTCATACGGGAAGGAACGCCCAGCGGGTTCAGCACAATATCAAGAGGCGTGCCATCCGGCAGATACGGCATATCTTCCTGTGGCAGAATACGTGATACAACGCCTTTGTTTCCGTGGCGTCCCGCCATTTTATCGCCTACGGATATTTTGCGCTTCTGCGCAATATATACGCGTACAACCTGATTTACTCCGGGAGACAGCTCATCGCCGGCATCACGAGTAAATACCTTAACATCAACAATAATTCCGCTTTCACCGTGGGGAACTTTCAAACTTGTATCGCGGACTTCTCTTGCTTTCTCGCCGAATATCGCACGGAGCAGTCTCTCTTCCGCAGTCAGATCGGTTTCTCCCTTTGGAGTCACCTTGCCGACCAAGATATCTCCCGCACGAACCTCGGCACCTACGCTGATAATTCCGCGTTCATCGAGATATTTAAGAGCGTCTTCACCAACACCCGGGATATCTCTTGTAATTTCTTCTGGTCCAAGCTTGGTATCACGTGCGTCACACTCATACTCTTCAACGTGGATTGAAGTGAATACATCATCCATTACGAGACGCTCATTTATAAGGATAGCATCCTCATAGTTATAGCCTTCCCAAGTCATGAATCCAACGAGAATATTTTTACCGAGGCTCAATTCACCTTGGCTGGTAGACGGACCGTCAGCAATAACTGTTCCGGCACTGACTCTCTCATGAACATCAACGATTGGACGCTGGTTCAGACAGGTGCCTTGGTTTGACCTGGCATATTTAGCCATTTTATAGTCTTTTATTGCGCCGTTGTCATATTTAATTGTAATATTTGTAGCGGAAACCTTTGTAACCTCTCCATCACCCTCAGAACACACAACAACACCTGAGTCAACAGCACACTTATGCTCAATACCGGTTGCTACAATCGGCGCTTCGGTTATGAGCAGCGGAACTGCCTGTCTCTGCATGTTTGCGCCCATGAGCGCACGGTTCGCGTCATCGTTCTCAAGGAAGGGTATCATCGCAGTAGCAATGGAAACCATCATTTGAGGTGAGATATCAATATAGTCAACACGGTCGCGGTCAACTTCAATAATTTCATCGCGGTGGCGGCATGTGACACGCTCATTGAGCAGGAATCCGTTTTCACCTGTAGGCTCAGTTGCCTGTGCAATGATATACTGGTCTTCCACATCAGCCGCAAGGTAGTGAACATCGTCTGTTATGCAATGTGTCTCTTTGTCAACTCTGCGGAAAGGAGCAATCAAAAATCCGTACTCATTGATACGCGCATAGCTGGCGAGATAGCTGATAAGTCCGATGTTCGGACCTTCAGGAGTCTCTATGGGGCACATACGGCCATAGTGGCTGTAATGAACGTCACGAACATCAAAGTTCGCTCTCTCACGGCTTAGACCGCCTGGTCCCAAAGCCGACATACGGCGCTTATGCGTAAGTTCAGCCAATGGATTTGTTTGATCCATAAACTGGCTTAGCGGCGAACTGCCGAAGAACTCTTTAATAGCTGCTGTAACCGGTCTGATGTTTATCAGGCTCTGTGGTGTAACAATATCAAGATCCTGAAGAGTCATACGCTCGCGGATTACGCGCTCCATTCTGGAAAATCCTATACGGAATTGGTTCTGGAGCAGTTCTCCGACGCTGCGCAGGCGGCGGTTTGCCAAATGGTCAATATCATCCTTGTCGCCTACATTGTGGGCAAGGCAGGAGATAAAGTTAATTGAAGAAAAAATATCATCAACAATAATGTGCTTTGGAATAAGCTCATCAATGTTCTCCCGAATAGCTTCCTTCAACGCATCTCCCTCATACTGCTCAAGGAGGCGGCGCAGAATAATGAAGCGCACGCGCTCTTTTATATCAAGTTCAGCGGGATCAAAATCAACAAACGAATCAAGGAAAACCATGCCGTTTGAGATAACATGGACAATCTTTCCGTCTTGGCTCTTTACCCAGGCGTCGACGACTCCGCGGCTTTCAATTTCCTCAGCGCGCTCTCTGGAGAGCACTTCTCCCTCTTCCGCAATAATCTCGCCTGTTAGAGGGTCTGCAATTGGCATCGCGAGCTCATGACCTTTCAGCCTTGCCCAGAGCGCCAGCTTCTTATTGAACTTATATCTTCCCACAGCGGAAATATCATATCTGTGCTGATCAAAGAACAGACTGTCAATAAGGCTTTCGGCGCTGTCCACAGTCGGGGGATCTCCCGGACGGAGCTTGCGGTAAATCTCAATAAGCGCCTCTTCGCGGCTCTTGCATGTGTCTTTGTCAATTGTGGCAAGTATACGCTCATCCTCGCCGAACACATCGCGAATCTGCTCATTTGTTATGATGCCAGTGACAGTTTCAGGCAGGCAGGACACCCATGTATAAGGTTTGTCCTCGCGGTAGATACCCATAGCTTTTATAAGCCATGTCACAGGTAGTTTTCGGTTTTTATCTATACGGACATAGAACACATCGTTGGCATCTGTCTCGTATTCAAGCCATGCGCCGTGATAAGGAATAGCCGTCGCACTGAAAACCGAGGTTGCCGTCTTATCTGTCTTTTTATCAAAATAAACACCGGGGCTGCGGACGAGCTGTGATACAATAACACGCTCTGCTCCATTTATAATAAAGGTACCGCCTTCGGTCATAAGAGGAAAATCGCCCATGAAAATTTCCTGCTCTTTGATTTCCTCGGTTTCCTTGTTGCGAAGACGCACACCGACCTTCAGAGGCGCAGCATAGGTTGCGTCGCGGGCTTTGCACTCCTCTTCAGAGTATTTTGGATTCTCATCCATGGAGTAATCCACAAATGTGAGCTCCAAATTGCCGGAATAGTCTGAAACTGATGCGACATCCTGAAAAACGTCTCTCAGTCCCGCTTCCAGAAACCACCTATATGAGTTTTTCTGGACTTCCAGCAGGTTGGGCATGTCCTGAAGTTCTGTGCTGCGCGCGAAGCTTTTTCGCTTGGTTTTTCCGTAGAATACATCCTTTGGCATTAACCTTCACTCCTTATCTCGATTATCGCGAACACCCGGTAGGGTTGTTAATACTTTTCGTAGTCCTAAAATTGCCTGTTGATTTTTCAAAAAAACATGGTAAAATAAAACTGCAATAGAAAAGTGGGAGCATATCGCTCTTTGTTGCAAACATAGCAAGTAATTGTATCAATTTCAGCCCGATTTGTCAAGGGCTTTTTTGTTGTTTTCGGCAGGAGTTTTTACTCTTTGCCGTTTTTTTCTTGCATTTCAGTAATTACGCATTAGTGTTTTTGCCGGAGGTAGCAAAATGGGAGTATCTGTTGTACTCATTTTTAGTCTTATTGCCACCTTTTCGCTAGCCATTCTATGGCGGGAAGGGCTGCTTCGCAGCACACATAATTTGGTAGCTGCGTCTTTTTTTCTGGCGCTTGCCATGCTTATACGTATCTTTTCTCTTGACCACGAGACTCTGGATTATGTAAACTTCCTTTCCAGATGGGTTGAATATTTCCGCCAAAACGGCGGATTTGCTGCGCTTTCAGGCGAGGTTGGAAACTACAACCTCCCCTACCTGTATTTTTTAGCTTTTTTCTCTTATTTAAAAACACCGGATTTGTATTTAATAAAGGTGCTCTCTATATTTTTTGATGTCATTCTGGCTTGGGGAGTAATGAAAACCGTTGCTCATTTTAAAAGTGGCAGCACTAGAAAGCTCGTTGCTTTTTTCAGCACGCTCCTTCTGCCCACAGTATTCCTTAATGGTGCGTATTGGGGTCAGTGTGACAGCATCTATGTGGCGTTTACAGTCTGGAGCATCTATTTTGCCCTCAGTGACCGCCCAAAGCTTTCGGTGATATTCATCGCCATTTCCTTCGCGTTTAAACTTCAAGCAATTTTCGTCATGCCTGTATTTTTCATACTGCTGTTCACAAACAGAGTGAAATTCAGTCATCTTCTCCTATTTCCTGCGACTTATTTTGTTATTATCGCTCCGGCTGTACTTCTTGGACGTCCTTTTATTGAAACGCTAACACTATATATTAGTCAGGCTGACTCAATCGGTTCAGGTCTGAACTATAATTCTCCTTCTGTCTATGCTCTGTTTTCTGTTTCTGAAAACATCGGCATGTGGGCATCTATGGGAATCGCAATAGCGTTTTTATATATATTTGTTATTTATGCATGGTTGTGGTTTAGAAAAAACCGTGTCACAGATGAGGTTTTGCTCACAGTTACACTGATTTTCTGCATAGCAGTCCCCTTCTTTCTCCCGCATATGCACGACAGATATTTTTTCTCAGCAGATATTTTTGCGCTTATATTTGCCTTGGTTTTCCCAAGAAAGCTGCCGATTCCTCTGCTTGTGAGCTTCGGCTCACTCCTCGGTTATCATGCCTATCTGCGTGAGGCATATTTACTCCCGATGGGCTATGGCGCCGTAGCAATGATTTTTGTGCTTTTCATGGTGCTGATTGAGCTTGCGCAGTCAATAAACGTCAGGCAGCAATACAAGGATTAGACCTTATAAATTACATGTTGACAATGCTGGTTTTTATGTTATAATAACTCTTGCGCTGCTAAGGTTTGCGCTTATATGCGAGAGTGCTGGAACAGGTAGACAGGCACGTTTGAGGGGCGTGTGTCGAATGGCGTGTGGGTTCAAGTCCCATCTCTCGCACCAAAATCGTTTCTATTGGAATTGAGTAATCTTTCCCGATAGAAACGTTTTTTATTATGTGGTATAATATGGTGTATCAGAATTTGTCGAGTTGAATTTCTAAAGGAGATATCGGTATGCTTTGGAATGCGCAAAATGGT
>JGI994J12354_10001767_pt1 | contig 21674 bp, 19 predicted proteins | sample IntmicLarv3ML3BL_FD_12354 | JGI IMG/M metagenome (IMG submission 12354) | reverse complement strand
CCCCGCCATGCTTGGCTATCCGCGCGCCACAGGCTGCCGCCACAAACATGGCGGCGGTGGAAATGTTGAAGGTGTGAGCACCATCACCGCCTGTGCCCACAATATCCAGAAGACTGGCGGTATCCGGCACCTCTACCCTGACAGAGAATTCGCGTAGTGCCTGTGCTGCTGCGGCAATTTCACCGACGGTTTCCTTTTTTACCCGCAATCCCATGGTTAGGGCAGCAACAATCAGGGGGGACATTTCACCACTCATGATGCGGCGAAACAGGAACAACATTTCATCATGAAAAATCTCGCGATGTTCAATACATCGCACCAGTGCTTCCTGAGGTGTAATAGACATAATATGATTTCCTGAAAAAACAATCTGAATAATCTGTTAGCGCGTTCCGGGCTGATAGCGCAGAAAATTTCTGAAAAGGGCATGCCCCTGCTCTGATAGAATGGACTCGGGATGAAACTGCACACCTTCGACGGGCAATGTCTTGTGACGCACTCCCATGATTTCGCCATCCTCCGCCCAAGCGGTGATTTCCAAGCATTCGGGCAGTGTCTCACGCTCAATAGCAAGCGAGTGATAACGGGTGATCGTCAGGGGATTGGGCAGACCATGAAAAACACCGGTGCCGGTATGGGTAATGCGAGAAACCTTGCCGTGCATGATCTGTCTGGCATGGACAACCTTTCCGCCAAATGCTGCACCAATGGACTGGTGTCCAAGGCAGACGCCCAGAATCGGTATCGTGCCTGAAAACTGTCTGAGCACATCAAGAGAGATGCCAGCGCGGTCGGGCGCACCGGGCCCCGGTGAAATACAGATCCTGTCCGGTCCAAGCCGGGCAATGTCATTGAGCGCGATGGCATCATTCCGGTAAACCCGAACGTCTTCGCCGAGCTCGCCAAAATACTGGACAAGGTTATAAGTGAAAGAATCATAATTATCTATCATCAGCAACATAAACTACTCCTTGGTTTCTTCGGGAAGCGACCACTTCCATAAGGCAATAAGATTTTTAACTGGCTGCAGGCACATCAATGTGCGAACAGAAAATCAGATACAGGGATTTTTACGCGCCGAGCAGGCGCAAAGGGTCGTTAGGCAATTGGCTTGCGCCAGCGCTGAGAAAGGAGTGTTGTCACAAATAAACTTATCTTGACCATGATCCGCATTATACGCCTCCCGGCAACATGCGCAAGCCGGACGGCTACTTTGTTTTTTCTACGGGAAAGTTTAATGAATGCAGAAGAAATCAGGGAAGCACGTCGTCTTCACCATGTTCCGTCTGATCCACAACCGGAACGGCATATTTTTCATCCGCCCATGCACCCAGATCAATCTGTTGGCACCGATCCGAGCAAAATGGGCGGAAGCGGTTTTTTTCTACCCATTCCACTTCTTTGCTACAAACGGGGCATTTGACTCTGGTTACGGTCATGTCAGCACAATGTCAACTCAAAGGAAATGTCACTGTCGATAGGCTTTGGTTTCAAATCGCCATCCTGCGAATTGAAACGAACCCACAGCATGTATTTGTTGGCAGAGGCTTCCGGAATGGCATTCAACTCCGGATCCAGCGCCATCCGCAGCATCTGGTAGGTTTTACCCTGTAACATCTGCTGGTAACTTCCTGATTCGGCAACAATCGTGACTTTTTTTCCCGAATCACGCAAAAGGCGCAACACCATGCTGACAGCATTCAGCATCGGCATCAGAGGAGCAAACCAGTTTTCAATATCCTGATGACGTTTTTCAACGGATTTTTTCTGCCAGGCATAATAGGATGGCAGATCAAACTCACAAGCACCTCCCGGAATGATGGTGCGACCGCGAATACTCATGAGCCACTCATTATCGCGGATTGTCTGACCAGTCTTTCCCTGTGTGTTGACCAGCGCACGACTGACCTGCTCAACCTCGGCAAGAAGCGAATCCAATAAATCCGCCTGTACATTGGGATGCGAGCGATAGCCGGTAAGCGTCTGTTTCTGGCGCTCAAGTTCTTGAAGCAGATCCGATTTCAGATCCGCACGGCCTGTAACTTCCAGCATTTCAAATATGGTGGACAATGCCACATGATGCTGCAGATGATGTTCCTGGGAAAGAAAGTACTGGAAACGCTCGTACAGGTCTTCCAGGCGCAAAAGCATCCGGATACGCTCATTGAAAGGGTATTCGTAAATGATCAAAACGGGCCCTTTTTTATAAACCTTGTCAATATTCCATGATTCTGAATGATCGAATCGTAAAATTCAATTTAAATCTTATCCGGCAACCATTTTTCGGCAATTTTTTTGTATTCAGCATTCAGACGAGCCACCTCAACAGACAGGTTTTCCACGTCACTTTCATTCAGTATGACATCATCCGCAATAGCCAGACGTTCTGCGCGTGTTGCCTGTGTTTCCATGATGACTCTCACCTGTTCCCGTGTCATGCCATTTCTGGCTATCACCCGCCTTATCTGATCCTCTTCCGAACAGTCCACCACCAAAATACGGGAAGCCATCACCCGCCAAACCGGCTGCTCAGTCAAAAGGGGTATCACGAAAATGATGTAATCCGTTTTCAGCTTCGCCGCCTGATCACAGGCGTCCTGCTGAATCATCGGATGTAGAATCGCCTCCAGTTTTTTACGAGCAGCTGGATCCTGAAAAACCAGTTCTCGCATCTTTGCTCGGTCAAGCGCGCCTTCATCATTGACATAGGCGGCCCCAAATTCATGACGAATCACATCCATCGCCCGCCCACCAGACTTCGTAAGCCTATGGGCAATATCATCCGTATCGACAATACCGGCTCCGCATTTGGCAAAAAGTGCTGCCACTGTGGATTTTCCGCTACCGATTCCGCCTGTCAGTCCAAGCGAAAAAAAAGCGGGAGATGCAGTTTCATGAACGGGCATGGTGGTTGTAGGGGTGAATGATCCTGTTGCGGGCAAACCAGCACCGAAGATGTCAGTCTCTTCTTTTTGTGCCTTCATGAATTATAACGTCAGCCATCTCTGGCGAACACTCTCTTTTCCTGCCGGAAAAGCATGCAGTTACATCAGAAGCAGACGAATTTGCGCGGACATATCCGCCTTCAGGCTGATCCCGAAGCCTGTCTTGGCATAACGTAACCAGCGTCCGGCAATAAATGCCATGAGAACGGCAGCTCTCAAACCTGTGTCCTCTTCCTTACCATATCCCTGCACAACAGCAATACGCAGGCTGTGACGAAATGCCAGTTCCACCCGGTCATAAAGCTGGTTTATCCGAAGCTGCAATCGCCCGTCTTCATTCACAAGCACGTCGCCTGTGAGTACCCGCGTCATGCCGGGGTTGCGTTCGGCAAAATTCAGGAGCATCATGATCATGGCCTGCACCTGCGACAGGCCCTTTTCTTCCTGTTCCATAATCTGGTTCACCAACCCGAAAACCGTTGCTTCGATAAACTCGATCAGCCCCTCAAACATTTGCGCTTTACTGGCAAAATGCCGGTAAAGTGCTGCTTCGGAAAGAGAAAGGTGACGGGCCAATGCTGCTGTGGTGATTTTTTCACCCTCAGGCCTCTCAAGCATCTGTGCCAGTACCTGGAGTATCTGCAGTTTACGATCACCTGTTTTACCTGATCCCATATAGAATTCCCGAAAAATGGATAAGCAAAGTTACCTGAATTTTTTCAGGTAACGGGGCAATTGACGAATGGATTGTACTTTTACATCGACAAAGGCGGGGAGGTTCTGTTGCTCCATTCTTTTTTTCTGCGGCACAGCATGACCGGAAACTCGATCCCGGCGGGTATACCGCGTAACCAGCGCCGTTCGCATTCCAACCGATCTTGCGGCCTTTAATGCGGCTTCACTGTCTTCCACCAGCACACATCGTGACGGACGAACGCTCTCGGAAACCAGCAGTTTGCGAAGCAGCCTTCTGGACGGTTTGGGACGCAGCTGTCCATGAACCTGCATGGATTCAATGGAGACATGCCGGACAAAATGGCGATGCAGTCCGAGGTGTCTTAACACATCGCGGGAGTAGGTATAAGCAGAATTGGTGAGGAGTATCTTGCGACCCGGCAGGCGGCGCATGAGGCTCCCAAGACCTCGCTCGGCGCGAATCATCTGGGACAGATCGCCCAAATCATGTGCCGCGGCCAGAAAATCTTTCGGCCTGATACCATGGTGACGAATCATGCCCAGAATGGTTGCTCCGTAGCGTTCCCAGTACAAAAGACGGGTAGCATTGGCCGCCTCACCGGAAACCAGCTCCCCGTTTTTTTCTGTATGGCGGGCAATGAAGGCATTCATATTGGCGGTGATGGCAGGAAAAACCGCATGCGATGCATCGTGCAATGTATTGTCCAGATCAAATATCCAGATCATGCCACCATCCTCTTTTCATGTAAAAAAGGCCCATGTAAACATAGGCCTTTTTCTCGCGCTACTCAGGATTTCCCTTTTGCCTTCGCTTTTTCCTTTGTTATCCCGTCCTGATAGCGCTTGGTTACCCACCATTGCTGCAGGATGGAGAGGATGTTGTTGACCACCCAGTAAAGCACCAGCCCAGCCGGGAAGAAGAAGAAAGTAATGGAAAAGATGACAGGCATGGTCATCATCAGCTTGGCCTGCATCCGGTCTGGCGGCGGCGGGCTCATCTTTTGTTGGATGAACATAGAAACCGCCATCAGAACAGGTAAAATATAAAACGGGTCTGGCGCACCCAGATCAGTAATCCAGCCAATCCATGGCGCATTTCGAATCTCGATACTAGCCAGAAGCACCCAGTAAAGTGAAATAAAGACCGGTATCTGGATGACAACCGGCAAACAGCCCCCAATCGGATTGATTTTTTCGGTTTTGTAGTAGTCCATCAAAACCTGGTTCTGGCGCTGTTTGTCATCCTTGTAGCGATCCTTCAGCTCCATGATTTTCGGCATGTGCAGCTTCATGCGCGCCATACTGCGATAACTCGCAGCTGATAGCGGCACAAAGGCAATCTTGATGAGAACGGTGAGCAAGATAATCGTCCAGCCCCAGTTACTCACTTCCTTGTTGATCTGCACCATCAGCCAGAAAATCGGTTTGGCAATGATTGTCAGCCAGCCATAATCCTTGACCAGTTCCAGTCCAGGAGCCGTTTTTTCCAGAAGGACAGATTCCTGAGGTCCTGCATAAATACGGGATTCAACGGTTTCCATCTTGTGCGGCGCAACTGTTCCAACCGGCACAACCGAACCAAAGGCGAAAAGATGACCGTCAATTTTGCGGGCAAAATTTTCGCGTGCCGCCTGTTCCTTGGGAATAATGGCAGAAACAAAGTAATGCTGAACCATGCCAACCCAGCCATTCTCGACTTTTGTAACAAATTCGGCCTTACCATCCGCAATCTTGTCAAAATCCAGCTTCTGGAACTTTTCCTCACTGGAATAGACGGCCGGACCGGTAAAGGTACTGATCCAGCGCGACTGTCCTTCCGGTTTACTGTCATCGCGAACCAGTTGGAGATAAACTGACGGTGTAATCGGCTTGCTCCCCAGATTGGTTACATCATGCCGGACGTCAATCGTGTAATCCTCGCGATGGAAGGTATAGGTTTTGGTCAGGCGCACACCATCCTGCTCGGCATCCATGATCAACTGGACTTTATCACCATCACCCAGCGTCCTGCTGCCAGGGCGAACTGTATACACCGTGGTGTGATTGGGATACGTACCGCCAGTCAGCCCGGTTTGGGCTAGATAGGTCAGATACTCGTTTTTCTGGAAAAGCTGCATATGCTTTTCCGGATCAACATTGTCTCGGTGCTTTAAAAGTTCAAGCTCTTCGATAACACCACCTGCTGTACTGATTCTGGCAACCAGCACATCTGTTTTGACCGTAATGGTTTCAGCCTGTTTGACCGGCACGGCCTGTCTGGTATCTGCGGCCTTTTGCTCCGGCTCATCCACGACAGGTATGGCCGCAGTCTGAACAGGAACTTCAGGCAGACCTTTATCCTTCTCCGTCTGCTGTTCCTTGCTAACGCCCCCTCTGAAAAAAAGCGATGTCCCCCCCTGATATACTTGCCAGTTGTCCCATAGCATAAACAACGCTATTACCAGAATAAGCCATAAGGTCGTACGTTTTTTGGTATCCATAAATCTTTAACTCTGATGTTTACACTGGGACGAAACGGATTCGTTTTTCTTTGGTGGAACAGGATCAAATCCGCCCGCATGCCACGGATGGCATTTACACAAACGACAAATTGCCAGAAACAGCCCTTTTATGCAGCCATGTGTAGAAATGGCTTCTATCGCATATTGGGAACATGTTGGGTAAAAACGACAATTTTGCCCTAAAAAGGGGCTGATACACAATTGATATATACGCAGAAAAAAAAGCAGGATCAATTGCAGCGGTGATTTCATCAGCTTTTCCTGTTCCGGATCTGCCCGGCAAATAACTGCTCAAGCTCTTTTCTTACCTGTCGCTTCAGATTCGTACCTGTAGCCGGATCGTGGCGAGCAACAATGGAAGCTCTGAGACGAACAATACAGTCCATGGGTTCCAGTTCTTTTCTCCTGAACACTTCTCGGCACACCCGCCGAATCATGTTCCGTGTCACTGCCCGCTGCGCTAGCCGCTTGGCAATAACCAGCCCCAAACGAGCCTGCGACAAAGCACTCTGCCGGGCATACAGTATGAAATGCTCGGTCCTGCTTTTTGGCTTCAAACGAAAAACGGATGAAAAATCATCCGTTTTAACGAGGCGCCGTTCGCGTGAAAAATGCTGGGTCACACGACAAGCAACAGCCACCGTCCGGCTTATACAGCCAGACGTTTGCGGCCTTTGGCACGGCGGGCATTCAGCACAGCGCGGCCATTTCTCGTTGCCATACGGGCACGGAAACCGTGGGTACGCTTACGGCGTACAACTGATGGTTGATAAGTACGTTTCATGATGGTCTCGCTAATCAGCAATAATAAACGGGTAACTCTGTTGCGTCGTCAAACTGACACAGGCGGTCAAACTGACCGCACCAGTTATGGCAAAAGCATCCTTTTGCGTGCAAAGAACCCATGATTAAACCGTAATTTGACCTTGTCTGTCAAGACAGTAAGACATTTTGATAAAGAATCCTGCCAATTTTCACCCAAACCTGTGGATAACTTTCCTAATTCAGAGTAAAATGGCAAGGTTTCGATTCATGAAAAAAAACGTTTGTTTGTCCCTTCCGGGACAATAAACAGGTGTTTTTTTCGTAAAAAATAGGGAAAAACAGCCTCTGCGCCCGGAAAAATGGCGCTTTCAGAACAGCATCATGGTTTAACGATTTATTTACCAACATGGAAATTTTCTGGCAGAACTGTCTGAATCAACTGGAATTGGAGTTGACTCCACAACAGTACAGCACGTGGGTCAAACCGTTGATACCGCTGGGGTTTGAAAATGGTTTGCTGCGCATCGCCGCCCCCAACCGTTTCAAGCTAGACTGGGCAAAAAGTCAGTTTTCAGACCGGCTAGCCGCACTGGCGTCGCTGCACTGGCACGAACCGGTTGACGTCCTGTTTTCCATAGAAGCGCGCCCTGCAACCCGATCCGAGCTGCCGCCGTCTCTTCCCACGGCAGTAAAACCGTCAGCCCCGTCAGTATCAGATACGCCAGTATCCCCCCTGCCGGCAGATACTCCTCAGGATGAAAGCCGTATCAACCGGGAGATGACCTTTGACAGTTTCGTTACAGGTAAAGCCAATCAGCTTGCCCGGGCTGCCGCTATTCAGGTCGCAAACAACCCGGGGGTCTCCTACAACCCGCTCTACCTGTTCGGCGGCGTTGGCCTCGGAAAAACCCACCTCATTCACGCCATCGGTAACCAAGTCATGCAGGATATGCCGGGGGCGCGAATTCGCTACATTCATGCGGAACAATATGTTCGTGACGTGGTTACAGCTTACCAACGCAAGGGATTTGATGAGCTGAAGCGGTATTACCACTCGCTCGATGTACTGCTGATTGATGATATTCAGTTTTTTGTTGGCAAGCCGCGAACCCAAGAAGAGTTTTTCTATGCATTTGAGGCGCTGATTGCCGCCCGCAAGCAGATCATCATTACCAGCGAAACCTATCCAAAGGAAATTGCAGGACTGGAAGCACGCCTGACCTCACGCTTTGACGCCGGCCTGACAGTGGCAATCGAACCGCCAGAACTGGAAATGCGAGTGGCAATTCTCCTGAAAAAAGCCAGTACGGAAGGGGTGCGCCTGACCGATGATGTTGCCTTTTTTGTTGCCAAGCATCTTCGTTCCAATGTCCGGGAGTTGGAAGGCGCCTTGCGCAAGATACTGGCGTATTCCCGCTTTCATGGACAAGACATTTCGATTGATCTGACAAAAGAAGCCCTGAAAGACCTGCTTTCGGTTCAGAACCGCCAGATTTCTGTTGAAAATATCCAGAAAACCGTTGCGGATTTCTTTCATATCAAGGTGGCAGACATGTACTCCAAGCGGCGACCGGCCAATATTGCTAGGCCCCGCCAGATTGCGATGTACCTGACCAAGGAACTGACCCAGAAGAGCCTGCCGGAAATCGGTGAACTTTTTGGCGGACGGGATCATACAACCGTATTACATGCTGTAAGAAAAATCGCACAGGACCGGATAAAAAACCCGGAATGCAACCGGGAACTGCATGTCCTAGAGCAAACGCTGAAAGGCTGACAGATTAAACAACCCTTGTTCAACCAGATATCAATTTTTCAAGGAACGCAACATGCAACTTGTTAAAACCGGTAGAGACAATCTTCTTCGCCCCCTGCAAATGGTGAGCGGCATTGTGGAACGCAGGCATACCCTGCCGATCCTTGCCAATATTCTGATCAAAAAGGAAGGTAACGCGGTTTCTTTTCTCTCAACGGATACCGAAGTCCAAATCATGACAAGTGCTAATGTGGGCACCGGAGATGAAAAAGCGGCAACGACAGTCGCCGCTCGAAAATTGGTTGATATCCTGCGAGCCCTGCCTGATTCATCAGATGTTTCCGTAACCCTTGTAGACAAACGGCTGACGGTCCAGTCCGGCAAATCCCGTTTTTCATTGCAGACACTCCCCGCAGAGGATTTTCCGACTGTGGCAGAAGCACCGGAATTCCAAACTAGCATAGAGCTGTCTCAAAAAGCACTCAAGGTACTTTTTGGCATGGTCTATTTCTCCATGGCACAGCAGGATATCCGCTACTACCTGAACGGCCTTTTACTGATCGCAGATGGTAAGACCCTCTCCGCCGTAGCAACCGACGGACACCGCCTAGCTTACTGCCAGATGGGCACCGACAGGGAATATGAGCGAAATGAAGTGATTGTGCCACGCAAAACCATTCTGGAGCTTCAGCGCCTTCTTGATGACTCGGATGATCTGGTTCGGATTGACATCAGCAGCAGCCAGGTCAAATTTTCTTTCAGTGGCATTGAACTGATTTCCAAACTGGTTGAGGGCAAATTCCCGGACTATACCCGAGTCATTCCAAAAGGCTACAAGAACCGTTTCATTATTCCAAGAGAACAACTGCAGCGTGCACTGCAACGCGCGGCAATCATGACAAGCGACAAATTCAAGGGCATTCGCTGCATTGTTGCTGCAGGCAGTCTCAAGATCAGCTCGACCAACACCGACCAGGAGGAAGCGATTGAAGAGCTTGAAATTGACTATAGCGGAGACAGTATCGATATTGGCTTTAATGTAACGTATCTGCTGGATATACTGGGCAACCAGAAAAGTGACAATGTTATCGTCGAGCTGGGCGATGCCAATTCATCTGCCTTGGTTACCATACCGGACAATCCTGATTTCCGGTATGTTGTCATGCCGATGCGTATATAAGCATTCTGATTACTTGATCCGGTACGGGTACGCCTTTTGCTGTTTTTGCGTATCCGCTATCGTTTTATTGAGGCCCGCGGGTCGGGCCGATGTTTTTAAAAGGCTGTTTCATGTCACAAAACCAACATACCGAAAACCAGGACAACAACGGATACGGAGAAGAGTCGATCCAGATTCTTGAAGGTCTGGAAGCCGTTCGCAAACGTCCGGGCATGTACATCGGCGACACATCCGATGGAACCGGGCTTCATCATCTGGTATTTGAAGTGCTGGACAACTCCATTGACGAAGCACTGGCAGGCTACTGTACCGAAATTCAGATCACGCTGCATAGTGACAATTCGGTCTCTGTTATTGATAATGGTCGTGGGATTCCAACCGGAATCAAGCATGATGACAAGAACAGCCCCAAGCGAAGTGCGGCTGAAATTGTCATGACAGAACTGCATGCCGGTGGAAAGTTTGATCAGAACTCATACAAGGTGTCCGGCGGTCTTCACGGTGTTGGGGTTTCCTGCGTCAATGGTCTTTCCACACTCCTGAAACTGACCGTTCAGCGCGATGGCAAAAAGTATTACATGGAATTTGTCCGCGGCATTCCACAAAATCCGCTGATTGAAATGGTGGATGGTGTTGAATGCGTGCCGATACAGGTTGTGGGTGACGCACAGGGAACCGGTACCCAAGTGCATTTCTGGCCTGATGACACCATTTTTTCCTCCATTGAATTTCATTATGACATCCTGGCTCGCCGCATCCGTGAACTTTCTTTTCTGAATAACGGGGTGCGTATCCAGTTAAACGACGAACGTACCGGCCGTTCCGAAATCTTTGCCTATGAGGGCGGAACGCGTGGTTTTGTTGAATATATCAACCAGGGAAAAAGTGTTCTTCACCCGAACATCTTCCAAGCTACCGGCGAGCGGAAATCCGATCAGGATACCGCCATTACCGTCGATATTTCCATGCAATGGAATGACAGTTATAACGAGCAGGTGCTCTGCTACACCAACAATATTCCCCAACGTGATGGCGGCACTCACCTAACTGGTCTTAGGGCCGCGATGACCCGTGTCATCAACCGTTATATTGATGAAAACGAACTGGCAAAAAAAGCAAAGGTTGATGTCTCCGGTGATGACATGCGTGAGGGGTTGACCTGCGTTCTTTCCGTCAAGGTGCCAGAACCCAAATTCAGCTCCCAGACCAAAGACAAGCTGGTTTCTTCCGAAGTGCGCGGCCCGGTAGAGGAAATTGTCGCTAAGACCCTATCCGACTACCTTCAGGAAAGACCGGCTGATGCCAAAATCATCTGCAGCAAAATTGTCGAGGCGGCTCGTGCACGCGAAGCGGCAAGGAAAGCGCGTGAACTCACCCGCAGAAAAGGCATACTGGATGGTCTTGGTCTTTCGGCCAAACTGGCTGACTGCCAAGAAAAAGATCCGGCACTGGCCGAGCTGTATATTGTTGAGGGTGATTCAGCGGGTGGCTCGGCAAAGCAGGGGCGGGATCGCAAATTTCAGGCTATTTTGCCGCTACGGGGAAAAGTACTGAATGTGGAAAAATCCCGTTTTGAAAAAATGCTCTCCTCCGAGCAGATAACCACCCTGATTGCCACGCTCGGAACAAGTATCGGCCCAGAAGACTTTGACATTGAAAAGCTGCGCTATCACCGCATTATTATCATGACGGACGCTGATGTGGACGGTGCACATATTCGCACCCTGCTTCTGACACTCTTTTATCGCCAAATGCCGCAACTGGTCGAGCGGGGGCATATTTACATTGCACAACCGCCGTTGTACAAAGTCCGAATTGGCCGTGATGAGCGCTATCTCAAGGACGATCTGGAAGAGGCCAACCACATGATGTCGATTGCACTGCAGAGTGCCTCCTTGGTTACCCGTACCGGCGCAGAACCGATCAGCGGGGAATCCCTGGAAGAAATGGTTCGGCAATACAATCTGGCCAATGGCGTGATCACACGCCTGTCCCGACTCATTGATGCTGAGGCCCTTTCAGCAATCATGACAGGAGTCACGCTAAACCTAGACTCAAAAGAGGCAGCCGAACTTTCAGCCCGCCAGTTGACCGCCGCCATCAACGATCCGGATGTGGAAGCCCTTGTCAGGCAGGATGATTCCTCCGCCGAATACATCCTGCACATTCAGCGCTGGCAGCATGGCAATATTCGCCTGACCCGTATTGACAGCGACTTTTTGCGTACACCGGATTATCGAACACTGACAAAGGCATCGCAGACTTTTAACGGACTGATTGGCGCGGGCGCCGTAATCCGGCGCGGTGATGGGGACCGCATGCGCGAAATCGCCATTCAGAATTTTCACCAGGCCATGCAATGGCTACGTAATGAAGCGGAACGAGGCGTTTCCAAACAGCGCTACAAAGGCCTGGGCGAAATGAACCCAGATCAGCTTTGGGAAACCACGATGGATCCGGGTGTTCGTCGTCTTTTAAAAGTCCGGATCGAAGATGCGATTGCTGCTGACCAGATTTTCACCACGCTGATGGGCGATAATGTGGAACCACGCCGCGCCTTTATCGAAAGCCATGCTCTGATGGCCGGCAATATTGATATCTGATCTTTTTCAGGAGATTCAGGATGAGAGTGGATATTTTTCGTCGGGAAGAAAAAGAAAACTACTTTTCCTATCTGATAGTACCAGAAGGCCGCCTGATCCCGGCAGAGGCAGCCAATATTGACTGGGAAATGAATGCCAGAGGTGTTGAACTGAAGATCGACCTTGAGTCACTGGATGAATATTCCATTATCCAGCCAGCCAAACAGATACAGGAAAAAGGCTATGCCATTTCCTCCTCTGCCAATATACCAGGGGTGGACGTTTATCTCTGATGCGATATTACCGATAAAAAAGGCTTGCCCATAAAAACAGGGTGCCTCTTTTTTATCGGGGCAGACAGACTATACCAGCGCTTGCGTACGGGGCAGAAGCCATGCCGCAGCAGCTTCTGACAACAGTGGCAACAGCCGCTGACGGACTTCCGTGTGATAGCGATCAATCCAGTTTCTCTCGGCTCGCGTCAGCAGTGAGGTATCGATACATCCGGCTTCAAAAGGGCACAAGGTCAAGGTTTCAAAACGCAGATACTCCCCGAATTCCGTTGTACGATCTGCCCGGTTGACCACCAGATTTTCCAGACGAATACCCCAGCGTCCCGGGCGATAAATTCCCGGCTCAATCGAGGTGACCATCCCCTCCTCCATCGCCGTATGCGCATCAGGCACGGCATGGCAGGATATCGATTGTGGGCCCTCATGCACATTCAGGAAGTAACCAACGCCGTGCCCTGTTCCGTGGCCATAGTCCAGTCCAAGCTGCCACAGCGGTGCCCTGGCGATCGCATCCAGCATGGGCGCCCTGATGGAACGGGGAAAAGAAACTGAGGACAGGGCAATCAGACCCTTGAGGACGATGGTGTAGTCCTGTTTCTGCTCGGATGTGGGCAAACCAATCGGTACAACACGGGTAATGTCGGTTGTTCCACCAAGGTACTGCCCTCCGGAATCAATCAACAGTAACCCTGGACGGTCAATAGCCGCAAAATCCTCCGCTGAAGCACGGTAATGCGGCAATGCTCCGTTTTTATTGAAGCCGGCGATCGTATCAAAACTCAAGCTGACAAATCCAGGGCGCGCCTTGCGGTATGCCTCGATTTTTTCCACCACAATCAATTCTGTGATCGCCTCCTCTTTTTCCATCGCTTTTTCAAGCCAGGCAAAAAACTCGCAAAGCGCTGCTCCATCCTGCTCCATTGTCCTGCGGATATGGGCGATTTCTCTCCGGGCCTTGCGAGACTTCAGCAAAACGGTCGGACTAATGGATTCCACAACACCTGTTTCGCTCTTAATAGCAGAAAACATGCCAATAGTGGTACGACGGGGATCAAGCAACAGTACGCCATCTGCCGGCAAAGCGCCAAGTGCTGCTGCCGCTTTTTCATAAAGCTGGATAAAAACGCCATCTGCCGCCAGTTGTTGCTGCAAGACAGGGGATATTCTGGCATTGTCGATAAAAAGCGTGGCTGATTTATCTTCTACTAGCAGATAGGAAATAAAGAGGGGATTGAATGCAATATCCCCTCCCCGAAGATTCAACAACCAGGCAATATCATCCAGTGTTGAAATGAAATGGGAGGAGGCGCCTGCCTTCTGAAAGTTTTCCCGCAAAAGCCGCAATTTGTCAACGCGACCTGATGCAACCATCTCCGCCGCATGTTCATACACTACAGATGATGGCAATGCAGGGCGATCCTGCCAGATACCCTCAACCAGATCGCGGTCTGTCCAAAACGTCAGGTTTGATGAAAACAGCTTTTCCCTGAGCTGTCTTGCCGATGCCAGACTGAGCAATCGTCCATCAATTGCAACCGTCATGCCGCCCGCCAGATTGTCTGCCAGCCAGTCTGCATAAGACAACAGATGGCTTCCTGATATTTTCATCAGAACAATACCAGTTCCTTCCAGCTGGTTTTCTGCCTGGACCCAGTACCGGCTATCCGTCCATACCCCGGCAAAATCCGCTGTTACAACCAGTGTGCCGGAAGAACCATCAAAGCCGGAAAGCCACTGTCTGCTCTGCCAGTACAAAGGCAGGTACTCGGACAGGTGGGGATCAGAGGAAGGCACGATACAGGCGTCAACACCCGCACCACTCATGGCGACTCGTAACATCATGATTCTACTTGCAATTATGTCCGGACTGGTTTTCATTTCTCCCTATTCCCCTGTCACCGGATCTCCTGGCAGTTTCCCGGAACTCCTGTTTATGCCCATGAGGGGCATGCGTTGATTAAACTTGTGTTAAATTTTAAATCCTGCATAATTCTATAACTGATATGCTGGAAAAGGCGGGCAAACAATCCTTTTATCTTCCCCGCATCAGTGTTTATCAATTTTTATGAGTAAAGGTAATGGATTTTCATAGCGATCGTGCAAAAAAAATCCTGCAACGGACAGAGCAGATCTGCTCCCCTGAAGAAGTGCAGGCTGCCATCAACAAGGTTGCAACCGAGCTGAATGAACGTTTCAATCATGTTGAGACGGAATCGTTTCCCCTGTTTCTTGGCGTCATGGGCGGTGCTGCTGTTTTTTCCGGCCAGTTACTTCCCAGACTGACCTTTCCCCTAGAATTCGACTTTATTCATGTTTCCCGTTATGGCAGCGAAGAGCAGGGCAGCGAAGTTATATGGAAAGTAATTCCCCGCCAGAATGTCATGAACAGGATCATCGTCGTGCTGGATGATGTGCTGGATGAAGGTGAAACGCTAGCTCATGTCCAGAAACGACTGCTGGAAATGGGCGCAGCTAAAGTCATTCTGGCCGTTTTCGGCGACAAGCAGTTGAATACAAAAAAACCGGTCACGCCGGATCATGTTGGCATGATGCTGCCCAACCGGTTTGTTATCGGATTCGGTATGGATATCGAAGGATACTGGCGCAACCTGCCTGACATCCGTGCACTTACCGTTGATCCGCTGATAATCTGATTCTGCGGAAAATCAGGCTGGCGGGCGCAGTCGCTGTATCACTCCGTCCAGCACATCCAAATCAGAAAAATCAATCAGCATCTGACCCCGCCCCTTTGCATTAACCCGAAATGTCACACGGGTTGCAAGCATATCCGACAACTCTTCTTCAAGGCGTGTAATATCAACAGATTTGACTCTTTCCTTTTTTCTGTCGATCGCGGATTTTTCTGATAATTCACGCGCAACCAGCTTTTCTGTTTCCCGGACAGAAAGCCTCTTTGCAACCACCTGGGTTGCCAAGGTAATCTGGGTCGCCCCATCCGCAGCCAGAAGTGCCCGAGCGTGCCCCATATCAATGTCACCAGCCATCAGCATGGTTTGAACCGGGCGAGCCAGATTCATCAAACGCAGCAGATTGGATACGGCACTGCGAGAGCGTCCAACGGCATTGGCCGCCTGCTCATGCGTGAACGAGAAATCGGTAATCAGACGATGAATACCCTGTGCTTCCTCAAGCGGATTCAGATCTTCACGCTGCATGTTTTCAATCAACGCCATGGCAGCAGCCGTCTGGTCATCAACATCCTTGACCAGCGCCGGAATACGATCCAGACCAGCTAGCTGAGCCGCCCGATAGCGCCTTTCACCGGCGATAATCTCATAACGATCAGCACCATCTTTCTGACCGATCCGCCTGACGAGAATCGGCTGCATGACGCCCTGCTCCCGAATCGACTGGGCCAATTCATTCAAGGCTCCCTCATCCATACGCGAGCGCGGCTGATATTTACCCGCCTGCAGCATGGCAACAGGCACGGTGGAAAGATCACCCTTGTCGGTTGAGAAATCAGGGACGGATCCCAGCAACACTTCCAACCCTCTTCCCAAACCTTTTTTCTTTTTCGTCATTTTCTTTTCGTCCTGAAAACCGGTTTTTTGCTACCGTTCATTTATCAGCGATTCAGCCAAGTCAGCATCTCATTGCCAAACTCAACATAAGCTTGGGCACCTCTTGAGGCAGGATCAAACACAATGCCCGGCATACCATAAGACGGGGCTTCGGCTAGGCGAACATTACGCGGAATAACCGTTTTGAAAACCTTGTCGCCAAAATGGCGTTCCAACTGTGCCGATACATGCTGTGACAGTGTCGCCCGCTTGTCAAACATGACCCTGAGCAGACCGATAATCTGCAAATCCCGATTAAGATTGGCATGAACATGCTTGATGGTATTGACCAGATCGGACAACCCCTCAAGCGCATAGTATTCGCATTGCATCGGAATAATGACACCATCCGCTGCGCACAAGCCGTTAATCGTCAGCATCGAAAGGGCTGGCGGGCAATCAATCAGAATAAAGTCGTACTGATCATCAATCTTTTGCAGCGCCTCCTTCAAACGATGTTCCCGTCTATCCAGATCAACCAGCTCCACCTCTGCCCCAGCCAGATCCCGGTTGGAAGGAAGCACATCAAAGCTGCCGCTTTCTGATAACTGTCTTGATCCCGTAACATCCGACAAACCCAGCAAGACCTGGTAAACCGATGTATCAAGATCCGCTTTCTGGATGCCGGAACCCATGGTTGCATTTCCCTGTGGATCCAGATCGATCAGGAGAACGCGCTGCCCCAGACGGGCAAGTGCCGCAGCAAGATTGACCGTTGTCGTGGTTTTACCAACACCACCTTTTTGGTTCGCTATACAGAAAATTCGGGCCATGTGTTTATTGTCCAGCGATAAAAAACAGGTTCAAAACAATGTTACGGAAACCAACTTGCTCCCCGGGAAATCGGTTATGGAACATCTTTTACTATAACCAGCAGGTGTCGTTCAGCATCCAGAAATGGAACTTTTAATGGTACAACAGCCTTTACTTTCAATCCAGAAGGAAGTGCTGCCATTTCGCTTTCCGGCAACATTCCTTTCATGGCATAGAACTTTCCATCAGGGGCAAGAAGATGTTCTGACAAGGTCACAAATTGCGACAGATCAGAAAACGCACGTGAAACAATTGCATCAAACTTTTCCGGGATACGCAGTTTCTCTACCCGCCCCGTATGTACGATAACATTTTTCAGCCGCAGTTCTGCCTTCACCTGGGACAAAAATGCTGTTTTCTTCTGAACCGTATCAATCAATGAAACCGGTGTATCCGGACACACAATAGCCAGCACAATCCCTGGTAACCCGGCTCCCGCCCCCACATCCAGTATATGTCCGACATTTTTCAGGTGCGGCACAACAGCCAAAGAATCCAGAAGATGATGGGTGATCATGGCTTTGGGAGAACGAATTGCCGTAAGGTTATAAACCACATTCCACCTCGAAAGCAGGGTGAGATAGGCGAGCAACTGCCGGACCTGATTATCATCCAGCTCAATTCCCAGCTCCCGACTCCCCCGAAGCAGCATCTCTTCCAGTTCATCAGAACCGGAAAACGACGTTGCCGCCACGGATTTCGCCGCATTCATGCCTGCACCTCCGCAAAATCAACCAATCCACGTTTTTTCAGGTACACAAGCAAAAGCGATATCGCTGCCGGTGTGACACCGGAAATACGAGAAGCCTGCCCCAGTGTTTCCGGTCTCTGGCTATCCAGTTTCTGGCGCACCTCCATTGAAAGCGCCGCAACTTCCGCATACTGCATATCATCCGGCAATCGCAGATTTTCATAATACTGCTGGCGACGAACCTCCTTGAGTTGCCTTTCTATATAACCGGCATACTTTATCTGGATCTCAATTTGCTCCCGAACTTCTTTTTCGAGCTCATCCTCAGACCCCCAGTTCCTACCATCCCTAGAAGTCAGACTCACCAGATTGTCGTAGCTGACATCAGGTCGCCTCAAAAGATCCGCCAGCGTATATTCCCTTTCAATGGTCTTACCTATAACACGCGATACCTCAGATTGATCCATCATATGCGGATGCACCCAGGTTGATTTCATTCTCTCGAGTTCCCGGGCTATCTTTTCCCGTTTTTTATCAAACATTTCCCAGTGTTCTTGGCTGATACAACCCAACCGGTATGCTGCTTCAGTCAGACGAATATCCGCATTATCTTCCCGCAAACTCAGGCGGTACTCTGCCCGACTAGTAAACATGCGATAGGGTTCCTGCACACCCTGTGTTACCAAATCATCCACCATCACACCCATATAGGCTTCATTCCGTTTTGGCACCCAAGCCTCAAGACCATCCACATAACGGCATGCATTAATTCCCGCCAGCAAACCCTGGGCTGCCGCCTCTTCATACCCCGTTGTTCCATTAATTTGCCCAGCAAAAAAGAGACCGTCTATCTCTCTGGTTTCCAGAGAGGTCTTCAAGTTCCGCGGATCAAAATAATCATACTCAATAGCATATCCAGGCCGGAGAATATGTGCATTTTCCATTCCCTTCATCGACCGCACAAGATTTATCTGCATATCAAAAGGCAGACTGGTGGAAATCCCGTTAGGATAATATTCATGCGTATGGAGCCCCTCTGGTTCCAGAAAAATCTGATGAGAGTTTCTATCTGAAAAACGGTGGATTTTATCTTCAATAGAAGGGCAGTACCTTGGCCCAACACCCTCTATCATTCCTGTAAACAAAGGGCTTCTATCCAAACCAGCCCGAATAATATCATGCGTTTCTACATTGGTATGAGTAATCCAGCATGGCAACTGCGATGGATGCGTGACAGAATTCCCCCTAAAAGAAAATACCGGAACAGGATCAATATCCCCATCCTGCCTATCCATCACATCAAAATTAATTGTTTTTCCATCAATCCGCGGGGGAGTTCCTGTTTTTAAACGACCCTGCGGCAACGCCATTTCCCGCAAACGATGTGCTAACGCAATTGAAGGAGCATCCCCTGCCCTTCCACCCGGATGTGAATGCATCCCAACAAATATCAACCCATCCAAAAATGTTCCCACCGTTAAAACAACAGTCTGCCCTTTAAATCTAACCGCACCTTCCGTTACAACACCTGCAACCTGATCCCCCTCAATAATCAGATCATCAACCTGCTGCTGAAATAAAAATAAATTTTTTTGATTCTCCAATCGAAAACGCATGGATTGGCGATAAAGATTACGATCAATCTGCGCCCGCGTTGCCCTGACTGCAGGGCCCTTTGAAGAATTCAAGATTCGAAACTGAATTCCCGCTTCATCAGAAACCAATGCCATTGCACCACCCATTGCATCCACTTCTCTAACAAGATGCCCTTTACCAATACCACCTATAGAGGGATTACAAGAAAGTTGACCCAACGTTTCAAAACTATGTGTAAGTAGTAGCGTTTGCTTTCCCATACGAGCCGCAACTAAAGCTGCTTCAGCTCCAGCATGCCCACCACCAACAACAATCACATCAAACTGTTTTGGAAAATACATATTTAATATGTTTCACGTGAAACATTCCAATTTTATCTAAATAATAAAATTAAAAGAGGTGAAAATTATTTCAAACCACATCATACTAAAAAAACAACATACTTATTATTTTATCTTAAATATTGTTATTTTGATAATATTATTAATTTAATAATATTTAAGCTCTGTGGGTAATTTTGTTGATAAAGGGTTAATGATTTGGGTGTAAGGTGAATTATCGCTGACAGAAAATTTTTATCCACTTTTATCAAAAAGTTTTTCTAGTGGTTAGAAATACCGTAACTAATTGATATTAAATGTAATTCAACACTTATACACAAACAATGAGTTCCCTTATTATTATTATTTTTATATAAAATATATAGTTAAAAACCAGTATGCCATTTTAATTCAGCTCATGAATTGAATTCCTTTTGATTATGCATCTGATAAAATCACTTTCTTGACTGAAATTTTGTTGTATTTTCTCTTAGGATTTAAATATGAATTTGCAAGAACAGAAAAAGGAACAGCTCAGACAAAATGCGCTGGCCTTTCACCAGAATCCCGTTCCTGGAAAAATCAGTGTTGAACCGTCCAAGCAGGTTAACGATCAGAATGATCTTGCTTTGGCCTACACACCAGGTGTGGCATCTGCCTGTGAGGAAATTCATAAGGATCCTGCCACTGCGTATCAATACACCACAAAAGGAAATCTGGTTGCCGTTATTTCGAATGGTACAGCGGTACTGGGGTTGGGAAATATTGGTGCGCTGGCTTCCAAACCGGTTATGGAAGGAAAAGGGGTTCTGTTCAAAAAGTTTGCTGGAATTAATGTTTTTGATCTGGAAGTGGATGAACTTGATCCGGATAAATTCTGTGACATCGTTGCTGCACTGGAACCGACATTCGGTGGCATCAATCTTGAAGATATCAAGGCACCTGAATGTTTTTATATTGAGCGCAGGTTACGGGAAAGAATGAATATTCCGGTTTTTCATGATGACCAGCATGGAACCGCAATTGTTGTCGGTGCGGCTATTTTGAATGCACTGAAAATGGTGGGGAAAAATATTGAGACCAGTAAGCTGGTTGTATCAGGTGCGGGTGCCGGAGCACTGGGTTGTCTGGAACTGCTTGTTGATCTTGGATTTCCACTTAAAAATATTTGGGTAACGGATATTGAGGGTGTTGTTTACAAGGGGAGAAAAGAGCTGATGGATCCTGACAAGGAAATTTATGCACAGGACACCTCGCATCGTACCCTGATGGATGTAATTCCGGATGCAGATGTTTTCCTTGGTCTTTCTGCAGGAAATGTTCTGAAACCTGAAATGGTCAGATTAATGGCAACTAAGCCGATTATTCTTGCGTTGGCTAATCCCGTTCCGGAAATTCTGCCTGAAGTGGCGAAGGAAACCCGTGCAGACGTTGTAATGGCAACGGGGCGTTCTGATTACCCTAATCAGGTAAATAATTCATTGTGCTTTCCCTATATTTTCAGAGGAGCACTAGATTGTCAGGCAAGTACAATCAACAGGGAAATGGAACTGGCAGCCATGAGGGCACTAGCGGCACTGGCAGAAGAAAAAGTTCAGCCTGAACTGGAAGTTATGTATGGCAGAAAGTTTGAATTCGGGCCGGAATATTTCCTCCCAATGCAATTTGATTCACGTCTGCTTTCCAGAATAGCACCTGCAGTTGTACAGGCAGCGATGGATTCAGGTGTGGCAAGGCAACCGATCAGGGATATGACAGCTTATACGAAGAGCCTCGAAACCATTTCCAAATAATGTTTTTGGACAGGAAAAACCGCTAATCGTGAAAAAAATTGAAGTAAAACCCCTAAAGTTGGACATCCAACATTAGGGGTTTTACTTTGTAGGAAAGAAGAAACACAAGGGGTTACCTATGAGGTATACACAACCAAAAATACAGTATAAAAAAATTGA
>JGI994J12354_10001766_pt1 | contig 21678 bp, 23 predicted proteins | sample IntmicLarv3ML3BL_FD_12354 | JGI IMG/M metagenome (IMG submission 12354) | reverse complement strand
AAACATTTGCTGAAGGTCCTGCTGGTCTTGTGTTAACTTGAAATCCATAATATGATCCTCCTCATTTTTCTATATAATGCGATGCTTTATTTAATACTTTTACGCTACGATATGAACCCGGTGATTCAATTCGGTATCATATGTTGTTTTAGCAAAAGACATGCCAACAGGAAAAATAAAGAGAAAACGGAAAAATAATCAATAAAAACGGAATTTTACAGTGAAAAATAGCGGTTTTACCTGATTTTGAAAAAATGCAATCGTGCATTATTTGCGCAGCTTGTGCAAAAATGCGACAGTGGGTAAACAGGAATGCGTCATTTTGTGACAGGAAGGAGCCAATGTTCCATAGTGTCGATTCCATGGAAAAGGAAATATTTCCGAATAAAAGCGCAAGAAAGAGTTTCTCAAAAATACTTTGCAAAAAGAAGGCGCAAAAGAAACGCTCCGGCAGCAAGTTTGCCCCAAGCATCGAATTTGCTCTGTATGCGAAACGAGTTTCTCTCTTTATTCTTGCCAGAAGCCGGGGATTATGGTAGTGTTGAGAATAGGCAGTTTCACAGCTTGAAGACTGACGAATAATGTGGTGAATCACGCAGCGAGTGGGGGGATGCGCATGTATAAGCTTGTAGTTGTTGAAGACGAGCGAGACGTACGAAGGCGACTGGTAAGCCTGATTGAGAGAACAGGCGCAGAGTTTGAGATAGTTTCTGAGTATGAAAATGGCATTGATGCCTATGATGGAATTATTGTCGATGCGCCGGATTTGGTGCTGACGGATATCAAGATTCCCTACATCAGCGGAATCGAGCTGGCCCGGCGACTGCGAGAGGTTTTACCTCTAGTTATGCTGCTATTACGAGGGAGTCCAAAGCCGCTGCAGCGGCGTTTGGGAAAACCGTACTGGGAGAGGTTGACGAGGCGGAGTTTTACGCCGCAATTCCCGCTTTGCGTCAAAAGGTAGGCGACCGGGCTATCGGCGAGTATCCACAAGGACAATACTTGACCTAGGGGTAAAAGTTCTGAAAAGGTGCGGATAGCGGAAGCTATCCGCACCTTTTCGCTCCTGTTTCTGTATTCTGGCTCACGCTGTTCGCTCTGCGTATGTAATTTTTGTCGGCAGATAATCCTCAAACTCGCCCTCATCGTCGAAGTCTGCGAGGCTCTCGTCTTGGTCTTCGTTCTCCATCGGCGTGTCCATCAATCCCACATCTCGATAATAAATCCAAATCTTCTGCTCGGCGGTGCGGGAATATTTCTCAGCCTTTTCGCCGATGACAATCTTCTCAATAAACAATCGCAGAAGTTCCGGCGATAGCTCCGTGATGTCAGTATACCGCTTCGCCTTGTCGATGAATCGCTCCACATTGGTCAGCGAATTTTTTAAGTGCTCCAGCTTTTGCTCCAATTCAGGTAGCTTCGCCTGCAACTCCGCCTGCTCGCTGGTATACTCCGCAGAGAGAAACCGATAGCTCTCACTGGGGATGCGCTCCAAGGCATTGTCCTCATATAACTTCTTAAACAGTACCGTCAGCTCCCGACTTCTCCGGTTTGCCGCATCAATCTCACGCTGGGTCTTGGTAATCTCCCGCTTCGTTTCGACAGAGCTCTTGCTAGTGATATACTCCGTAAACAACTTCTCTTTCTTCCGTGCATAGTGAGTGACCCGCTTCAAATCGTCGAGAATAATCGCCTTGAGCTGGCTCTCTCGAATATAGTGGGCACTGCAAGTTTCCTTGCCTCGCCTGCCGTAGGTTGAACACTTGAGGCTGTTCTGTGTCTCCTTCATGGTATGCGCCCGATGCAGGGTGAGAGTCCCCCCGCAGTCTGCGCAGAACACTAAACCAGAGAAAAGACCGGGGGTGTCTAGTCGCTTTTGGGTGCGTTTTTTGTGTTTGCGAACATCTTGAGCAATATCCCAAAGCTCCTGCGAAATCAGCGGCTCATGAGTGTTTTCAAAGGTCAGCCATTCGGACTTCGGCCGCTCAATTTTCTTCTTGTTCTTGTAGGAAATCGAAGTATGGCGCAGATTCACTGTGTGTCCGAGGTAGGCTGTGTTTTCCAACATCTTAACAACACTTCGCCCATTCCACTCGAAAGGACGAGTGCTATCAAGGTTCGGCAGGGCTACTCCGGTCTGCTGATAATAGTAGTTGGACGGTGTTAAAACCTGCTCCGCAGTCAATTGTCTGGCAATCTGGCTCGGCCCTCTGCCCTCTGCACACAGCTTGAAAATGTATTGCACCACCTCGGCGGTCTCATTGTCGGGAACGATTTGTTTCGAATTGCCCTCGCATTTTTTGTAGCCATAAGGCGCTCGTGTACCGACTCTCTCGCCTCGCTCCGCTTTCGCTTTGACCACCGCACGGATTTTGCGGCTTGTGTCCTTGGCGAAAAAATCGTTGAACAAATTCTTAAAAGGCGCAAAATCGTTCTCTCCAAACAGACTGTCCACGTTGTCGTTAATAGCAATAAAGCGGATGCCCATGCTCGGAAAGACGAGCTCGGTGAGCTGTCCGACCTGCAAATAATCTCTACCGAGGCGGCTCATATCTTTAACGATAATCGTGGAAACTGCATCATGTTCCGCTAATTCCATGACCTCAATCCATGCCGGGCGGTTGAAATTTGTGCCGGAGTAGCCGTCGTCAAATAGGAATTTCAAATTCTGGAATCCGTTGTCTTCGGCATATTTTTCGAGCATCAACCTCTGATTTTGAATGCTGTTCGACTCACCTGCACGCTCGTCCTCTTGACTCAATCTGCCATACAGGATGGTATATTTCTCTTGGTTTGCCATGTATAAAAATCTCCTCTCTTTGGGCAAACCGAATACGGTAGCTCACATCATACCGCATCGGTCGCCACAAGTCTAGCGGAAAATTAGGCTTTCCCGAGGTCGCTGTCAATCAAGCTGAGGAGCTTGTCCGTCGGCGTGTTCGGCGCATTGGTTGGGAAGACAGAGCAAATGCGAAACCGCCTGCCGCCGATGTCCATTGTGCGGCGAATGGTAGCTCGACTTTCGTCAATATCCGTGAGCGAATCATCAAAACAAGGGGCACAGTTATCGCCAATTTCCATTGCGTCAATGATTTTGCTGGTTTCATAAGCACCGAGAATACCGGTCTTGAGGTAGTGCTGAATGACGTTTTTGTTTTGAACCATAGAACTCCTTTTCTCATTCGCCGTGCTGATAATGCACAGCATCTTCGAATTTGACCACGCCGTTGATGCGCTTGACTTCCTCCACGCAGCGGATGTGCAACCTTCGCAGGGCTTCGTCATCTACCTTGCTCAGCGAGGCAATCATATGGGCTAATTTCGCCATCTCCACCGCCGTTTTGAAGTGCAGACGGGCGAGACGGTACTCACTGTTGTGAACCGTTCCTCCAACCATTTGGGAAAGAACCGGAGCCAAAAAATCAGTGTCATTGTTCCCGTTGAGGTAGGCAATGTAGAATTGAATCGCCCTATTCACGAACTCATTTCGGGAGCGGGAGTCGGCTAAAACGAGGCTTGCATCGCACCGAGCGAGGAGTAATTTATCAATCCAAAAGGCAGTGCGGGTCATATTCCGCTCGTGCTTGGGAGCGGTGAAATCGTCTCTTTTTTCTTGTTTTGTAGTTTTCGTCAAAATCATGTTTCCTTTCCATGGCATAAGTTTTTTGTGTTGTTGTTCTGCGGCTGAAGTCCTTGCGGCGCAGTCGTTTTTTCTTTTCTGCGGCTCTTGTGGCATAACGGCTTTATGCCATGCCGCCAAAAGTTATGTCAGAATCCGAATCCCCGAACGGCACTGCCGGCCGGTGTTTGAGGGCTTTATGCCGCCGCAAGCGGCATAAAGTCTTTAACCTGCTAGTCTAAGTTGCACCGTTTTCTTCTCAAAGCCAGTGTTTTCAGCAGTTTGAATCTTCTTGCCCAAACCGCCGCAACACGCCGTTTTAGAGTGGTGTTCGGGTACGTTCTTCACCTCGCCGTCCAAACGCCGACACGGGGCGAATGTGTGGCTGACAGCGGGGTCCCCGCACGAGCCCAGCGAAGCGGGTCGTGTGGGGAGAGGACGAGCAACGAAGCGCAGATGAGCTTTCACGCTTGCGTGGAAGCGAACGAAGTGGAGTTTGCGAGGACGACAGGGTCAGCAGGGACGGCATTTTCGGGATACTGGGGCATACCATTTTTACCGTCACTACCGGCACTATTGCACTTCAATTCTACAATGCGCTTTCCATTGCTGCGCCTGAATTCACAAGTGACACCAAGCCTTTGTAGCTCATCATGATTGCGCAATAGTTTTTTCGACAGAGTGCCGGGCGAGATTTTCCTTCCGGCACTTTTTTCGAGCCGCTCCACCAACTCGGACGAAGTGCCAAGAAAATTTCCGACCTCTTTGAGATAGCCGCAGACAAGAGAAACGGTATCGTCGAGGAAGTCGGCAGGAGTTTCCACGCTGTCCGATATCAATTGCCACACATGACCGGTGCTGTCGAACTCTAACTCCAGCTCACGGTATTCAATATCCCGACCGGAGCAGACCAGCACAGCTTTATTAGAGGAGCGTTTGCTTTTCGCCAGCACAAAGTTGCTGTCCACTGCGCCGGTGATGCCTGTCGTGCCGGACACCATGTTCATCGGATCGTCGTCATGCTGCTTGCGCAGATGATGCACGAGCAAAATCGCCACGCCGAGTTTGTCCGCAAGAGTCTTCAGCGCACCAATATCACGGTAGTCGTTTGCGTAAGCGTTGTCACAAGATATGCGTCGCACTTTTTGCAGGGTGTCGATGACGATGAGGCCGGTTTCGGGATGCTCTGTAACAAAGTTTTCAATCTGGCTCTCCAGCCCATCGCCGACCTGTCCTGCGCAGACTGCGAAGTGAATGTCGGACGGCGCATCCTCCGTGATGTCAAACAGCCGGTTTTGGATTCGATCTTCGCTGTCCTCCAAACAGAGGTACAGCGCTTTTTTCTTTTCTGTGGCGAAGGACCAGACAGGCTCCCCCTTGGCGACCTGTAGGCAAAGCCAGAGCGCAATCCACGACTTGCCGACCTTCGGTGCCCCGGCGAGAATGTGCAAACCAATTGGTAGCAACGATTGAATGACAAATGGAATCGGCGTCAGCGGACGGTTCATCAACGTCTCGCCGTCGATGGTGTGCAGGTGATTTTGATTCATAGGCAATTCCTCCTTAAAAATCGAGGAGATTTGAGACATTTATCCCCTCATACTCTTAGCCGTTGAACTTGAGGGTTGAACAACTTTTTTTATGATTTTCCAAAATATTCAGAGGCTTGCACAAAAAGCGATAGTCCATTTCAGCACAAATGACGAATAATGCTGCTGTTTTTAGCGTTGCTCAAAAGGCGATTGGACTTTGCGGGTGCAATATGATAATATTTTATGGATATTATATATTAACAAGTAAAGGTGATTGCAACATGAGCATTGTCTATCACAAGAATTGGTTGCGGAGCAACGGCTACAAGCTCGTCGCATACGAAAACGGATTGCACATCTCTCCCAAAGATTTTGGAGAAACATACAACCCGTTTGATTGTGCCGCGGATATTCTGTTGGCGTTTTTGAGCATTGGATACTTGGCGCACAAGGATGCGGATGTGACCGCTGCAATTACCGACTTTGTGAGCAGCTACGGTATTCTTGGTTTTGCGCAGTCCGTCATAGCGAAGGAATATGAGGACGGCACTGTGAAGGTTTATGAGAACAATTTTGCAACGGGCAAGCCTGCTTTAACAGCGACCGAATATTTCGAACTCTTTCTTCCGGATGCCGAGGCTCGCAAAAAGTACTTTAAGTGGGACCATGCCAACATGACCGTCACTATGCGCATGTCCGGCACGAAGCGGAGCGCAGAATGGCTTTGCATGGCAGACAGCGACTATGCAGAAAATTCGCAGTGGATTTCGGGTTTTGCTCAGCATCTCTATGGTTTGCTTGATAAAGTGCAGCGTGGCGAGCCATTTTCCCATAGGCTTGGCAATATCCGAACAGCGGTTGTTGCCAATGGTGACACACCACGAGCCCACGCCGCACGCTGAAGCTTTGCAAGCATTGCGGCGGTGTGTTTCGGAGCGTGAATTTGAAAGCCGAATACTGCTCAACATCTTGCAGGAATGTGCGCAATGTCAAACTGTCTCGTGGGCGGCGAAAAGCATAGTTGGAATTGCGGCGAAGCTTCTTTTCATTGTGCATGAATTAACATAACTGAAACAAAAATCAAACATTGTTTAAATATTTTGGAGGTATGATGGAACAAACTCATATGGGAGGCATGATTCATGATTCATATATTGGTGGTTGAAGACGATGCAAAGCTCAACCAGATTGTTTGTACATATTTAAATAACAGCGGTTATCATGCGAGAGGATGTTTTAATCCGCAAGAAGCTTATGATCTGATGTACAATAGCCTCTACGACATGATTATCTCCGACATTATGATGCCGGGGATCGACGGCTTTGAGTTTGCCCGAACTGTGCGAGAGCTTAATCAAACCATCCCCATCCTCTTTATGACGGCCAGAGACGATATCATGGCCAAGCAAAAGGGCTTTCAACTCGGCATCGATGACTATATGGTCAAGCCGATTAACTTTGACGAATTAATTATGCGGGTGGCTGCGCTTTTACGCCGTGCGAATATCATTGAGGAAAAGAAAATGGCGGTCGGCAATCTCACCATGGATGCGGATGCCATGACAGCGGAGCTGGACGGCACAGAGATTGCCCTGACGCTCCGTGAGTTCAATATTTTGTACAAGCTGCTCTCCTACCCGAAAAAGACCTTTTCCCGTGCACAACTCATGGATGAATTCTGGGGTGTGGACAGTGAAACAAGCCTGCGAGCCGTGGACGTTTATATCACAAAACTGCGGGACAAGCTCTCCGCCTGCGACGGCTTTCAAATCGTGACGGTGCGCGGATTAGGCTACAAGGCGGTGCTTTCATGAAGCGGCGGGAGAGCCTGCAGGACTCCCGCATCAAGGTAAGTGTTTTTCCTCTGCAAAGCTTTATCATCAGCTTTCTCGTGCTTGGGCTTTTGACCACGGGGCAAATGCTGATTTTGCAAAATTATGTAGATTACGCCTCGCTTCCAACGAAATATGTCATTGCAGTCCTTGCCTACTGGACGCTTGGTTCGGCGGCATTCACGCTTTTCACCAAAGCCCAGTTCAACCGCCACTATCAAAACCCGATGAGCGAATTTGCCGAGGCGACCCGCAAGGTAGCCGGTGGTGATTTTTCTGTTTATGTCTCGCCCCGGCATCTGCCGGAAAAGATGGACTACATGGATGCCATCATTATGGATTTCAATGTAATGGTCGAGGAGCTCGGCAGCATTGAAACGCTGAAAACCGACTTCTTTTCCAATGTCTCCCACGAAATCAAAATCCCGCTGTCGATTGTCCAAAATTATGCACAGGGACTGAAGGACGGAAAGCTCAGCGACATTCAAAAGGAAGCTTACATCGACACCATATTGGAGTCCTCCACACGGCTGGCGGAGCTCATCAGCAATATCCTCAAGCTCAACAAGCTGGAAAAGCAAACGTTGCAGCCGGTGACGGAGCCCTATGACGTGTGTGCGCAGCTCTGCGACTGCGTCCTGCGCTATGAGGACGTCTGGGCGCAAAAGGAGATTGCGTTCGAGGCGGATATTGAGGAGCGCACCATGATTGCGGCAGATGCGAGCCTGCTGGAGCTGGTGTGGAACAATTTGATTTCCAACGCAGTGAAGTTCACCGAGCCGGGCGGCACCATCACGCTAACGCAGACCTCCACCAACGAGGAAATCATCGTCACCATATCCGACACGGGCTGCGGCATGAGCAAGGAAACGCTGGCACATATTTTTGATAAATTCTATCAGGGAGACACCTCGCACTTCACCGAGGGCAACGGTCTGGGACTTGCGCTGGTGCAGCGCATTTTGCAGCTGATTGACGGAAGCATCTCGGTGCAGAGCGCCGCCGGTGTCGGCACGACATTTACGGTTCAAATCCCCCTGCGTCACCAATTGGCGGAGAATTCACATTTCTCAAACAAAACGCAAGCGTTTTAGCAACATTCCTGTGGCATAGTATGAGCATAACAGACAAACTAGATTCCATAACAGGAGATGAGTATATGGGAGAATTACACCAAGGCGGCAGCAATTTTGTCGGCTACGAATATAAAGAAATATCCGCAGACTCGGAAAAGGCCTCCATGCTGCTGGACGGATATTTGAATTTCGGCTGGACAGCGGACGAGAACCTCCAGCCGTCCAGAATTTTGGGCAAGGTTACGGTAAAGCTCAAGCGTGACCGGAAAATCATGAACAAGGCGGAGCTAACCCGCTTGCAGCGCCATTTCGAGTCCTGTATCAACGAAATCGACGAAATGGAAGCATCGAAAACCCAAACCGCCACAATCTGGGCATTGGTCATCGGCATCATCGGCACCGCATTTATGGCCGGCTCCGTCTTTGCCGTCACTGCGGCGGCACCGATGGTTGCGCTGTGCATCATCCTCGCTATTCCCGGCTTCATCGGCTGGGCGCTGCCCTATGTTGTGTACAAGCGCAAGGTTGCGCAGCGGGTGGAGAAAATTACACCGCTCATTGAGCAGAAGTACGACGAGATTTACGAAATCTGCGAAAAAGGCAGCAAGCTGCTGTAATCAGCCCATAACACACCAAGCCCCTGTTCACTTTTTGTGAACAGGGGCTTTTTTTAATAATTCTCAAACACGATGCAAGCAATTCGCAAACAAGCCTGCTGTAACATAAAACTCATCAAGTCTAAGAAGTAAACCGAATTTCACAAGCCGCACGACAGGTAGGAGAGGTTGATTATGAAAAAAACGAATCCAATTATCGGGGGCACTCGATTTGTCTTTATACTCACCAGCATCGTCACGCTGGCGCTCGGTCTGCTCAACGGGCCGGAGCCGCTGTCATTTGAGGGCGGATATTTTGTCACAGTCTTCGTATCCCTAATTTCTCTTGTAATTACATTCGTTCCGGATTTTGTCGCAAACAAAGACATCATGATCATGCCTATCAGCGTGCAGGCATTTTTCAGCGGCTTCACGTTTCTGGCCATGTTTTTGGGCGAAATCTTGAAGTTTTACGAGCGCTTCCCGTGGTGGGACTCGATGCTGCACTTCACCTCCGGCTTCATGTTCAGCATGATTGGCTACCTGTTCTTCCTCTCCTTCAGTAGGGATGCCGATGTACGCCGCCGGTTCAATCCCGTCATCATCGTGATGTTTACCGTGTGCTTTTCCATCGCATGCGGCGCAGTTTGGGAGATATTCGAGTTTGGTGCGGACAGTCTGCTCGGTATCAACATGCAGCGCTGGCAAAGCGCAATGGCAACCGAACAGTGGAGTGCCCTGCAAAACGCATCAAACTTTTCGAACCCCGGCTTAATAGACACGATGAAAGACATCATCTGCGACACCTTAGGGTCGGTGCTCTCCATTTTGTTTATCCTGCCTCTCGCCCGCCACAACAACAGGTATAAAAAAATCCGCATTTCTCACGCTGCGGTCTTGGCCGAATACAGCGGCGCACTCGCCGGCATGTACGCCATCAAACGCCCTGCCATAAATAGCGGCGAGCTTAGCTTCGGTTCTCCGTCAAATAAGGAGCTTCAAACTTAATTCAGTTTAATATTTCATAAACAAAACGCAAGCAATTGGCAAACAATCCTGCTGTATCATACAGTCATCAAACAAAATTGAAAGAGGTAATTGATATGAAAAAGAGTAGCTTTGCAGCAATGGTTCTGGGAACCATCGGAGGCATTCTCGCCTCCATCGGTATGTGCATGTGCCTGATTCCGGAATGGGACGCCTTCCGCCCCGGCGTGATTATGGCCTGTGCCGGTGTCGTCGTTTTGCTGATTATGGTAATCGTGTGGCGCAAGATGACCAACAAAGACCCCCTGCGTATGAGCGGGAAAACCCTCGGTGCAATCTTCCTTGGCATCATCGGTGCGCTGCTGCTCGGCGTTGGCATGTGTCTGGCCATGCTCTGGAGCCAAATGGTGTTCGGCATCGTCATCGGCATCCTCGGCATCGTGCTGCTGCTGGCGCTCGTCCCCCTCATGAAGGGCCTCAAGTAATTGAAAGGAGAATTTACAATGAAAAACAACACAGAGTTTGTGGCATACGAGTACAAAAATATCACCGTCAAGCGTGATTCCGTCACGATTTATACGGACTGCCTGAGCAACTTCGGCTGGGAGATGGTCGACGAGCACGAGCATGGATTTCACCCCGCATCTTCCAATGTCACGCACATTCACACGCATATCGTTCATGCGGCCACATCTGCTTATGCAGGTGCGGGGCACAGCGATGAGATTGAGATGGTGGCATTGAAGTTCAAGCGCAACCGCCGTATCAACAACAAGCTGGAGCTTGACCGCTTAGAGCGCCAGTGCGCAGATGCACTGGCTTCCATCGGCGGCTTGGAGCGAAAAAACAGTGCATATACCATGGGTATTTCTCTGGGCGCCGGACTAGGAGGCACCGTCCTTCTCGCCCTTGCGGTCTATAGCTTTATCTCCTCAAATATCATTGCCGGTGCGCTTCTTGCCGCCCTCGGCGTCGCAGGATGGGGCATTGGATTCTTCGCCAATCACAAGGTGGGGCGCAAGCGCTCTGTAAAGAGTGCGCCGACAATTCAAGCACAGCTGGAGCTTCTATACAGCATCTGTGAGCAGGCGCATACACTGCTCGCATCTTAACGGAGGAGGGAACACGTGTGAATAGGTTTATGCAAGCCAATAAGAAAATTGAGACGGCCGTTGTCGGCGGCTACAAGACCATTGAGAAAACCGTTGTTGACGGTTACAAGAGGATTGAAGCCAGGTTCGTGGAGGCCTTTTTAACGCCCAACGAGCCTGTGCGGGATGAGGAAACGGGCAAATGAAAGCACAACTTCTCGGCTTACTGATTATCGCACTATGCACAAGTGCAGGTGCTGTCATCGCTGTGCTGTACAAGAGGAAAACACACATTGATACATTGGTGAAGAAGAGAAAGGAGGAGAGCAAATGAATCCTGTCGCAGTCGTCGTGGCCGCCGTGGCCGTGGTCGCAGTCGGAATTGGCGCTATCGTGAAAAAGCGGAAGAAGTAATTGTATACTTCTGATTTATCTCAAACGAGAGGAGAGAACATATGAATCCAGTTGTTGTCGTTGTCGCAATTGTCGTCGTCATTGCTGTTATTGCATTTGTTGTGAAAAGCCGGAAATAAGAAGTATGATGCCGACGGGAAATCATATAGCGTTGAAGATAGCAGCCTATACTGGAGCTTGAGGCTGTTATCTTTTCCGCCTTTCTTCTTGCGAATTCATAGAACAGAGCGCAAGCATGGTAAAATTAAATACAAGCTATTCGGCAAGAGAGTTATAAATGATTGAACTATTGCGCTCCTTACCTGGTAGCGAAATGTATGCAGACGCATTTGACAACATAAGTAGCACCGCAGAAAATATTCATGCGGTGTTGCTTTTTGCATTCAGCTTTGGATGTTGTAGTCATAATAATATATAAAGAACGAATCATTTCGCTTACAAAATGACAGATGAATTAGGCGCATAAGAAATGGGCATATAATAAAAGCAGCAGGAATTTCCCTGCTGCTTTTTCCGTATTTGGTTCACCATGACCTAGGGGGTAGTTCACAAAGTGTACTTGTGACTAATCACCTATCCTCCGTGCCGTTCACTTTTTCACAGAGAACGCAAGGGTTCCTAAACAGCTTGCGGCATTGAAAAATCGTGACATCGAGACTTACAGGCTGCTTATGCTGGCCTCGGGATACTCCTCTTGCGCATACCTCCAAAACATCTACCCGCCAGCGGATGAAACCGAGCGAAGCGTCTCTCTTGCTCTGTGTTTGTCCGAGCGCATCCTGCGAGAGCGAGGTGCGTGGCGGGTTCATGGCGGCGGTTTTGCAGGGACCATACAGGCGCTGGTTCCGCTGGATTTGCTGGAAGATTACGTTGCGAAAATGCAGGCGGTATTTGGCGAGGGCAGTGTCTACCAGTTGCGCATTCGCCCCTTCGGCGGCTACTGTTTCAAGTAGATAGAGCAAGCAAAAAAGCGGCACACTCACGGGTGTGCTGCTTTTTTATTTGCTCTTACGTAAAATATTTGATTTTCGCATGAATCCCTTCAAACGATACGGTTCACTTTAGATCACTTTGACTCATTTCAGGAGAATTTTCGCATTGAGTTGAGACGAGAGCCTTGCTATTTTGTTCATTTTTTTCTAGGAGCTGAAAAGAGTCAATAATTTTTACTGGACAGCGTTCCTTGTCTCTTCTCGCTTTCTGGCTTCTAATGGAAGGATTTAATGCTGAGTGTTCGCAGATTTATTTAAAATGGCACAGAATTTGCAAAGAAGAATAGCAGTAAAATAAATATCGAAAGGATGATTTCTATGACGTTTGAGACGATTCAAGTTTCAACGACGCAAAACGGCATATGTACCATAACCATGAACCGCCCGGAAGCATTAAATGCGCTGTCAGATATAACGATTGCAGAGCTGTCTCGGGCTCTGGACCAAATTGAAGCGCAGGAAGAAACAAGAGTTGTTATTATAACCGGCAGCGGCAAGGCCTTTGTAGCCGGAGCAGATATCACGTATATGACGACCCTCACGCCGGACGAGGCCTTGATTTTCTCCAGAAACACCACCGAGATATATCGGAAGATGAACGGTTCCAAACGGATTTTCATTGCGGCAGTCAATGGCTTTGCGATGGGCGGTGGCTGCGAATTTGCGCTGGCCTGCGATTTGCGAATTGCCTCCGAAAAAGCCGTGTTTGCCTTGCCCGAAGTAAGCCTTGGTATTCTGCCCGGTGGTGGCGGAACCCAGCGGCTGTCCCGTCTGGTGGGAACGCAAAAAGCGGCAGAGCTTATTCTGACTGGAGCAGTCATTAAGGCCGCAGAGGCGCTGGCCTACGGCTTGGTATGTCAGGTTACCGAGCCTGAAAACCTGATGGAAAAGGCTATGGAGCTTGCGCAAAAAATAATCAAAAATTCTCCCCTGGCTGTGAGCTATGCAAAGCGCTGCATTCGCCAGAGTGAGCAGGTAAATCTTGAAGCAGGCATTGAGTTGGAGAACATGATGTTCGGCCTTTGTTTCGCCGACAGCGACCGGCTGGAAGGCTTGACCGCATTTCAGGAAAGCCGCAAGCCTGACTTCAGAAAGACGCTGTAATTAAGGCCTGGTGACTGCAACGAGCTCATACGCTGCCTGAATTACCGCTTGCCTGTTCTGCAATTTTATCGGCCAGCTCATGCAAGTAAAGCCATCGTTCGGTCTTTTCGTTGTGCGTTTGCTCAAGCTCTTCTTTTTGCGCCAAAAGCTGGGTCAGCATCACATAGTTGCTGGCCTCGGCAACGAGGGCTTGCTCCACTGTGGCTAGCTTTTCCTCGATTTCAGCGATTTCGCCGTCAATCATCTCAAATTCCCGCTGTTCCTTGAAACTAAAGCGAAGTTTGGAAGGCGCAGCGGATGGTTCCCGCTTTTTGGGCGGCTCCTTCGGCTTGTCGCTTTCCTGCTTTGCCGTAGCAGTGCTTCGCTCTGCTATGTAATCAGAATAGCCGCCCAGTCGTTTTTTAATTGTGCCGCCGTCCTGAAACTCAAAAATCAGGTCAACCACTTTGTCGAGGAAATATCGGTCGTGAGACACTGTGATTACGGCACCCTGAAAGCTTTCTAGATAATCCTCCAGAATAATCAGGGTCGCAATGTCCAAATCGTTGGTGGGCTCGTCCAAGAGCAGTACGTTTGGTGCGGTCATAAGCACGCTGAGCAGATACAACCGCCGCCGCTCACCGCCGGAGAGCCTGCCAATGGTGTTCCATTGCAGGTCAGAGGGGAAGAGAAACTTTTCGAGCATCTGCGAGGCGCTGAGGGTGCCGTCAGCAGTGACAAAATATTCTGCAAATCCCTTGATGTAGTCAATCACACGCAGTGACAAATCCATTTCATCGCATTCTTGCGAAAAATATCCAAGCTTCACTGTTTCGCCAAACACAATGCGACCGCTGTCAGGCTCTAACTTCTGGCTAATGATGTTTAGAAGCGTGCTTTTTCCGCATCCGTTTGGGCCGATAATTCCAATTCTGGCATCTCGAGCGATGATGTGGCTGAAGGAATCCAGCAGCTGCTTTTCGCCAAAACGCTTGGAGATGTCATCAAGTTCAACTGTTTTCCTTCCCAGTCGGGAGGACGGGGAGTCAAGGCTGAGCTTTGCCGCCGGGCCAGCCGTATTTTCCCTGTTTAACTCCTCAAAACGCTGAATTCTGGATTTGCTCTTGGTGCCTCGCCCTTGGGGGCCTTGCTGCATCCACGCAAGCTCTTTGCGCAAGAGGCTTGCCCGCTTTCGCTGGGTTCCGACTTCCATTTCCTCTCGCTGCGCTTTAAGCTCTACAAACTTCGAATAATTGGCTTCATACATGTAGAGGCTACCCCGATCGATTTCTGCGATTTGAGAAACCACCCGATCGAGGAAATAGCGGTCATGTGTTACCATCACAACTGCGCCGCTGTATCGGACGAGAAAGTTTTCCAGCCAGGTGACCATATCGTTGTCCAAATGGTTTGTGGGCTCATCCAAAATAAGCGCATCGCAAGGCGCAAGCAATACGCTGGCCAGCGCAACTCTCTTTTTTTGCCCGCCGGACAGGTGGCTTATTTTTTTGTCATAATCTGCAAGCCCCAGCTTGTTGAGTATGGTCTGCGCTTCATATTCCTGCGCCTCGTTGTGGGTTGCGTATGCGCCGGAGAGAGCCTGCTCCAGCACGGTGGCATTTTCATCGAGAAGTGGAACTTGTGGCAAATACCCAATGCGTGCCACGGCGGGCCGTGTCACTTTTCCGCTGTCGGGGGGTTCCTGCTGCGCTAAAATACGCAACAAGGTGGATTTCCCTGTTCCGTTGATGCCGATAACGCCGATTTTGCACGATTCATCAAGGTAAAAGGAAATATCCGTAAAGAGGGCGTTTTCCCCATAGCGTTTGGTGATTTTTTCGGCTGCTATCAGCATTTGCACACACCTCGATGTTCTGTAAGTCTAAATAAAGCGAAGCCAAATAAAAAGGTTTGGCTTCGCTTTCATGTTTTGAGATTAATTCTTCAGGCCAATCCCAGAACTACTTGCTGTATCTAGCCTTTCCGGCGGCGGCTTTCTTCGGCGCTCTGCCGCCCTGTATTGCACCTCTGGACAGCTCGACCTTAATGGCTCGCTTGTTGTAGGTTTTCCCCGCAAAGCCTTGCTTTATCTGGGAGACATACAGGGAAGGGATGTCAAAAAAGGAATAGGAATCAAATACGGAAATGGTGCCGATTTGCTTTGCGGGCACATCGCACTCCTCACAGATAAGATCAACCATATTTTTGCGGCTGATTTTATCCATTGTCCCCAGCGAGATGAACATATGCGCACGCTCTGACGAGAGTGCCTCGGCGGCAAGTGTTCCCGTTCTTTTGCTCATGCGCAGAGACAGGGAAGGCTTATCAACCGGCTTCTTTTTCGGCGTCTCCAGCGGCCGTGTGCTTGCGGTCTGCGCAGTGACAGACATGGAAGGCTTGATCTCCGCCTTGGTCAGCTGCATAATTTCACGTAGCCTGCCCAGTTCCTTTGGGTACACAAAGGTATAGGCCACGCCGGATTGCTGCGCTCTGCCGGTTCTGCCGATGCGATGAACATAATCCTCCGCATTTTGCGGAATATCGAAATTGATGACGGCATCAATGTTGTTCACGTCAATGCCCCGGGCAGCGACATCCGTGGCTACAAGGATGTTGAGGGCGCCATTGCGGTATTGCTTCATAACAAAATCCCGCTGCCTCTGCCGCAGGTCGCCATGAAGAGAGGCTGTGCGATAGCCGCTCTCCTTCAACTGTTCGGCAATAGTGTCGGTCATAGATTTTGTTCCGACAAACACCAGACAGGAGGTGAATTGCTTCTCCTGCAGGAGCTTCACAAGCGTGGGGATCTTTGCTCGGGGCGCTGTGCGGATATAAAACTGGGCAACGCTGTCAACCGTTGCAGTCTCCTGCGCAATCTTAATTGTGACGGCGTCCTGCTGATACTCCTTGGCAATGCGTGCGACTTCGGCGCTGATTGTGGCGGAAAAAAGCACGGTCTGGCGGTCTCCCGGTGTTGCCAGCAAAATCGTGTTGATGTCATCACGAAAACCCATGTCAAGCATGCGGTCAGCCTCGTCCAAAACAACGGTTTTGACATGCTCGAGCTTGAGCACCCTGCGCTGCAAAAAGTCCATGGCACGGCCGGGGGTTGCAACAACAATCATGGGTTTGCGGCGCAGGGTCGCCATTTGTCTGTCAATGCGCTCGCCGCCGTATACAGAGGCTATTTTGATGCCCGGCAAAAACTTGGCCAACTGCCGCAGCACAGTCGTTGTCTGCAACACCAGCTCACGGGTCGGGCAGAGAATCAAAGTTTGGATGGTATGATTAGTCGGCTCAATGGCCTCCACAAGAGGAACACCAAATGCGCAGGTTTTGCCGGTGCCTGTGGGGGCCTGCACCAAGACGTCTTTCTTTTGCAGAATGGATGGAATTGCCTCGCTCTGAACAGGCGTCATCGCCGAAAAATTGAGTGCGTGCAGTCCTTGTAGTAGTTTTTCTGAAATCGTTAATGATGTAAATGTGTTAATGTTCGCAATCTCCTAGTTTCAATTTTTATTAAAACATTATTATATAACACGCCGGGTAAAAGAGCAAGGTATTTATGTATAGATGGCGCTGTCATTTAAATCTAACCCTCAAAAATACGAAAATCTTTTGCAGATTCCATCCGCTGAAGACAGCGCTTTTGTCCTCAAAGGCGGCAATAAAGCAAAGCTGCTACAATAAAAATATCAAGCTAAAGGTTCCTGCGACAATCAGAACAAGCCCGACAAAAGGCTTTTTGTTCAACTTTTCCCGCAGAACGAAGTGACTGAATGCAACCGTGACTAAAATACTCAGCTTGTCAATGGGCACAACCACGCTGACGGGTCCCTCTTGCAATGCACGATAGAAGCACATCCACGAAAGCCCTGTGGCAAGGCCGGACAGGCCAATGAATGCCCAGCTTCGTCTGTCAATGCTCTTGATTTCATGTTGCTTCCTCTGCCAAAACACAATGAGCCAGGCCATAACAAGGACGACAAGGGTTCGTATAGCGGCTCCGAGATTAGACTCCACGTGTGCAATGCCGACCTTGCCCAAAATTGCTGTAAGGCTGGCGAACACCGCTGCCAGAGAAGCGTATATCAGCCACTTATACCCGTTCTCGCTGCCTGAACCAACGGTTTTTCGCTCAATCATCCAATACGTGCCCACGCCAATCAAAATCATGGCGGCTACTTTGAACCAGGTCAGACCTTCGCCAAGCAGGAGAACGGATAGGAGCATCGTCAAAACTGTGCTGGATTTATCAATAGGAACAACCTTGTTGACATCCCCGATTTGTAGTGCGCGAAAATAGCACAGCCACGACCCGCCTGTGGCAAGTCCCGACAGGATGAGGAAAACTATGCTCTTCAAGTCGATGTCGACAATGCCGGCCGACGAGCCTGCGATAAATACCATCAGCCAGGCGAAGGCGGCAACAACCACAGTTCTCAGGGCTGTGGCCAAAGTGGAATCCGTATTTTTTATTCCGATTTTAGCTAAAATCGACATGCCCCCTGCAAAAAGAGCAGAGGCTAAGGCATAAATAATCCACATAAATAATCTCCTATCACCATCGCAAAGCATTCCAAAAAGCGAACAGGTACAGATTGAGAGGTGTGTGTTCCCCTGAATCTGTACCCCTGCGCAGTTAGTAAATCGCTAACGGCCCATACGGGCCGTCTATGACTTCTATTTTCGTTTCAAAAATATCTGTCAAAAGCTCCGGGTTCATAATGTCTCCCACAGTTCCAAAAGCAGCAATTCCGCCATCTTTCATGGCACAAATTCTGTCAGAGTATCTGGCTGCAAAATTGATATCATGCAAAACAGTCAGAATCGTTCTTCCAAATTCGTTGGCAACATGCCTCAAATACTCCATCATTTGAACAGAACGGGCAACGTCAAGGTTGTTTAGCGGCTCGTCCAAAAGAACATATTCGGTTTCCTGGCACAAAACCATTGCCACATAGGCTCGCTGCCTCTGGCCGCCGGAGAGTTCGTCTAAATATCTGTTTTCTAGATCCGTCAGGTCTAAAAAGTCAATATACTTAGAAATAATAGCCTCGTCCTCTTTTGTTAGCCGACCCTTCGAATAAGGAAACCGTCCGAATCCGGCCAACTGCCGCACGGTAAGTCTGGTAACAAAATGGTTTTCTTGCCGCAAAATAGTCAAGATTTTCGCCAGATCTTCTGATTTGGATTCAGAGACATCCATATTTGCGACCTTAATCTGCCCCTCATCCATATTCAGAAGTCTGCCGATCATCAATAGCGCCGTGGATTTTCCCGCACCATTTGGCCCAATCAGAGAGGTGAGACCGGCTTTTGGTATTTGGATATCCAGCGGCCCGATTTGCACCTCAGCGGTATATAGCTTTTTTGCGCTAGCAATATGTATCATAAAGTTCCCTTCCTTAACAAAACAATGAGAAATACGATGCCGCCAAACATTTCAATAATAATGGAAACCACGCCTTGAGCCCTAAACACATGATACATAAAAAAGTAGGAGCCTGTTATAATCAAAAATCCGATGGCCAGCGCCATGGGGAAGACATATCTGTGGTCATAGGTTGGCGCTGCCTGATAGGTCAAGGTTGCAACTAAAAATCCATAGAACGTAAGTGGCCCGACCAAAGCGGTTGAAATTGACATTAGAATAGAAACCAGTATCAGCGCATATATAACTCCGAACTGGTGGTTCACGCCCAATGACGTGCTCGTGCTCTTTCCGAGTGACAATACGTTTAGCTTTTTAGAATAAGCAAAGATGAGCACTGCGGCAAGGGCGACAATTGGAATTGCAATGGGAAAGTACTCTGCATTGGCGTTGCTGACAGAGCCAAACAATCTTGCCTGTAAGACATCAAATTCAGACGGCGCTAAAAGCCTTCGCATAAACGAAGAAACAGACCGCAATCCGGTTCCAATAATAACTCCAATCAGAAGCATAAGCTGCAAGTTTCCGTACTTTCCCGAAAGCAACCAGCCATAAAGCATCAAACACATCAAAACCATAACCACAACGCTAAAGAGGAATGACTCAATGCCACCACTAAACCGAATGAACACAGTGGCACCGAAAAAGAACATGGTGGCAGTGTGTATGGTTGAGTAAAGTGCCTCAAATCCCAAAAGGGAAGGAGTGATAATTCGGTTGTTCGTGCTCGACTGAAACGTAACAGTCGCCAAGCTCTGGCAAACGGCAGAAATAATCATTGCGGTGAGAGCCACCATCCGCCTTCTGACAACCGGGATAAAAGACGGCGAATCGATAGGAACAGGATTTTTATAAACCAAAAGCCCATAGGAGGCAAACAGGCCGCAAATAATCAATGCAACCAGCAAAATCCAGTAGCGCTTTTCTTCTTTTTTAGAACGAAATGCCCGTGCGGATCTGCTTTTATGATGAAGGCCGGAATCGACGGCACGATTTTCAAACTGACTCATTGCGGCCTCCTTTGCCTTAATAGAATAACAATAAATGTAATCGACCCCACAGTTCCGAGTATCAAGGAAACAGGGACTTCAAAGGGCATAATAATGGTGCGGGAGATAATGTCGCAAAGGGTGATTGCACCCATGCCCAAAACGCAGACCCAGAGCAGATTGCTGCGAAGGTCGTCGCCTCGATAGATGGAAACAATATTTGGCACGATTAAACCAAGAAAAGGCAGATTACCAATCACAGCGGCAACAATGCCAACTGCAAAAGAAATGAGACCAGTACCCAGGATAATAATTCGATTATAATTCACGCCAAGGTTTGTTGCCACATCTTTGCCCAGTCCGGCCAAGGTCAATCTATCAGCATAGACAAAAATAAAAAAAGTAATGGCTACAATGAACCATAAATATTCGTACCTGCCAATTTGAACGGGCGCAAAAGAGCCCACAAACCAGGTTTCAATGCTTTGTGTCATTTGAAAAACCAGCCCGACAAAGGTGGAAATTGCGGAAATAACTGCGCCAAGCATCATACCGACAATCGGAACAATGAGCGACGAGCGCAGCTTCACTCTCCTCAAAAAAAGGAAAAAAACCATGGTTCCGACGAAAGAAAAAACGATTGCCCCAGTCATTCGCAACACCAGGCTTGGTGCCGGAAATGCCAGATAAACAAAGACAAGCCCCAAGCCGGCCCATTCAATGGTTCCGGTTGTGGTAGGCTCAACCAAACGGTTTTGCGTAATGAGCTGCATCACCAACCCTGACATAGACATGGCTGCTCCGGTGAGCATAAGCGCCGCCGTTCGCGGGACACGGGTGATGAAGAACATGTTCCATCCATCCGGCTGCCCCTGGATATCATAAACGCCGGTGAATAATGAAATAACCCCCAAGACAACGACAGCAAGCAGAGCAAAAACAAAAGGCTTTGCCCATAGTCTGCCGGAATCTGAAGGGAGGGGCTGAGAAATCTCAGCCCCTGTGTTTTTTTGTATTGTATTTTTTGGCATCTTGTTGCTCCCCTTAATACTATCCTGCCATAGCGTCTGCGAGTGTGTTAAACAGCGCTGTAAAGGTTTGGATGGATTCGTTTACATAAGCATCGTTCGGTGCAAAAACCATCTTATCTTCGGTGACTGCGTTTATGTTCGCAAGGGCGGGGGCATTGGCAATGATGTCATATGCGGGAACATAGCCGTCTGCCGTGGCGTTCATCGCATCACGGTCCAGCACGAAAATCCAATCGGGATTGCTCTGTGCAATCGCCTCGACGGAAATATCGTCCCCCTGATGATCCGAGCTGGCGCCGTCAACATACAATGAAGAAGTCCAGTCAAAAATTTCATACAGCGGACCCCAAACACGACCGGAGAGAGGAGCGGCAAAACGAATGTTTCCGCCGGAAACGATGATAGTCATGATTGTGTCGGTGCCGTTATATGCGGCCTTGGCGCGTGCGATAGAGGCATCGAAATCTGCGACCATCTGTGCAGCCTCTGCGTTTTTATCAAAAATCTGACCCAGAACAAGCGTGTAATCTTTAAATCCGTTAACCAGATTATCAGCGGAGGACTCTGCACTCACGGAAACGTCAAAGTTGAGGTTAATCACCGCTGCGTTTGGAACCAATTCCTTGATGGCGTCATATTGGCTGGCAAAGCGCTGACCAACAATGACAAGGTCTGGATTCACGGCGGCAATAACTTCAAGATTTGGGTCATTATGAGAGCCCACGTCTTCAACGGAATCATCCGTTTTATAGCTTAGACCGGTCGGCATGACAGGCTTGGGGCCTGCAACCAATTCAACGCCCCATGCTTCTAAAGTCTGGAAGGTTCTGTTATCCAGAGCGACGACCCGCTGCGGATTGATAGGAACAACAACTGTTCCATAAATGTCGGTGACCTCAACTTCGGTGGGTTCTGCGGGCTGAACTTCCTGCGGTGTGGTTTCGGGCGTGGAAGCTTCAGGCGTGGGTGTTGCGGCGGGGGTAGCGGCGGGTGCGCCGGTGC
>JGI994J12354_10001765_pt1 | contig 21679 bp, 19 predicted proteins | sample IntmicLarv3ML3BL_FD_12354 | JGI IMG/M metagenome (IMG submission 12354) | reverse complement strand
CTAATATCTATAATCGCCATTTTTATATTATGTTTATTGCTAATAGCTCTTATTTCTAAATCCATATCTATTCCTCTTTGCGTATTTATTGTTTTTTAGTTTTTATTTTGTTAATAAAAAGTGTTTTTCGCATGAACAAAAAACACTTAAAATTAATTATTATTTTTTAATCTTCGTCAGGTTCGACTTCAATTATCTCACCAGAATCTTTTTGCTTTTGTTCGGCTTCTCGTCTGGTTTTTTCTTTTATTACCTCTTCGGGTAATTTCATATTTTTATTTATGTATTCAATTTGTTCTGCTGTAATAGTTTCTAGAACTCTTAAAGCTTCTGCAATTAATTCTAACAAGTTTTTATTTTCTTTAATTGTTTTAATTGCTATTTTATAACATTCGCTTAGAGTGTCAGCTATTTCTTGGTCAATTTTTGCAGCCACTTCATCTGAATAAACTCCTTTAGTTTGTCCATAAGCTTCTTCTTGCATCGTTAAAAATTTTGTCAACCCTAATTTTGACATCCCAAATTGGGTGATCATTCTTCTTGCAATATTTGTTGCTTTATCTAAATCATCGTGGGCACCTGTTGTTATTTTGTCTTTACCAAAAATTATTTCTTCGGCCGCTCGTCCTCCCAAATAACCTGCAATTGATGCATATAAATCTTCTTTTGAAGAGAAATTTGATTCATCTTTAGGGGTCATAATGGTGTATCCTCCTGCATTTCCTCGAGGAATAATTGTAACTTTTTGTACTTTAGAAGCCGAGTCTAATTTCAGTCCTATCAGAGCATGACCAGCTTCATGGTATGAAACAACTTGTTTATCTTGTAAAGTCATTGCTCTTGATTTTTTAGCAGGACCACCAATAACTCTATCAATCGCTTCATCAATGTCCTTCACGATAATCATTTTTCTTTTTTCTCTAACAACCAAAATAGCAGCTTCATTTAATACGTTTTCTAGCTGCGCTCCCGAAAACCCTGGAGTTCTTTCGGCAATTCTTGTTCAATTAATTTCGGGAGAAATAGTTTTGTTTTTTGCATGTAACTTTAAAATTTCTTCTCTCTCTTTGATGTCTGGTAAAGAGATTTGTATTGTTCTATCAAATCTTCCCGGTCTTAACAACGCTGGGTCAAGAACGTCTGCTCTGTTAGTAGCAGCCATAACTATAACTCCAGAATTAGTTCCAAATCCATCCATCTCAACTAATAATTGATTCAATGTTTGTTCTGTTGTTCCTGTTCCCATTGAAGAATTACGTTTTCTACCAACAGCATCAATTTCATCAATAAAAATTATACATGGTGCTGTTTTTTTTGCATCAGAAAAAAGATCTCTAACTCTGCTGGCTCCTAAACCTACAAACATTTCTTCAAATTCTGATCCAGCCATAGAAAAAAATGAGACTCCCGCTTCTCCAGCAACAGCTTTTGCTAATAATGTTTTTCCTGTTCCTGGTGGCCCTTCCATCAAAACACCTTTAGGAACTCTTGCTCCCATTTGGGCATATTTATTTGGGTTTTTTAAATAATCAACAATTTCTACAAGTTCTTGTTTTTCTTCATTAATACCTGCAACATCTTTAAATTTAACTTCTGATTTTGTTTCACGTGGTCTTTGTTTGTTTGCTCCTCCAAACATACCTCCGCCCATTCCGCCTTTTGACATAGATGAAAATATTCAAAAATAAAAAACAATTAATATTATAAACGGCAATGAATTCACAAGTAAAGTTGTTGTTCATGTTGTTGTTTCAACAACTATAAATATGTTTGAGCTAACTGCATTTCTGAATTCCTCAAATTGTTGTAGCGTCAAAACTTGACGGAACCTTATTATGCTATTTGTGGCATTAATATAAAACCCAGTAATTACATACTGATTGTTTGTTACCTGTTGGGCATTTACAGATCCTGTAATTAAGCTTCAGTTGTTTCTATAACCGTCTCCACCACTGGCTCATGTTTCAATCGTTCCACTTCTGAATTGTAATATAGCAAAAACAACAGCTATAATAACAATTATTATTAAAATTCATATCCATATCTTTGATTTGTTTTTCATTGTTGTCTCACTTTTCTAAAACTCTTGTATAATTTTAACATTTAAAATAACTTATTGATAATATTTTTGTTGTATTTTTCATAAATTATTGGTTCAAAAAAACGTTTCATATAACTTCATTTATATTTTTTATAAACTTCTTTAAGAATTATACCATTATAAAAAGCTGTATTTTTTAAATTAATTCAATCATTTGTTACATATAAATCTTTGTTGTATTTTGAGAAATCTGTTCCTTGAAAATAAACTCTTTCTTGAGTTGATAAATATTTTATTTTTTTATCTATTATTTTTAATTGATTGTTATTATAAATATAAATTCACTCTCTGTCCTTAATGATGACGATATCTGCAATTTCTATTTTTAAAAATGCTTTTTTTGAATTTATTTGTTTTAGTAACTCCTTAGTTGTTTTCTTTTTTCTTGAATACATTTCTTTTGAGTTTGTGTGTTTGTTTATAAATAAAAATAATAGTCTTAAATTGTATTCTTCGTCACCAGAAAAATTATTGATATTAATAAAGTTGTGTGTTATTTTTCTTTTTATAGAGATATTTTGTTTTGTCAGCTTTTGATTTAATTGTTTTTTTATATTTAACAAGTGATCAAATTGGTTTTCATTTAGTTGCGCTCTTATTTTATTTCTTGTGTATTTTTGATTTGAATTTGTTGAATCTACTGCATACTGAAGAGCATTTAGTTTTAAGTAATTTAAAATTTCGCTTTTTTTTACATCAATTATTTGTCTTCTAATTTTCACATCAAAGATTTCTGTTGTTTTTTTTATACCTCAATAGACTGGTAAAGTTTTTTTTTCAATTTGCATTAATAAGGTTTCTATATCATCATTCATATTATGCGCTATTAAAACTTCATCAAATTTATATTCTTTTATTACATCTTTAAAAAAATTATAACGGATTTCTCTGGCTCATTTTTCAAAATTTTTTTGAAAATTATTATAGTCTTCATAAACATTTTTGACTATTAATTTTATGTTGTTTTTTTTACAGTATTCTTGGCAAATGTTTTCATCAATTATTGAGTCGGGTCTAAAATTATAGTTTACATGGCACGCTATAATTTTTTTGTTATTTATTTTTTTAATTAGATTATCTAATAAATAAATGCTATCTGAACCACCAGAGAGAGCGACAACATATTTTTTCTTAATGCAAATTTTCAAGTTAATCACCAAACATTTCTTCTATTTCTTTTGTATAACTTCCGTCATGGTTGTGGACAATTAATGGTTTTAACAACTTCATTCCTTCGTTGCCGTCGTTAACAGCCTCAATTAAAATTTTTTTTGCGTCTTGATTTAATTTAGAATAAACAATCTGCAGTTTTTTTATTCTAAATTTATTTTTTCACAACTTATAAATTAATTCATCCATTCTTTCAATAAGGTGTATCATCACAAGACGCCCTCCGTTTTTTAGGCCGATTTTTGCGCTTATGATAATTTCTTCCATAGTAATTAACACTTCATGGCGTGCAGTGGTTTTATCTGGGTCATTCAACTTATGTTTTGAATCTTTATTATTTTTAAAAAATGGAGGATTAGAATATATCACATCAAAAAAATTATTTTTTTCTTTTATAAATTCTTTTATATCCTGATTAATAATTTTAAAATTTTGTGTTAGATTATTTAATTCAATATTTTCTAAAGCTGTCTCGCAAGCTTGTTTTTGGATTTCAACTCCATAAACCATTGAATTTTTATCAATATATTTAGATAGTATTAATGGTATAATCGCATTATTTGTACCAAAATCACAAATATTTATATCTTTCTTTTTGGGTTTATAAAAACGAGCCAATAAAACAGAATCCAAAGAAAAAGAGAACATGGTTGTGTTTTGATAAATTTTTAAATTTTTATAATTTAAAATATTATTTAAAATTTTCATTATACTACCTCAAAAATTTTTATAAAAAAATTTTCTAAAATTAAATTAGAATAAGACGAATTTTTTAGTTGAAAAATAGTATCTAAAAATAGTTCTGATAAAAATGATAAATTTTTCAATATTTCCTTTTTATAAATATATTCTATGGATGCTATTTGATCTTTTTTTTCAGTTTTTTTAAATTTATCAGAATATAAAAGAATGTTTACTTTGTCTTTATTTTTAATTAATTCTAATAATTTAAAATCAATGTTTGTTTCTGTTTCTTGTTCTTCTTGGATGGTTATAACCTTACATCGGGATTTTATTGTTTGAAGAATTTGATTTAAATCATTAGTTAAAAATAAAGCGTATACGTTTTCAGGTGGTTCTTCTAAAAACTTCAAAATAGCATTAGCTGCAGATTCGTTCATGTTTTCTGCATTTTTAATAATATAAATTTTTTTTGATGAATTTTCAAGAGTAGTAATTGAAAATATCTCTATTATTTTTTTGATGTCTTCTTTTTTTATTTGGTTTATACCGTCCCCAACAGTAATTAAATTTATTAAAATATTTTTTTTATATTTTAAACATAATTCACAATCATCATTTTCAATTGAATTATTCTTGCAAATCATTATTCTTGTTATCTTGTCTATTGTTTTTAACAATTGATCTTGATTTGAACAAGAAAAAATAATAGAATGATAAATATTCTTTTTGTTTATTAAATCTTTAATATTTAATATGCATTGGTCTTTATTCATTTTTTAATTCAATTCTTTCATTAATAGCGTTTTCTATTAAAAATTCTGCTTGCGATAAAACTTCTTGAATTGTTTTTCTAGCATTCACAACTTTTATTCTTTCAAAATTTTCAGATATAATGACTTGATATCCTTCATAGGCTGCTTCATGGAATTTTTCATCTTCACTTTCTAGGCGATCTCTCTTCCTGTTCGCAAGTCTTATCATAGCTTCTCGTGGAGTTATATCAAAAAAAATAGTTAAATCTGGTTTAGTTGTTCCTAGAACAATGTTTTGTATTTCATCAACATCAGACATTCCTATATTTCTCGCATGACCTTGATAAGCGGATGTAGAGTCAATAAATCTGTCACATATAACTATTATTCCGTTTTTTAGTGCAGGAATAATTATTTTATCCACGTGTTGTTTTCTTGCGGCAATATATAGTAGCGTTTCAGTTCATGGCGAAGGTTCAATTTTTGTATCTAAAATCATATGTCTAATTCTTTCTGAAAGATCTTCGCCCCCAGGTTCTCTCGTAAGCAAGACTTTAAATCCTTTCTGGGTTAAATTATCTTTAAGCATTTTTGAAATCGTTGTTTTCCCAGAGCCATCAATTCCTTCAAGTGTAACAAATAACATATCATTTTACCTCTTTTTATTCTGTATTTCTTTTCTATTAACAATGGCGTCATCGATAGTTTCTTTATCAATATAATCTAAAACTCCACCCATAGGTATTCCTCTCGCAATTCGAGAAATACTTCTACATTTATCTTTTAGTTTTGCCCCCAAAAAACTAGCTGTTACTTCACCTTCAAATGTTAAGTTGAGTGCCAGTATTATCTCTGTTTCCATATTTATTCTAGCAAATAAATCTGGTATTTTTAGATTTTCTGGATGAATATTTTTAACAATATTTATTTCTCCATTTAACACATGTATTAAGCCTTTAAAGTTGCTGTCATAAATTTTTTGTGCATCTGTTAAAAAAGAAACAACACAAATTATTTTTTTGTCTCTTGATTGGTTGTCGCAAAATCCACAAATATTTTCATTTTTATAAAAAAAACACTTTTTACAAATTGAAAAATTTTTAGAAATTTTGTTAATCACTTCTATTAGCTTTTCTTTTTTGGTTTTGCTTGTCATAACTTCAAAAAAAATACCTTTTGCGGCTTTTGAAGATATTCCTTCAAATTCCTTTAACAATTCTATAATTTCATCCATCTTAATCCACCACTTTTACATCATCTCCGAAAATAGAAATAACCTTTTTTGTAAAATCATCTTTATCATCAGTTAAAATAATTGATTTAAAATATTCTACATCATCAATTATCGTTGGATTGTTTGGTAATTGGTTCGCAGATTTTTTAAATAAAAATTCGTTTTTTATGTTTTTTCATTTATTTTTATCTATGCAAATAAAAATTTTTTTAAAACCTAGCAACGTGTATATTTCTGTTCGGTATTTTTCGTTTTGTAACTTCCAGTTTAGCCAATCAGAACTTTCGGCATCTTCTGAAACAAGAATAGCACAATATTGGTTTGCGGCTTTTATTTTAACTTGGACAAAAGGCAATAAAGTATTATATAAATTTTTATCAATTGGCTCTAATAAATTTTTAATTTTTTGTTCTGTTAAAATTCTGTCTTCTTTTGTAGCTAATGCAATTACTTCTAAAATTTGATCGTTTTTTATGTTGTAATTAAACTTTATATCTTGCATATCATTTGTTAATTCAATAATTTTTTGTTCTGCTAGTTTTTTTTCATCAATAATATTAATAATTTGATCAGAATTCTCTGCATTATTCGCGTTAGAAAGCGTTCATGTTTGTGGTTGCATTTCTGCTTGATTATCTTCTACAAATTCTTGATCAAATAATAAATTTTCATTTGTGGGGATGCTTTCAGATTCAGAATTTATAGACTCTGCAACAACTGGTTGAATATTTTTATATACACTTATAAGTGGATTTATGTCGTTTATTGTTTTTAATATATTTATTAATATGTATTGATAATTTACATTGGAATTTTTTGACTTTGTATATGCATCTGATAAATTATTTGCTAACAAAAAAAAATTATCAACAGTAATATTGTTAAATTTGTTTAATTCATTTTCATTAAGTATTTTTATGTTATTTAAATTTTTTGTCATTTTATATAAAATTATATCTTTAATTATATTTATCATTCCTAATGTTGTAGATTGGAAGTCTATTCCTTGGTCATTAGCCTCTTCAAAAAAAATAATTATTTTTTCGTTGTTCCCGTTAAAAACATTTTCGATGATTTCTATTTTATCTTTTTTTGAAGCTATGTAAAAAACTTTTTTAATTTCTTCTATTGTTACTTGATTATTTATAATAACCATTGTCTGCTCTAAATAATTTAATGCATCTCTAAGAGATCCTTCTGACATATAATATATCTCACGTAAAGCCTCTTCTGTAATAGTTTTACCTTCTTTGTGGCAAATTTCTTTAACTTTATTCTCTAAGTCTCTTTGCGGGATTCTTTTAAAATTAAATACTTGGCATCTCGAAGTAATCGTTGCGGGTATTTTGGAAAACTCCGTGGTAGCAAGAATAAAAACAATGTGTCTTGGTGGCTCTTCTAATGTTTTTAAAAATGCGTTAAAGGCTGCGTTAGTTAGCATATGCGCTTCATCAATAATATATACTTTGTATTTAGAAAGTATGGGTAATGTTGATATGCCTGCTTTTAAATTTCTTATTTCTTCAACTCCGTTATTTGATGCGGCATCAATTTCAAAGACATCTGGGTGAGAAAATTTGTTTAATTCATTACAATTATCACATTCATTACAGGGGTTGTAATCTTTTAAATTACTGCAATTTATTATTTTTGCAAATATCTTCGCAATAGATGTTTTTCCTGTTCCTTTTTGGCCAGCAAACAACATCGCGTGCGAGAATTTTTTTGACCTTATTTCTGATATTAATATCTCTTTTATGTTTTTATGTCCAGACACCTCATCTAGATTCTTTGGTCTATATTTTCTATATAATGATTTGTTGTTTTCCATCTTGTCACCCTTTATACTTAATATCTTACAATTTATTTCTTAAATTTTTAAAGAAAAATTTAAGTTTTTTTTCTAAAATTTTATCCTTGTCTTCTTCTTTGATAAAAGATATTTTTGTCTTAAATCTATCGTATTGGCATTTAATATTTTCTAAATAATAGTGAACATATTTAATATTCGTTTGCTCTATAGCTGCGATACACATCAAACACGGTTTTAACGAAACATACATAGTGTAGTTAGATAGGTTTTTAGATTTAGTTTTTTTAAAAATTTTATTTATAACTTTTATTTCGGCGTGCCCAGAAATATTTTTTTTTGTTTCTCTGTCGTTTTTTTCTGTTGCGATTATTTTATTATTTCCATCAATTAAAAGCGCTGCGACAGGGATATCTTTTCTTCTATTGTTTTTCTCTAGTTCTTGTATTATTTTACTTAAAAAAAAATCTTTCATAATTAAACCTCGCTAAAAATAAAAAAAGTCACTGTACAAGGTACTAAATTCTTATGGCTGCCACCTTCCGGTTCTGACCAGGTTCGAACGACACCCTTACAATGACACATTAATATTACCATAAATTTTTAAAATTTTATATCTATTTAATTTTATTAATGTGTTTGGTACGAAAACCTCTTTGCCACTATCATAGTTTTTTTTGATATTTTTATTTTGGTTTATTGTGGTAATTTTTAAATACGTTTCACGTGAAACAATTATTAACAATGTTTTATAATTTTTAAAAACCTCGAACATTTATGTTATAACCGTCTTTAATTCATGTTTCACGTGAAACAATTATTTTAAATATTTTTCGTTATTAAAATATGGTCTTAGCACTTCTGGAAGATAAAGAACCTCGCCGTCATAATGGTTTTCTAAAAGAGCAGCTATTAATCTATCAACAGCAACACCCGTTCCATTAAGTGTGTGTAAAAAATTTAGTTTTCCGTTTTCATCTTTGTATTTAGCGTTCATTCGTCTGGCTTGAAAATCACCACAGTTAGAACAAGAAGATATTTCTCTATATTTGTTTTGGTTTGGTAGTCAGACTTCTAAGTCGTATGTTTTTTGTGAGTGAAACCCTACATCTCCTGAACATAATTCTATAACTCTATATGGTATCTCAAACATTTGTAAGCAATTCTCTGCATCTAAAACCATTTTTTCTAATTCTTCTTCTGATGTGCTAGGCAAACATATTTTAACAAGTTCTACCTTGTTAAATTGATGCATTCTTATCATTCCTTTTGTGTCTATTCCTGCACTTCCAGATTCTTTTCTAAAACAAGGAGTAGCTGCGGTTAAATATATTGGCAATTTGTTTTGGATTACAACTTCATCGCGCACACTATTCACTAGCGCAACTTCAGAAGTGGGGATTAAGTATTGTGAATCTATGCTATATGCATCATTTTCAAATTTTGGGAGTTGTCCAGCTCCGATCATATTTTCTTTATTAACCAAAAGTGGGGGTAAAATTTCATAATATCCATGTTTGATGTGTCTCGTTAATAAAATATCTACTATTGCTCTAACCATTTTTGATCCATTACCAACATATGATAAAAATCTAGATCCTGATAGTTTGACACCATATTCAAAATCAACTAACTTTAGTTTTTTTGCTATTTCTCAATGTGGTAGGCTGTTGTTTTTAGGTTTTGTTTTTGTTTCTCATTGCCTTATCCAAACATTATCGTTTTCATCAACACCTACAGGCACGCTTTTATTTAAAGTATTAGGTATAAACAATAATTTATTATTCATATTGTCACCAATTATATTTAATTCTTTATCAAGTTCGTTAATTTTTAATGACATTTTTTCAACGTCTTTTTTTAAAGCGTTAACTTCATTAAGTTCTTTTTTTTGCAATAATATTCCAATTTTTTTTGATGAACTATTTTTAATGCTTTTTAGATTTTCTACTTCTTGAATGATGGTTTTTCTTTTGCTGTTCAAATCTAAAATTTCTTTTAATTTATTTGTGTAGTCTTGTTGTCTTATGTTTAAAAGATCACAAACTTCTTTAAAATTATTTTCTATTTTGTTTATATCTAACACTGTTTAATCTCCTTTATTATATTCAACAGCTGTAGAAGTGATTGCTTCATTTTTTTCTAAATTAAATCCTATAACTCCTGTTGAGTTTCTTTTTTGTAAATTAATATCAAGAGCCGGTATTTTAATAACTTTCCCTTCAGAAGATATCATAATGATTTCATCAGAATTTCTTATTGCGTGCATTGATTTGAACTTCCCAGTTTTTTCGTTTAGCTTCATGCCCATAACACCTTTAGAACCGCGTTTTAATAAAGTAAATTCACTTATAAGTGTTTTTTTAATAACTCCTTTTTCTGATATTGTTACTAGGTTTGTGTTTTTGTGGTCTGATATTGCCGAAACAACTGTATCATCAATTTCTAGCCTAATGCCTTTAACACCTCTAGAGTTTCTTGACATTGATCTTAATTCTTTTTCATGAAATTTAGTAATCTTCCCGTTCTCTGAAGCGATTAAAATGTTGTCGTCGCTCGTTGTTGGAATGACAGTCTTTAAGGTGTCGTCTTGATCAAGATTAATAGCAATCTTTCCGAAGTTATTTATTTTATCTAATTCATTTATATCTGTTTTTTTTACGATTCCTTTTGATGTAATAAAAACTAAATATTTGTACTTTTTATTTTTATTTTTTAAAGATAAAATTGATGTTATTTGTTCAGAAGAGTTAATTCCTATAAAGTTAATTATTGGAACACCTCTTGCGGTTCTAGAAAATTGTGTAATATTATAACCTTTGATTTTATATACTTTCCCTTGATTTGAAAAAAAGAGAACGTCATCCTTTGTTTTTCCAATTATTGAAAACAAAAGATTATCATTTGGATAAGAGTTAATTATTACTCCTTTACCTCCTCTTTTTTGAATTTTAAACTCTTCATTGCTTAGCCTTCTTGTGTATCCCTCTGCACTTAAAGTTAAAAGCATTTTTTGGTTTTGGATCAACTCTTCTTCTTCGATGATTGTGTGTTCTTCATTGACAATTTCTGTTCTTCGGTCATCTCCGAATTTTCTTGAAATGTCTTCTAATTGAGTTATTAAAATTTTGTCTTGTTCTTCTTTTGAGTTGATGATTTTTATAAGATTTTCAATTGAAGTTTTGATGGTGTCTATTTCTGTTTTTATTTTTTTAATTTCTAATCCAACTAGACGCTGTAAACGCATATCTAAAATTGCTTTTGATTGTTCTTTATCAAAACCATATTTCTCATTTAATTTTTTATGCGTGTCTTCTGTTGTGTTAGAATTTTTAATTATTTTAATAACTTCATCAATATCTTCAATTGCTATATGTATAGCTTTTAGTATGTGCAGTCTTGCTTCTAATTTGTTTTTTTCAAATATTGATCTTTTTAAAATCATTTCAATTTGATGTTTTGCATATAGTTTTATTATTTCTTTTATATTTAAAACAACAGGTATGCCATTATTTAACGCTAGCATATTAATAGAAAAATTTGTTTGTAAGCTTGTGTATTTATATAGTCTTTTAATTATTAGTTGTGTGTTTGCCGAAGCGTTTAGATCTAGCACTATTCTTATGCCTTCATAGTTAGATTCGTCCCTAACATCAGCAACTCCTGTTATTATTTTGTTTTTATAAAGTTCTGCTATTTTTTCTACTATTTTAATTTTGTTTACTTGAAAAGGAATTTCACTAATTATAATTTTTTGTTTTTTACTACCTTCTTCAATATCTATTTTTGCTCTAATGGTTACTTGGCCTTTTCCGGTTTCATAACCTTGGACCATGTTTTTCCCATTAGTCATTATAGCTCCTGTTGGAAAATCAGGTCCTTTTATGTATGTTAAAATTTCATCAATTTTGATGTCTGGATTTTTTATATAAGCAGCTGTCGCTTCTATAACTTCTCTTAGGTTATGTGGGGGTATGTTTGTAGCCATACCAACAGCAATTCCAGTTGAGCCATTAACTAAAAGATTAGGAAAATAACCAGTTAAATATTTTGGTTCTTTTTCTGATGCGTCATAATTATCAACAAAAGGAACGGTTTCCATTTCGATGTCTTTTAATAACATGTTTGTTATTTTTGCTAACCTCGCTTCGGTATAGCGCATTGCTGCGGCTCCATCACCATCAATTGATCCAAAATTACCGTGCCCCTCAACTAGAGGATATCTAAACGCAAATTCTTGGGCCATTCTAACCATGGCGTCATAAACAGAACTATCTCCATGCGGGTGATATTTACCAATTACTTCTCCAACGATTCTTGCCGACTTTTTGTGAGGTGTTTCTGAAGTTATTTTTAAATCATTCATTGCATAAATAATTCTTCGATGAACTGGTTTTAGTCCATCTTTTAAGTCTGGAAGCGCTCTACTAACAATAACGCTCATTGAATACTCTAAAAAATCTTTTTCGACTTCAGTTTTTAAATCTACTTCTAAAATTTTTTCTTTGATATTGTTAGTCATTTTGATTTCCTCCAAATTAAATATCTATATTGTCTGCAAATTGAGCGTTCTCTATAATAAAATTTTTCCTTGTTTCAGCATTTTCTCCCATCAAACCCGATAAAACTTCGTTTGCTAAAAACGCATCGTCTACCTTAACTTGAATCATTGTTCTTTTTTGTGGGTCCATTGTTGTTTCTCACAATTGTATTGGGTCCATCTCTCCTAGTCCCTTGTACCGTTGAATCGTATATTTTATAGCTTTATATTTTTTTTGTTTTAGTGTTTCTAACTCTGAATCTGAATAAGCATAATCTATGTTGTTTTTTTCTCCATCAATTTTGTAAAGTGGTGGTTGGGCTATATAAACATTTCCGTTAATAATTAATTCTTTCATATATCTGTAAAAAAAAGTTAGTAAAAGAACTCTAATGTGTGCGCCATCAACGTCAGCATCAGTCATAATAATAATTTTGTTATACCTTATTTTTTTAATATTTAAATCTTTTTTTACGCCTGTGCCAATCGCCGCAATGATTGATTGTATTTCGCTATTTTCAAATACTCTTGATTGTTTGACTTTTTCTACATTTAAAACCTTTCCTTTTAAAGATAAAATTGCTTGATATTTTCTGTTTCTGCCTGTTTTTGCGCTTCCTCCAGCCGAATCCCCCTCAACCAAGTAGATTTCTGCTTCATCTACATTTTTAGATTCACAGTCTGCTAATTTTCCTGGTAGTGAAAAATTATCAATAGCCGATTTTCGTCTTGTGTCTTCTCTTGCTCTTTGTGCTGCTTTTCTTGCTTTTTGTGAAATCGAGATTTTTTCAATAATTTTTTTTGCATCAGTTGGGTTTTTTAATAAAAACTCTTTAAATGCTTTTAAAACCACATCAGCTACAGCTTCTTTAGCATCTTGATTTGATAATTTTGATTTAGTTTGACCTTCATATAAAGGATCTCTATGTCTGATTGAAACAACTCCACAAAGTCCTTCTTTTATATCATCATATATAAATTTATTGTCTTTAAAATTTTTTAATTCATTTATATAACTATTTATCACTTTTAAAAGTGCTGTTCTAAACCCGTCTTCGTGTGTTCCGCCATTTCCTGTGAAAATATTATTGCAAAACGAAAAAAGATTTTCATCATAGGTGTCATTGTATTGAATAGCTATTTCTACTTCGATGTTTTTAAATTGATCACTTATATAAAAAATTTCTTCATTTATTTTTTCTTTACCGCTATTAATTTCTTTTATATAATCTTTGATACCTTCTTCAAATATATATGATACTTGTTTGTCTATTCTTTCATCATATAAATTAATTTTTAAACCTTTATTTAAAAATGCTAGTTGTTTAATTTTTGATTTTATAATTTTAAAATCAAACTCTGTTGTTTCTTTAAAAATTTCAGGATCAGGTTTGAACTTAATTAATGTTCCACTACTATCACTTGATGTTATTTCTTTTATTTCTGTCGCTTTAGTTCCACCTTCATAAAATTTTTGATAATATGTTTTTTTATCTCTTAAAATTATTGCTTCAACATAAATCGAAAGTGCATTAACAACTGATGCTCCGACTCCATGAAGACCCCCAGAAACTTTATATGATGATTCATCAAATTTACCACCAGCATGCAGGATTGTAAAAATTGTTTCTAACGTTGTTTTTTTTGTTTTTGGATGAATTTCAACTGGTATTCCTCTTCCGTTGTCTTTAACAATAATTTCGTTGTTGTTTGTAATCACAATCGTAATTTCATTACAAAAACCCACTAGTGCCTCATCAACAGAATTATCCAGTATTTCTCATATCATATGGTGTAATCCTGTTTTATTTGTGTTTCCAATATACATACCTGGTCTTTTTCTAACTGCTTCTAATCCCTCTAATATTTGGATTTGATTAGCACCATACTTATTAGTCATTTTAGTTTCCTTGTCTTTCTATATTAATTTGACGACATCGGCAATATTATTTGTTTTAAATTTATTTGTTCAGAAGAACAAATAACAATTGGTTTTTTTTCATCAATAATTCTTATTTCAATTGTTTTTGTCTCAAAAGATTTAAGTGAATCTAATAAAAATTTTGAATTTAAATATATATTTTGTTCTTCAATACCATCAAGCGAAAAATCGCTAAATTCTTCTTCAAAGCTTGCGATTTGTTGTATGTTTGATTTAATAATAATTTTTTCTTTATAAATTTGGATATTAACAACTGTTATATCATAAGCATCATCTTTTGGTATATCTGCTCTTGAAATTAGTTTAAATATTTTTTTATTGTCAACAATAATTTTTGTAGAAAAATCTTCAGGAAAAACCGCAACAACGTTTGGGTATTGTCCTTCTAAAATATTTGTTTGTAATAAAGTGTTGTTAATAGTAAAACAACAAGTATTATCCAATAAACTGATTTTACAAATTCCTCTATCTAATAATTTTTGTAATTCTAAAATTGTTTTATAAGGGATGTTTATTTCTATATCTTTAATATCTTCTTCTATATATATTTCTTTTCTAGAAACTCTAAATCCATCTGTTCCTGTCACAAACATACTATTATTTTTAATTGATAAATTTAATCCTGTTAGAATAAGTTTTTGGTTTGTTTCATCAACAGAAATAATAGTTTGTGCAATTGTTTCTTTTAGACTACTACTATTAACATTAATTATTTGACCTTTGTCCTTAAAAGCAAGTAGCGGAAATTCACTAGCATCTAAAATATTTAAAAAAAACTCTGATTTATTTCCATATAAAGAAATTATATTGTCATCGCTTTTTGTGATAGTTACAATTTCATCATCCATTCTTCTTAAAATTTCTAAAATATATTTTCCGCGTATCAAAAAAGACCCGCTTTCTTTAAATTTTAAATCACATTCGCCACTAAAAATTTTTGTTTTAATAGTCATATGCGAATTTAGTGAAGTAAAAGAAACACAATCATTATCACATTCAACAAAAATATGGGTCGCATAAGACAAAACCGATTTTATATCAACTATTCTATTACATTTGTTGATTTCATCAATTAAAGACAATCTATTCATTTTAAAAAACATAAAAACACCTCAATTATATTTATATTTATTAATTAATATTATAGTGCTAGAAAGTTAATAACTTAGCAAAATACTATAAACAAAACACATTAACATATTAATAATAACATTTTAATCACAATTTTAAAACAAGCATCATAGCCTTAAGAGATTATTTGTTTTTTTAATTTATCAACAAGTCCTTTTAAAGATTTATCAGTTTTTAAAGCTTTTTCGACTTTATTAATTGCATGAGTTACAGAAGAATGGTCACGAGAACCAAAAATTACTCCTATTTCTGATTGATTCATTTTTAATAATTTATAAATTAAATACATAGATAGATGGCGTGGAAAAGAAACTGTCCGTATCCTCGAGTTGCTTTCAAGATGTTTTGTAGTAACCCCATATTTATTAGCAACAATATCTTTTATTTTTTGCGCGGTTAGTTCTCCTCCTGATATATAAACATCATCTTTTAGAATTTCATAGATATCATCATAATCTAAGATTTCTTTTTTGTTATTTAAGAAATTAAAGGATATTGTATTAATAACTCCTTCGATTCATCTTACATCATTAATATGACTATTTGCAATGTATTTTATAGCACTTTCTGTAAGCTTGATATTTGCTACAGTAGATTTAAAAGAAATAATTTTTTGTTTTGTTATTATATCTAAAGAATCTAATTTAACACGCAAACCTTGGGCAAACCTTGAAATTAAACGATTTTCAAATCCGTTTAATTTTTCAGGAATTTTATCTGAAGTCATAACTATTTGCGCGTTATTTTCAATTAATGTATTAAAAACACTAAAGAAAATTTCATTAGTTTTGTTACTGTTAGCTAAAAATTGAATATCATCAATTAATAAAACTTGCAGTTTTGCAAAATCACTTTTAATTTTTTCTATTTCTTTATAACTTTCGTTAATTGACTCAACAACTTCTTTTCTGAAGTCAAAGGAAGTTATGTATCTAACTAAAATACCAGGATATTTTTTTATCATACTATTATAAATAGCGCCAAGTAAATGAGTTTTTCCTAAACCTGATTTTCCATAAATAAATAAAGGATTTCATTTTCTGCCCGGCGCTTCAATCATCCCACGAGCAGCCGTAATCGCTTTTTTATTACTTTCTCCTGAGATGTAATTTTCAAAACTAAATTTTGAAAAAACACCATTATCTTTTTTTATGGTTTCTAATATTTTTTTATCTTCAAATTCTTTTTTTAATATTAAGTCTATACATACAGGATGCCCGATAATTTTTTTAAATCCAGCTCCGATTTCTTTGTCAATATTTTGCAATCATGATTTTGCAAGAGTCGAATTTACAACAACAACACAGTTATTATCATCAATAAACTCTATTTCTGAATTTTTAATATAGTCATTGTACTCTTCAGGAGTAATTAATTCAGAAGAAATAAATCATTGTTTTAACTTTTTAATTAAAGATGTATAGGGCATAAAAAAATCTCCTTAATGTTCACATTTAAATTATAAAGTATCTATCCTTTGTTTTGTGAATAAAATAAAAATATGGATATAATACAAATAAAACTAAAATAGAATAAACAAAAAAACACCTTAAATAACTAGTTATTTGAAGTTTTCCACAAATAAAACTAAAATACATTTTATTCACAAATAATTAATATTTTTTTTAACAAAATAAATATTATCTTTACAAAAGTCAGCAAAAAATATATAATTTAATACAGCGCTTTTACTTTGAAGTAAAAAAAGGAGGATTTTTATGAAAAGAACCTGGCAACCAAGCAAAATTAAACACGTCCGAACTCACGGATTTAGAGCAAGAATGTCTACAAAAAACGGCAGAAAAGTTATTAAAGCTAGAAGAGCTAAAGGCAGAGCTAAATTATCAGCATAAAGTTTATGTATGAAAAACCAAAACATCATTAAAAAAAATTATCACTTTCAAAGAATAATAAATAACAAAAGATTTATTAATTCAAAATCATTTGTTATTTATTATAAAAATAAAAGTGAAAACAACTTTATGTACGGGATTTCTGTTGGCAAAAAAATCGGAAATTCAGTATTAAGAAATAAATTAAAAAGACAAATTAGACACATGATAAAAAAGTGCTTCGATAAAATTAAAAACAAACAAATTGAAGCTGTAATAATTGCAAAAAGTTTTATGTTACAAAAAACTTTTGATCAAAATTATAAGTATCTTAAAACGATGTTAGAAGCAATAAAATAAAAAGAGAGGTGATTTCGTTGTATAAACAAGATTATTCTAAATATTTTAATACAGTGAACGGGAAACCAAAAAAAACCTCTAAAGAAATAATGAAAGCAATCTGAGGATGGGTAAAAATTATTTTATTTGTATTTACTATTGTTTCAATGCTTTGAGGATGTGTGCATATGTTCCAGTCAGACTTTACTGTAGGTCAAGTAACTGATATGGCAGGAAACAGTGTTTATGCACCCGGTGTTACATTTGAAATTATTATTAAATCTTTGAATGATAGCGGGAGCAGAACGCACTGATTTATAATTGGCGCTGATGGAACCTTTTATGAATATCAGCTCAGGGTGATTACATCCTGAGGAGAAGCTTTTAGCCAGACAGGCGGATCACTTTTTTATGGATTCTTTGTGTACCCTTTAGCGTTTATCTTAGTAGGATTTATTAGGTTGTTTTCCGGAGTTAATTCTGAGGGCATCTTAGATTCATCCTTATCAAATTATGGAGTATCAACGTTATTTGCTATTCTTCTTACATCAATTTTTGTAAAAGGTTTAACCTTAGCGTTTACATGAAAATCCCAAATGAACCAAGAAAAAATGACGACATTAAGTGCAAAACAAGCAGAAATTCAAGAAAAATACAAAGGATCTTCAGACCCTTCAGCAAAACAAAAACAACAATTAGAACTAATGGCTCTTTATAAAAAAGAAGGTATAAGTCCTGTTAGTTCAATGGCGACACAAGTTTTAACAATGCCCTTTTTGTTTGGTATGTTTGTTGTTGTTAGAGCCACAAGAGCATTAAAAACAGCACAAATCGGCCAAATCTCATTAATAGAGCAACCCTGAGCACAAATAAGACAAGGAAACTGGGTTTATTCTTCTCTAATAGCAGTATATTTACCTTTACAGATTTTATCAATGCTACTTCCAATATTGTTACAATTAATAAACAAAAACAAACAAAAACAAAACGAAAAACAAAGAAAAGCAAGAAAAAAACAACTTTTAATCCAATTGTTATTTACAGTAGTTTTCTTATTTATTATTAGTACAATAGCCTCGGGAGTTGCGATTTATTGAATTTTTTCTTCATTATTTCAAATATCTCAAACATTAGCTCTACATTACTTAAAGACGACAAAAGCAAAACGAAATAAAAACAAAAAAGCAAAATTAATTAAAGCAAATAAAGAGAAATCAGAAAAAGCAAAACCAAAAGCAATAGATCATTAATTTGAATTTACAATTATAGCAAAAAGAACGAAAATATTTTCGTTCTTTTTGCTATAATTTTATTGAGGCACGAAAATATGAAAGCGAATATTTATGACACAATAGTGGCCCCCGCTACAAAAATTACAAAACAAGCAATAACAATAATAAGACTCTCAGGAACAAAAGCATTTAAAATAACAAACTCAATATTAAAAAAAGCTTTAGAATATAAAAACGACCAACAGTTAAGAAAAATATATGATAATGATAAATTAATCGATGAAGCGCTAGTTATAACATTTATTAATGACAGATCATTCACAGGCGAAGATACAGTTGAAATAAACTGTCACGGAGGAGTTTTATTAGCTAACAAAATATTGAGTTTGTTAATAGAGAACGGCGCAAGAACTGCACAACCCGGAGAATTTTCCCAAAGAGCATTTATAAACGGTAAGATAAATCTGTTACAAGCAGAAGGCATTAATAACCTAATAGAATCTAAAAACGAACTATCCATTAAAATCAATGCGCTAAATGCTATAGGAAAAAGCAACCAAGGTATTATGGAGATAAAAGAAATATTAATAGATGTTATTTCAAAGATACAAACAGCGATAGACTACCCAGATTATGATGATATAGAAGAGGCTTCGCACAAAGATATAAAAACAGCCTTATTTAAGTTAAGATTAAAAATAAATAAAATCATAGAAAATAGCCAAAAAGCCACAAAAATAAATGATGGCATAAACACTTTAATTTTAGGAAACACAAACACAGGAAAATCATCATTACTAAACGCCTTAATTAGTAAAGAAAAAGCAATAGTTTCAGATGTTCCAGGAACAACAAGAGATGTAATCGAAGCAGAAGTTAACTTTAATAATTTTACTTTAAATTTAATGGATACAGCAGGCATAAGAAAGACGATAAACACTGTTGAAAAAATAGGAATAGAAAAAAGCTTAAAATTAATAAAAACAGCCGATTTAATTTTATTTGTTATTGATGAAAAAAATATTAATAAAGAATTATTTAAAAAAATAAAACATAAAAACTATATCGTTATTGTTAACAAAGCAGACCTGTTAACAAGCAAAAAAAAAGAGAAATTTTTAGAGCTTTTTTCTAATGTAGTTTTTACATGCGCAAAAAACAATCAGATAGATGAATTAATAACATATATAAAACAAATGTGAAATAACGAAAATTTATTATTAACAGAAGATGTGACTATTTTAACAAATATCAATAACATAGCTCAACTTAAAGTTGTTTTAAAAAATATAAATTATGCGATAAAAAATTTAGATGCAGGATTTTCCGTTGATATAATAAATATTGATTTGTATGAAAGTTTAGATAATATAAATAATATACTTGGTATAATAGACGGAGATGAAGAGATAATTAATAATATTTTTAAAAAATACTGTTTAGGAAAATAAAGGAGAAACATGGGAATATTTGACACACACACACACTTTAATGATGGTAAATACAAAAAAGAAGGCATTGAAGTTATTGAAATGATAGAAGAAGCAAAACAAAACGGCGTAACTAATTTTTGTTGTGTTGGTTTTGATGTAAACTCTTCAAAAGAAGCGGTACGATATGCTTTTATACATGATGAGGTTTTTTGCGCAGTCGGAATACACCCAGACGTTGCCCATACAACAAAATCCAAAGATTTAAAAGAGATTGAACTTCTTGCAAACAGCAATAAAGTGGTTGCTATTGGAGAAATTGGATTAGATTACTATTATAGTAACGAATATAAATGCTCTCAAATAAAAATACTCAAACAACAAATAAAAATAGCATTAGAAAATGACCTTGCAATTATGTTACATATAAGAGATAAAGATGATTCTGAAAATGCTTATAATGATGTTTTAGAAATCTTAAAATGCATGGATGTTAAAAAAGCGGTTGTGCATTGCTTCACAAGAGGTTACGAATTAGCAAAAAAATTCACACAAAATGGTTATTTGATTTCAGTGCCTGGTGTTGTTACTTTCAACAATGCACAAAAACTCCAAGAAGCAGTTAAACATTTATCGTTAAATGATATTGTTGTTGAAACAGACGCACCATATTTAACACCAGTTCCAAAAAGAGGAAAAATTAACACATCAAAAGAAATAGTTTATATAATTGAAAAAATAGCAAAACTTAAAAATTTAAGTAAGAATGATGTTATTGATGCAACTACAAGAAATGCAAAAAAAATTTTTAATATCTTATAAATTAAACATAATATAATAAAATAAAATACACGAATAAAAAACAGCATCAAATGATGCTAAATATATTTACAGATATTGAGATTCTCTTTTTAAAAGTAGAGCATTTTTCCCATAATAATCTTTTTCGATGCGGTTTAAAAGAGCTTTATAATACTCTTTTGCGCCATCAACCACTCCTGTTAGAGGGTTTTGTGAAATTGAACATTTTATAGAGAATACCTCATTAAAATATTCTTTTATACCTTTGATTAGAGCCCCGCCTCCACATAAAGTGAATCCATTTAAAATAATATCTCCAGCTAATTCTGGAGGAGTTTGTTCCATTATTTCAATAACTGTGTTAGTAATACCACTAAAAGTATTTATAAAGACACCTCTAATTTCTTCTGAAGAAACTAAAGCTTCTCTTGGCAATCCAGAAACAACGTCTCTACCAAAAACAGACATTGTTTTTTCTGATTTTAATTTAGATAGTGAACCTAATTCAATTTTTACCTTCTCTGCTGTTTTTGATCCAATTAAAACGTTATATTCTGATTTAATGTATTTTTTAACTTCTTCATCTAAAGCGTTCCCAGCAAGTTTTATTGATTTTGAAATAATTATACTTCCCGCAGAAATAAGGGCCACATCTGTTGTCCCCCCCCCAATATCTACCAC
>JGI994J12354_10001763_pt1 | contig 21723 bp, 28 predicted proteins | sample IntmicLarv3ML3BL_FD_12354 | JGI IMG/M metagenome (IMG submission 12354) | reverse complement strand
CTGTGCATGACATTAGAATAATTGAAGGTGATAGTGGTTTATTTATTGCTATGCCAAGTAGAAAGACAGCTACTGGTGGATATAGAGATATTGCTCATCCTATCAATCCTGATGTACGTAAAATGTTTGAGGAATCTATTTTAGAAGAATTTAATAAAGTAGAAGAAATCTCAGAAGAGGAATAATTAAATGCTTTGGTAAAACAGAGCTTTTTTAATTCTTTTTTTTTCCATAATTCATATATTTTATTAGGAGGATGTGCTATGGATAAAATAATAGAAGAGATTTCGACTAATTCGCATAGCTTAAAGTTGACTGATCGAAAGCATTTGATTTTGAGTGGAATAAAAAAAATTAGTAGTTTTGATAATGAAGAATTTTTGATGGAGAGCACTTTTGGTAATATTTTATTAAAAGGAGAAGAATTAGAAATTATTAAATTGGATACACATGATGGTAACGTTTCAATTAGAGGTAAGGTAAATAGTTTAACTTATTTGGATAGTCATGAAAAATCAAAGGAAGATAGTCTGCTTGCTAAACTATTTAAATAATGGATTATAGAATTCAATTACTTTCTTTAGCTGTTTCTTTTGTGTATGGTGTATTTTTAACTTTATTAGTCGAAGTTAACTATAGATTTATTTCTGGAAAGAAGAAAATTCTACAAAATTTTCTAACGTTGTTGTTTATAATTGATATTGTGTTATTGTATTTAATTATGATGTATAAAATAAATAGTGGTGTCGTTCATGTTTACTTTATTTTACTAGTTATTTTTGGTTATGTAATGGGTTATAGACGTCTAAAAGTGTTAAGTAGACATGCAAAAAACATAAAGTTTATTGCTAAGTATTTTATCAAATGATACAATTCTAATACAATAGAGGTAAATGATGAAAGGGATAGATTTAATATGGCAAAAATAACAAAAAAATCTAAGAGACGATTATGTGTACTGACTATTGTTTTTTTGTCACTAGTTATTTCATTTGCATGCACAGTTTTTAAAGATTGGAGCCAGATAATGGCGAATACTAAGGAGAGTAGAGAACTTTTAAAGCAATACGATACATTATTAGAAAGTGAAGCTTCATTGGAATCTGAAGTTACTAAATTGCAAGATCCGGAGTACATGGCTCGTTATGCTCGAGAAAAATATTTATACTCAAAAGAGGGCGAAATAATTGTTAAAATGCCAAAAGTAACAGAATAATTTGTTGCTTTTTTATTTGACTTTAGTTTATACTAGAGCTAAATTATTTTGGGAGGTAAATCATATGAATGTAAAAGTTAGAATGGCTTCTGAAATGCAAGTTGATAGCATTGTAGATGGTGAGGGGATTAGAGCTGTAATTTGGTTTCAGGGGTGTCCTCATAAATGCTTAGGCTGTCATAATCCAGAATCTCATGATTTTAATGCTGGTTTCGAAATGAACTTATCTGATTTATTAACTCAAATTGAGCAGTTGGAAAATCAAAGTGGAATTACTTTATCTGGTGGGGAACCAATGATGCAACCAGAAGCTTCATTAGTGATAGTACAAACTGCAAAAAACTTTGGCATGAGTGTTTGGTGTTGGAGCGGATTTACTTTTGAAGAACTCCTAACTATGTCAGAAACAAAGCCGATATATATTGATTTACTTAACTCTATTGATGTTTTGGTTGATGGGAAATTTGTACTTGAAAAGAAAAGTTTAAATATTAAATTTAGAGGGTCTAGTAATCAAAGAATTTTGGATTTAAAAGCAAGTATGGAAGAGAAGCGAGCTATAAGGCTAAAAAAATATAAATAAAACTTTTATTTAATGGAGATTAAATGTATAATGGGAGTAAGGGTTGATGGTTATGATTTTAAGAACAGAAATTTTCGAAAAATATAATTCAATTTCAATTATTAGTGAATTTGACGAGTTTAAACAAACATTTTTCACTTCATTTGATAACCAAAAAGTAATAATTGTTTCTAGGGAACAAGAATTCAATAAAAAACAAGTTTTAAAAATGTTGTCTAAGCGTAGTTATTTGTCAGATTATTTTAATGTGATGGATATAAATGAAATTTTAGAAAAAGAGGACAATGTATATTTATCATTAATTTTTGCTTTGTCAGAATATCCAAAAGCAGTTATTGTTAATGATTTATTTGTGTGGTTGACGATTGAAAAAAAACAATTACTTTTAAGTTTTGCTAAGGATCATGGGATAAAACTCGTGAGTTTTACATCTGAAATAGAAGAAGTCTTAGATAGCGAATATTTAATTGTTTTGGAAGACAATGAACTATGTTTAGAGGGAGAGACTTTAGATGTATTAAAGGAAGAAAAATTGCTGAAGAAGTTGGGTTTTTCACTACCATTTTACTATGATTTATCACTGCAATTAGGTTATTATGAAGTGCTTCGTGATATTCATTTGGATAAGAAAACATTGGAGAGTGAAATATGGAAATGATTTTAAATAATTTGCAATTATCGAATGGAAAACGAGTTAATTATGATTTTCAATCTGGTAGTGTGACTGCAATATGCGGAAGTTGTAGAAGAGAAGTAATGAATGCTATTATTCATGAATCAGATGGGGTATTGTTTGGTGCTAATGCATCTTTGTGTCCAATTAGTTATGTACCTTTGAAAAAGAAAATTGATACAAATACATTAGCTAAAGAAGAATTGTTGTTAACATTTCATCGCAACAATGTGGAATTTGACGAAGAGGCAGTTGCGAAAATATTTAAAATATTGAAAGTAGAATTAAATATTTTGAATAAAGCAATATGTGATTTAACAGCAAGAGAGCAAAAAGCACTATTAATTGCAAATGCATTGATTGCAGATAGTGAAGTGATTGTATTAGATTCTATTGAAAATGGCATGCATTATAAAACAAAAGAAAATTTAAAAAAATATTTAAAGACTTTAGCGAATGATTTTGATAAAACGATAGTAATAATCACAAATAATTTGACTTTCATGTTTGATTTAGCAGACAATTACTTGTTGGTGGATGAAAAAAAACACTTTGCAGTAGGAACTAAAAAGGACTTTTATTCACCCACACTATATTGTTGTTTAGATGTTCCAAAAATTGTTGAATTTACTAATTATATAAATAATGCTAAAAATAGAAATATAAAAGAATATATTGAGTTAAAGGAACTTTTAAAAGCAATATATCGTGATATAGAAAACAAATAGGTGAAGATGTGAAATATTTAATTACAGTAGCATATGATGGTAGTAAATTTTTTGGATTCCAAAGGCTGAATAACGAGATTAGTGTTCAAGGTGAGTTGGAACGAGTATTAACTACAATTAATAAGAGTGAAGTGCTTGTTAAAGGTGCGGGTAGAACTGATCGTGGTGTGCATGCATTTGGTCAGCGAGCTCATTTTGAATTGGACATAGAAATTCCTTGTGATCGTTTGCAAAGGGTGATTAATTCTTCACTAAACGATTATGTTAGAGTTAATGAGTGTATTGAAGTGGAAGATGATTTTCATGCAAGATTTGAAGTTTTGAAGAAAAAATATGTTTATAAAATAAACTTAGGAGAACATTCTCCCTTTTTGCAGGATTATATGTTACAAAATGTTGGAAACTTGGATATTGAATTAATGAAAAATGCTGCAAAAAACTTTTTGGGTGTGCATAACTTTGAGTTGTTCACAGCAGGATTTAGAGATGACTATACTGCCATTATTTACGAAATAAATTTTCAACAAGATGGAGAAATCTTAATTATTGAATTCAGTGGAAAGAGTTTTTACCGTTATATGGTTAGAAATTTGGTTGGTACTTTATTGGAAGTTGGGAAAGGCAAAGTTGACGCAGATTTAATAAAATCCATGTTAGAAAATCCAAAAAATCACAAGGAATTGCCAACTGCTATTGCAAATGGACTATATTTAGTGGAAATTGTCTACTAAACCACTCTTTTTAGTTGACTTTTCTTCTCTTCTTACATATAATTTGTATTGGTACATTTTATTTATGGATTTGAGTTGAGCTGTGGGAGGCAAGGCTTATATGAAATAATGAGAGGATTAAAAAATATTATGAAAACATTCATGCAAAAAAAAGAAACTATTGAACGCAAGTGGTATGTAATTGATGCTGAGGGTGTTAGTTTGGGACGTGTAGCTACTAAGGCTGCTCATGTTCTAAGAGGGAAACACAAAGCAACATTTACTCCGCATGTAGATTGTGGAGACTATGTTATTATTATTAATGCATCTAAAGTAAATTTAACTGGTAATAAGTTAAATCAAAAAATGTATTATAACCATAGTGGATATGCTGGAGGACTTAGAGAAAGAACTGCTAAGGAAATGAAAGCGAATTATCCAGAAGAAATGATTGAAAGAGCTGTTAAAGGAATGCTTCCAAAAGGAAGACTTGGTAGACAAACATATAAAAAATTATTTGTTTATGCTGGAGCAGAACATGATAATCATGCACAAAAACCAATCGAAATGAAAGCTAATTAAGGAGGGGACATTATGAGTAAACAAGTATGGGGTGCAACTGGAAGAAGAAAAAGATCTAGTGCACAAGTAAGATTAACTGTGGGAACTGGTAAAGTTACTGTTAATGGTGTAGATGTTAACGAATATATGCCTTATCAAGTGTTAGTAATGGATTTAATGCAACCATTAGTTGCTACAAATAACGAAAGTAAATTCGATGTTGATGTAACAGTTAAAGGCGGAGGTTTTTCTGGTCAAACTGGTGCAATTAGACTTGGTATAACTAGAGCATTGTTAAAATTTGATGAAGCAGCAGATGCAACACGTGAAGATTCATATCGTAAAATTCTTAAAAATGAGGGATTTGTTACAAGAGATCCAAGAGTTAAAGAACGTAAAAAATATGGACTAAAAAAAGCACGTCGTGCACCACAATTTTCAAAAAGATAAGAAAAGACATTTTTGCAAAGTACGAGAAATCGTGCTTTTTCTTTTGTTTATGGACTTTTAGTGAAGTTAGCAGATGATTTTGAAAATAATACTTCATTTATTAGTAATGCTTTAATTATTTTATTTTTGAAGCATATAATTAACTATGAAAAAATATAAAATAAAGGTTCTACTCTTTTCGTTAATTGTTGGCATTTTAATTGTTAATATAAAAGCTTCAGCTACTTTACCATTAGCTGGCAAATTAATTATAATTGATCCGGGACATGGCGGAGTTGATCCAGGAACTATTGATGGAGATGTATTAGAAAAAGGTTTAAATTTAGAAATATCTTTAATTTTAGAAAAAATATTATCTGAAAAAGGCGCTAGTGTTATTTTAACTAGATATGAAGACTATGATTTAAGTAAGCCAAATGCAATTTGGCGAAAGAAAAGTGATTTTGATAATCGAATTAAAATGATTAATGAAAGTAAGGCTGATATGTATATTTCAATTCATATGAATCATTTGCCACAAGAAAAATATTATGGAGCACAGGTTTTTTATTTGAATGAAAATGATGCGAATAAAAATATTGCTAAAAAAATTCAAGATGTTATTAATATAGAACTTAATTTTGATAGAGAAAGCAAAGCAATTCCAAATGAAACATATATGTATCCAAAATTGAAAATCCCTGGAGTATTAATTGAATGTGGTTTTTTATCTAACGATGAAGAAAAAATAAAATTGCAAAAAAAGGAATATCAATATGAACTGGTGAGAGTGATTGTTGAGGGTGTAGTTAAGTCATTTTTATAGATTTCACTAATATTACACAAAAACATTACAAAATGACCACTTTTTTTGATTAACATGATAATGTACTTGTGCTATAATTATATAATAGGTGATATTGTGAAAGCTAAAGCATTCAAAACTCTAGATGAGCAAGTAGAAATATTAAAAAATAAGGGCATGATTGTTGATGATTATGATTTTGCTAAATCTGTTTTACTTAGGGAAAACTACTTTTTTTTGAATGGCTATAGAGGATTATTCTTCAAATCACCAAATGACAGAATGTTTATTCCAGGCACTAGTTTTAGGGAGTTATATGCAGTATTTACATTTGATCGTCTAATAAGAAACATATTTTTTAAAAATATTTTAATAATTGAAAATAATATCAAAAGTATATTTTCTTATCATTTATCAAAAAAATATGGAATAAGGGAAAAAAATTATTTGAATCCAAATAACTTTAATAATGATTCAAGTAAAAGCAGACAGATTAATGACTTGTTAAAAAAAATGAAAAGACAAATTAGAGTAAATGGTTCTCAGCATTCAGCAACAATGCATTATTTAACTAATTATGGCTATATTCCACTTTGGATTGTTGTTAAAGTTTTATCTTTTGGAATCGTAAGTGAGCTATATAGCATTTTGAAAGTTGATGATCAAAAGGATATTGCTGCAATTTACGATATTGAGAGCGAAGAATTAATTATATATTTATTGGTATTAGCAAATTATCGAAATAAATGCGCTCATGAAGACATTTTGTTTGATCATAGAACGCAAAGAGAAATTACTGATACTAAATTTCACCATTTTTTGAATATTCCATTGATGGATGGGGAATATATTTATGGTAAAGATGATATATTTTCTTTAGTTATTATTATGAAAGAGATGCTTTTAGAAGATGAATTTAATTTATTGATTGCAGAAATTAGATATGAAATTGATAAACTATCAGGAAAGTTGAGCACAATTGAAATTGGTAAAGTATTGGATAGCATGGGTTTTCCAATGAATTATTATGATTTAGCTAGAATGGAGTAAGATATATGAAGAATAATAAAAAAATTATAGGATATGCCTTAGTTATTATGATGTCAGTGTTTTTGGGATCAGTTGGAACTTATTTCTTGTTTAAAAAATTTCCTCTTGATGTTGGAAATATTGTTAATGTTAGTAAATTAGAAAAAGAAGTAACTATTACTGATGAGGGAATTGCTGATGCAGTTGATAAGGTTATGGATGCTGTTGTTATAGTTAATACCTATTCTAATAATAAAGGAATTGCTTCAGGAACAGGATTTGTTTATAAGATAGATGGTGACACTGCTTATATTTTAACTAATCATCATGTAATTGAGTCAGGTGATAAAGTAAATGTTGTTTTTACTAATAATAGCGTTGTAGAAACAAAAGTGGTTGGTAGTGATAAATATGCAGATATTGCAGTTTTATCTTTGAAAGCTAATGAAGTTTTAAGCGTAGCAGAGATTGGTAGTAGTAGTGATTCACGAGTTGGGGATACGGTTTTTGCCGTAGGTGCGCCATTGGATTCGGCTTATTCTTGGACAGTGACAAGAGGAATTGTATCTGGCAAAGATAGAATGGTTGCGGTAAGTCTTTCAAAGAATAGTACTGCTGATTGGATTATGAAAGTTATGCAAACTGATGCAGCAATTAATTCTGGAAATAGTGGTGGTCCTTTATCTAATTCTAATGGCCAAGTAATTGGAGTTAATTCGATGAAATTGATTTCTAGTGGAGTAGAGGGAATGGGATTTGCCATTCCAATTGAGGATGCAATAGATTATGCTAACCAACTGATAATGGGAGGGGCATTAAATCGTCCGCTTTTAGGGGTATCATTAATTGAACTTTGGGATATTGATTCTCAATATCAAGTAGGAATTAGTGTAGATTCTTCAATAGAATTTGGTGTTATAGTAGCAGACGCTGAAAAAAGTGGACCTGCTGGAGTAGCAGGAATGAAAATTGGAGATGTAATTACACATATAAATGATGTAAAAATTGATTCTTTAGCAACACTTAGATATGAGCTTTTCAAACATAAAGCTGGAGATAAAATAACTATTAAATATATTAGGGATGGTTCAGAAAAAAATGCTACAGTAACATTAAAATCTGCTACTTAAATTATGATGAAGATGACTTTAGTTTATCTTCTTTTTTAATTCTAAACACATTTGATGTGCTTTTGTCATAGTATATTTGTAGAGGAGAGGATTAATGGTGAATTATAGTATAATGATTGATCCGGGCCATGGCGGAAATGATCCAGGAGCTAGTGGCAATGGGATTATAGAAAAAAATATGAACTTAGATATTTCTAATTATATGTTAAAAAGATTTGGTGAACTTGGAATTCCATCTTCATCTACTAGAACAACGGATATAACTCTTGATCCAGCTAATCGTGTATCAATAGCTCAAGCAAAGTTTGGAAAAGGAACTAATGTGATATTAATATCTAATCACATCAATGCAGGTGGTGGTGATGGTATGAATGTAGTCATAGTAAAAGAGTATGATATTGCTTGTATTTAAAAGAAAAAATAACTTTAGTTTTGCAACTAGAGTTATTTTTGATTATTTTGTTTTTTTATCGCCACCAGGAGGAGGAGTAGTTGGTTTCACATTTTTATTAGGGTTAACACCATTTGTAAAATTTGTTGGTGTTTCTATTGGTTGCTTTGCCGAATTTCTATCCCTTTTTTGAATTTCTTTACTCATTTTCTTCACCTCTCATTTCGATAATAATATCTTTTTCGTTTTTAGTTATGTAAACATAATCCATACTTCTTAGTTTTTTAGTCCTATTAGAATTTTTATAACAAACCACATCTTTTAATAACAATTCAATATCGCTGTGATCTTGTGAATATTCCTTGACCCAACCTCCATAAACTAAATCTAAATCTTTATCTATCACGTATATCCAGTTTTTTATTCCATTTCCGGCATTGGCAAATAAGGAATCCCATACATCAAGACCACTTGATTTATTTGTTAGCTTTAATTTTCTTGATATTTTGTATAAAATTTTACTATTATGGAGTTTTGCAATTGTTATTCCAATTATAATCGCAATAATGCAAGTATACAATATTTCTTTATAACTAATTTCATTAGTATTGTCAAAAATAGCACTTATGAATTTTGAATTAATGTATTTAGTGAATTTAAAATTGTTTTTAATTATTTCAACAATATTTTGGGAAATATTTTGGAAAAAATACGATGCAAAAGTTAATAAAAATACACTGACAAAATAATCTCTATTATCAATTTTTTTTCTTGTTATCAGTGAAAATATAATTGATGCAGAAATAATTCCTGGTAAAAATAAAATTGCTAATTTTATTGTAGTTACTGTTATATCCATAAACAATTACCACCTACAAGGGCAAGAAATTTCTAAATTCCTTAATTCCTTTATATAATTTATTCCACTTGCTGTTTTCCTCTAGAAATTCTATTCCTTTCATAGTCACTGTATTTAATTGTTTTGATATACCAACAGATCCGTCAAGAAATAAAGAAACAAGTTTTGGATTTAGGTATTCTTCGTTCTTCATAAGGCTTACTATTTCAAAAAAATGATTTTTGTCTATATCATAGTCTTTTGCTTCTGGAATATTTTCTCCTTCTATAATTTCTTTTAATATACTATAAATGATTTTTTTTATTTTATTAGAATTCATAATTTACCTCCATGTATATTATTTTACTATTTTTCAGCAACAATTTCAATTATACTACTTGATAAAAATTTTATTTAATATTTTAAAAAGCAATAATTATACTTTAGATTTAAATAATATAAAAATGGCAATATAGCGCTGACATTTTTTTAATAGCGCGTTAATATGGTTTTGGGTGAGATTAAATGGGAAAGAAAAAAGATTATAAGTGGATTGTAGTTGAAGATCCAAAATTAAAAAACTTTACTAGAGAGCAACTCCAAAAAATATTCAATGAGAAACTTGCTAGAATCATAATTCATATGGAGTCATGCAAAGATTATGAAAATGTATTTATGGATGATAATGATAAAACAAAAGTAGGTATAAGAGATGAGTAGTTATAATAAATTATCAAAAGAATTCTATATTAAAATGTTTACTGAATATCTTGCTTATGAAATTTATTTAGATCAAAGCTTTCATAAAAAGCATAACAACACTATAAAACAGATTTATAACTCTTGCTTTGACAATTGGAATTTGAGTAATAAGGAAGAAAAAATGATAAGAGATGCTTTAATTCTATCAAAAGATAGATATAATGTTTCTTTGTAAAAAATAAATACTCTAGTCAATGGTGGGTTAGCTATATAATTAGCTATACAAATATCTTTTGGATAATTCCTAGCATTTATAATAGTTTGCAGTAATTTTAATCAAAAATTTTCAAACATTTCAAACGGTTTAATCACAATATTTATTCCATATTGACTATAAATAAATACCAGTTATAATAAAGTAAGATATGAAATAATTATATTCAAAGCACTATTTCTTGATTTATGTATCAGGTTTAGGGCTTTTTATTTTTGTATTTTTATTAATATTTATGGCCATAATTTTTAACTAAATTTAACATTTTATGGCCAAGTTTTGTTAAAATATGTGTTTAAAAAGTGTGTAACAATTGTATAACACTTTGATTAAACCCTTTATTTTCAATGGGTGCTGTGTTAACGATTGTTTAACAAATATTGAAAGTGTTAACACATATCAAATCGTACAAACCCTTGTATTATAAGGGCAAACTAGCCACTGGCTAGTTGTGTGTTTAACAGGTGTATCCTGCTTTTAATTGATTGTTATTTTTTGTGAGTTTTTAATTTTTTGGTGGCCATAACTTTGGCCAAGATTTTAATAAAAAGTTATTGATTTTTGGGTATGTGATTGTTAAGTAATCACATACTTTTTTTTGAATAAAATTAAATATGAAGAGAATAAAAATTTTAAAGGGGGGTTTAGTTTTGAAAAAATTAAAGATTAAAGAAAGTTTTACGAAAGAAAAAAATATCATAGAAATATTAGAGTCTTATCTAAAAACTATATTTCAAATTAAAAATATATAGGTGGGCTGTATTTAATTTAATAGCGCGTTATAATGTTGTTTGAATACAAACAATGTTATACGAGAAAGGAGTAAAATGTATAACACAATAGAACCAGCACATTTATATAAAACAGGTATTTATATAAGACTTTCTAAAGAAGATGAAGATAAAGAACACAAAAGAGAAAATGAATCAGAAAGTATTGGTAACCAAAGAAGTCTACTTATGGCTTATCTAAAGAGTAATGGATTTGTATTAACTGAAGAATATGCTGATGATGGATTTAGTGGTACTACTTTTGATAGACCAGACTTTAATAGAATGATTAATGATATTGAAAGTGGTAAAATCGACTGTGTTATCACAAAAGATTTATCAAGATTAGGTAGAGATTATATTAAAAGCGGATACTATATTGAAGATTATTTTCCACGTAAAAAAGTTAGATTTATTTCTATTCTTGATAATGTTGATACCTTCTTAGATAGCGCTAACAACGATATAGCGCCCTTTAAAGCACTCTTTAATGATATGACAAGTAAAGATACTTCAAAGAAGATTAAGAGTATTCTAAAGGATAAAAAAAGTAAAGGGAAATTCATTGGAAGTAAACCAAGTTTTGGATATATTAGAGATCCACTAGATAAAGGACACCTTATTCCAGATCCAATCACTTCACCAATTGTTAAAAGAATATTTAGTAAAATTGCAACCGGTACTAAGGTAAGTGATTTAATTGATTTATTAAATAATGAAAATATTCCTACTCCAAGCGCTTATAAAGGTATTAAAAAATCATCAAGAAAAAAGATTGGTAATATATGGACTGTTAGTTCTGTAAATAAGATACTTAAAAATAAAATGTATACTGGTGATATGATTCAAAATGTACAAGCTAAACTTAATTACAAATCAAGTAAAAGAATTGCACTACATCAAAGTTATTGGATAATTGTTGAAGATACTCATGAACCACTTGTTGATAGAGATATATTTAACAAGATACAAAAAGCAGCTAATAGAACAACTAAAACTAAAAGAAATAGAGAAAAAAGACTTTTTGAAGGATTAATATATTGCAAAGAGTGTGGTAATCAGATAACAGTTAATCATAGAAAGAAAAGAGATTATTGGACTATGAATTGCAATAAATATTCTAGAAACCCAAGATTAAAATTATGCACTCCACATTTCTTTCCTTATAATAAATTTGAGGAACAAATATTAAATCAAATCAAACAAACTTGCAAAGAGTTTATAAATAAAGTAGATATTAAGGCATTAACTAAATCTATTAAGATTAGTGAAAAGCAAGAAGATAATATTGATGATGAAATTAAAACCTTAAACTTTAGTATTATTGAACTACAAAAAAAGATAGATACTCTATATGAAGATAAATTTAATAGCATTATATCAACTGATACCTATATTAGATTATCAAAAGATACAGAAGATAAAATAAAGTTTTTGAAATCTAGAATTATAGAACTTGAAAATCAGAACAAAGATGTTCCAAAAAAATTAGATCTAATTGACTTGGAAGATAAAATAAAAAAACTGATTAATATTAAAAGACCTACTAGAGAATTGCTTGCAGCATTAATAAGAAAAATAGAAATTGATTCTGAAAAGAATGTGGAGATCATTTATAATTTCAGTGATGAAATATCTCTCTAAATCTATTAATATTACCTAAAATATGGTATAATATTATTATATTTTAAGGAGATTAAAACATGGAAAAAGAATTGAATGGAGAACTTAATACTTACGAAAAAGTAGAAGAAACTAAAGATACTTATACAAAACAATTATATTGGAATATGGCAATTGGTTTGCAACAAGTTGATGGTCTAACACCTTCAAAATATCTTGTAGAACTGGCAAATGATAATATTGATGGAAAAATAAGCAATTATGAGATTGAAGAATTACTTAATAAATATTATGCTAAGCAAAATATGGCTGATAAAAAAGTAACTGATGAGCATGAGTGTGATTTAGTTTCTACTAGAATTGTTGAATTACTAAATGATAATAACTTTTCTTTTAGACCAACTACATTAAAAGTAATCCATGAATACTTATTTAAAGGTATTTATGATTTTGCTGGTAAGTATCGTACTTATAACATTACAAAAGATGAGCCTATATTAAAAGATGACACAGTTATTTATTCTTCTTACAATGAAATAGAAACAACTCTTGAATATGATTTTAAACAAGAAATGGAGTATGATTATTCTAAACTTTCATTACAAGAGCAAATAGAACATATTGTAGATTTCACATCTAGAGTGTGGCAAGTGCACGCTTTTGGTGAAGGTAACACTAGAACTGTTGCAGTTATGATTGAAAAGTATTTAAGAAGTCTAGGATATAATGTTAATAATGATTTGTTTAAAGAAAATTCTGTATATTTTAGAAATGCTTTAGTAAGAAGTAATTATTCTAACAGAGCAAAAAATGTTTATTCAACAAATGAGTATTTAATAAAGTTTTTTGAAAACCTACTTGATGATAAAAATCATGAATTATCTAGTAAAGATTTAATGGCAATTGAATTATTTAGTGAAGATAATTAATTAGCTATTTTTCTTGTCTTTGATACTATCGTAAATAATTGGAATTAAAATTACTGTTGATATTAAATTAAAGGTTTCCTTTATTTTTATTGAAAAAATACCATCTTCAAATATAATTATAGTATTTAAAATCAGTAGAGAAATGACTGTTGATACCTTAGTTATATTTAGAATTGATTTATGTTTATTTTGGTAAAAATTTAAAGATTTCTTTATAATAATTATCCCATATTTAAATATCCAGTTTTTTATTTTGATAATAAATATATTGAATAAGTTAATAATCAAATATAATGGTACACTTATGAAAAAAATGATTTTATCAATGTTTAGCCAAAAGTTTGTGTTATATTTTTTGTTAAGTTCATAATCATAAAAAATAAATTCATATTCTTTCTTAATTTTCTTTGAGAAATCATTAATATATATTTCTGATTTTGTGTGATCACGAAGAATATTAGAAGTCATAACTAAAATATTTATTAGAGCAAAGAAAACAAATGATACTAATTTTATAAGAATGAAGATTATTAGCAATATTTCTTTAGTTATATGATTTGTTCCTATAAATGATTCAGTATATATTGGGACTGCAAAAGATGAAAAAAAGATAATGAAAATCAGAGAAGAAAATGTATAATCATATTTGTTATCAATAGAAACTTTAGATTCTTTATTTTTAATACTTTTTAGTGTACTTATTAATGCAATTACAATAAATAATAAAAATAATAAACTTGTAATTTCTTTTCCAAAAAACTTGAATACACAAAATAGCATTATAACTACAACTATAATAATCGATATAGTTTTAAATTGTTGAATGTCGGATAGTTTTTTAATTTCTTCAACATGCTTTTTTGTAGCTTTGGTTTCTTGCCAGAATGTTCCCAAGAAGTTTATCATCATTAAAATTAAAATAATTATTTCAAACATACTGTTATTAAGGATAAAATTCATATATAAGCCCCTCCATAATTTAGTTAATTATTCTACCACTTTTGCACCAATTTAACAATGTTTATGAATTAAATAACCTGACTACATTCGTGCTATCCTGGGGTGGCGAGGGTGCTGAAATCATTTATGCATTGAGAAATAGTGATGCACTTTCAAGAAAAATTGCCACAGAAATTGAACGTGAGGGGCAAATTTTTAGAAGATTTTTTCAAAGAAGATTGCCAAGTGATTCTTCACAGGATTATTATTTTATAATTAGGGAAACTAAAAATAACCAATCAATTATTGTTGAATATGGATTTTTGGATAATGTAGCCGATGCGACTCGTCTTAAAAACAATTGGCAAAAATATGCGGAGGCTGTAGTTAGGGCAATAACTGGGTATATTGGTAAGAATTATGTTCCTCCAGTTGGAGATATTAGTAAACCCTCAATTGAAGATGGAATATATATTGTAGTGAGTGGTGATTCGCTTTGGAGTATAGCAAAGAAATTTAACACTACAGTTGATGCAATTAAAGCTTTGAATGTTTTAACTAGCAATTCTTTATCAATTGGTCAAGCTCTGTGCATTCCAGGATTATATGGTGATGAAAATCAAGAATTGGATTATGTTGTTTATCATGTTCAAAATGGAGATTCGTTGTGGGCAATTGCAAATCAGCATGGTATAACTGTTCAACAAATAATTAATTTTAATCGACTTACTTCAACTAATTTATCAGTTGGTCAAATAATTAGAATTCCAAAGAGTGTGGAGATAGAACTCGATATTGAATATGTTGTGCATGTAGTTGTAGCTGGGGACAGTTTGTATCAACTTGCACAAAGGTATAATACAACAGTGCAAGAGATAATGACGTTAAATAATTTAATTTCATCTTCTTTATCAATAGGACAACAACTAAAAATACCTAGAGTGCTTGGTGAAAATAGTTCGAATGTAGATGTTATACATACAGTTGTAGCTGGAGATTCTTTATGGAGTATTTCACAAAAGCACGGAATTAGTGTGACCGATTTGAAGATTGCTAATGCACTTGCTAGTGATATGTTGTTGGTAGGACAACAATTGATTATTCCAAGACAGAAACAGAATGATGTTGTTACGCATATAGTTATAGCTGGAGATAATTTATATAGATTGGCACAAAATTTTGGTATATCAGTTGATGAGATAAAAAAATTAAATAATTTAACTTCAAACAATCTATCAATAGGGCAGAAGTTATTGATTCCATTAAATTAAAAAATCTTCGAATGAAGATTTTTTATCTTATTTCTGGACATATACCAACAGCTGGTGCATAAAAACAATGATTTTTGTATTGGCCAACAAATTTTTGGTCATACCAAATGTCTCTACATACACTTCCTTTAGTAGGAGCGTAAAACCAAAGTGAGTGAGTTGCTGGATAGAAGTTTTTTCCTTTGATAACTTTTTGTGCTAAATTTTTTTCATGTGTAGTGGCTGATCCATTGAACAATGAACTTTTAGTTCCTGCAAATTGATTTGGTTGATATATTACATCATAGAGTGTTCTAATATCTTTAAATGTGTGGCAGTTTGCGATAGCTCTATTAATGATAACATTTCCAACCATAAGCATTCCCTCATTACCCTCACCAATCCCCTCTGCTCTCATTAGTCGTGCTGTTAAGTCGAGTTCTTTTGTTGTATGGTTTATTAACATTTTTTAATCACCTATAATATAATATGAAAAATAGTAGAAAAATAAACTGTCGTATGCTATAATTATGTTACTTTGAAGCAGAATTAAAATGTTTGAGCTGCTAAAAGTATCGAACATGTATCATAATGTTCCATGTATTTTTATAGGGGATTAGTTCCAATTGGTAGAACGTCAGACTCCAAATCTGAATGTTGCGAGTTCGAGTCTTGCATCCCCTGCCATTTTGCACATCAGACGAACACTATCCATTATATTAAGGGGTGTATTGTTTTATAGGTACCTAGAAAATAGGTGCTTTTTTGATATTAAAATGTTTGGCGAACATGGTTGTGAATTATCTTTGAAAAAATAAAGTGTAGATCTGGATGTATAGAGTTTGAATTAATCGATATTCTTTTTTTGTTAAATATTATTTATACTTTTTAGCAAATCATTGTATTCTGCAATAAATTTGTCATTAGTTGATATTAATTGATTATTTTTGATGCTCCATAATTGATTATTTTTAGTTAAGTAATTAATTGTTTGCTCAAGATAATCTAATTTTAGGTATACTTTGATGTTTTCATCAATAATCAAGTCGATTGAAGACTCGAATTCCGATTTTTCATGGTAGTCTTTATATAAATCAAAATAATATTTATTCAATTTTTCCTTATTTGCTCTTTTTTCAAATTCATTGATATCAATAATACTTTTTAGAATATCTATATTATTATCTAAATCTTTTTTCATAGTATGGATAGTGTTTTTTGTTTCAATGAATTTTGGACCATCATCTTCCATGTTTTTAGCAGAAAGCAATTCAACTATGCTATGATTTTGGTATATTTCTAAAAGTGAATTTGCAGCAGTATCAAAGTTTTTAAAATCGTTTTTGATTAATTTTTCAACTTTTGCATATTCGTTTTTGGTTTTAATAGCTGCATTAATTGTTCCATTTTTTAAATAATTATCCACTTCTTTGTTTAGTCTGTTTTCTTGGTTTAAATCAAAGGTGACTGTATAGACAATGCAAGTAGCAATGACTATGGCGATGATAATAGTTATATTTTTTGTCTTTTTCATTTTAATCTCCTCTACTTGATATCATATTAGCATCTTTTATAGAAAAAATAAATGTAATAATATTAATATAATTCTTAATGAATTTTACTTTACGTTTAAATTTGAAAAATCTTTTTTTCAATTCTTTTTGTTGTGTTATAATTAAAATGGAGGGTAAATAATAATGGATGCAAAAAGAATTATATTAAATGAAACATCGTATTTTGGATTTAATTCAAGAACTGTTTTAAAAGATGAAATTAAAAAAAGAAATTTTAGTAAAGTACTATTGGTTAGCGATGAAACTTTGATGGAAGTTGGAATTACTGCGAAAATCGAGAATGTTTTAAAACATGGGGATATCCCTTATGAACTATTTGTAGATATAAAGCCAAATCCAAGCGTTGAAAATGTTCAAAGTGGTGTGCAAAAGTGTTTAGAAAGTGGAGCTGATGTAATAGTTGCTGTAGGTGGAGGAAGTGTAATTGATACTGCTAAAGCTATAGGTATTGTGGTTAAAAACCCAGAATTTAGTGATGTAGTTTCACTTAATGGTTTTGCTGAAACAAAAAATAAATCATTACCAATAATTGCATTACCAACAACAGCTGGAACGGCTGCAGAAGTTACAATTAATTATGTAATAACTGATTCTGATTCTCAGCAAAAGATGGTGTGCATTGATCCTAATGACATTCCAATTTTAGCAATAATTGACTCTGAATTAATGGCAGAGATGCCTAAGAGTGTTGCTGCTGCAACTGGTATGGATGCACTTACTCATGCAATTGAGGGTTATATTACTTTGGGAGCATGGTCTATGTCTGATATGTTTCATGCTGAGGCTATTAAGATGATTGTAGAAAATATAGAGTTAGCAGTAAACGAAAAGAATATGGATGCAATTAATAATATGGGTGTTGCTCAATATGTTGCCGGAATGGGTTTTTCAAATGTTGGACTGGGAATAGTACACTCACTTGCGCATCAATTGGGAGCAGTATATGATACTCCGCATGGTGTTGCAAATGCAATGTTATTGCCATATGTTTTGAGATTTAATGGTGATGTTTGTATAGATAAATATAAAAATATTGGAACTACATTGGGATATAAGATGGATAATTTATCTGATAGTGTAGTAATAGATACAATAGTAAATATAGTATTTGAATTAAATGATAAATTGGGAATTCCTAGAACTATTAAAGATACTGGTATTAAAGAAAGCGATTTTGATATGTTAGCAAAAAAGGCTTTATTTGATCCGTGTACTGGTGGAAATCCGAAAACTGTTACTAAAGAAGACTTATATGACTTGTATAAGCAAGCATATTTGGGATAAAGAAAGAGAGAGTGGTAAGATTGTTAAAAACAAGAGTTGGACACAGTATTGCAGTAGATGCGTTTACATCAGGAGTAGAAACAGCTAATGGCGCTAATATTGGAGCTGATGTCAAGTTGGGAATGTTATTTTCATCTGTTGTTTTGGATCAAGTGGAGTTAGTGAGAGGTGTAAAAAGTGTTTTAGGAAACACACCAATTATTGGTTGTACTTCAAGTGGTGCAATTATAGTTCCAGATGGATATATTGCTAATGAAGATGGATTTAGTGGGATGATGAGTTTTGCGGATGATGCATTAGTTGTTGGTGTTGCTGGAAGTGAACGTGGGAATGATCCTAGAGAAACTGGTAGAAAAATTGCGATTGAGGCTTTGGAAAATGCGGGATTAAACGAAGTTCCAAATTACTTTTATATGGTAGCTAGTCCAGCTGAAGAAGAGTTGTACTTAAAAGGTATTCAAGATGTAATAGGTAGAGTTCCGTTCTTTGGAGGGAGTGCTGCTGATAATACTGTTGAGGGAAAATGGTCAATTATTGCAAATGATAAAATATTTAGTGATGGTTGTGCTGTAGCATTCTTTTATGGCGAAAATGATTTTGCTAATCAGTATACAGGGGCTTATGAAGAAAGTGAAAAATGTGGACTTGTTACTAAAATTGATGGTAGGAAGTTAATTGAAATTGACCACAAACCCGCTTTGGAAGTATATAGTAAGTGGAGTGGTAAGAGTATTGAATCATTAATGGGTGGGAATCTATTAGTTGAAACAATTTGTGCGCCACTTGGAGTTAAAGATCCACTTGGAGATTTAATTGCCATTCGACATCCTATGAATGGCAATGATGATTTATCAATGAATATCGGAAACAATTTAGCTGTCAATACTGCGATAATGATGATGAATGGAACGGCTGATAAACTAGTTTCATCTACTAAAGAAGTAATGATTGATGTTAAAAAAGAATTGGGTGTAAATTCCGCAGGATATTTTCTGGTACATTGTGGTGGTAGGAAAATATCAATCACAGATAGAATGGAAGAAGTATACCAAAATATTAAGAAAGAAGCAGGAGATGTTCCTTTTATTACAATTTTTACATTTGGAGAATATGGAAGTATGAATCATAGTGTAAATACATGTGGTGGATTAATGTTATCATTTTCAAGCTTTTCAGAGTAGGTGTTGAATGAAAAATTTAATTGGAAATAAATGGGTTGATTCAAGTAATATGAATGTAATTGAAGTTAATAATCCATATAATAATGAATTTATAGATACTGTGCCTGATGCAACTGTTGAGGATGTTGATAGAGCAGTAGTTGCAGCAATAGATGGTTCAAAAATTTGGCGTGAAAAACCGATTCATGAAAGAGCTGAAGTACTAAAAAAATTTGCTAGTTTAGTTTTAGAAAAAAAAGAAGAACTTGCAGTTTTGTTGTCAAAAGAAACGGGGAAGCCAATTAAAGAAGCAAGAGGAGAAATAGCTAATGTTCAAATTGCAATCCCCGCTTTTATTGAGCGTGCTAAGCATTTATATGATGAAGTTATACCAGCTGGAACAGAAATGGGACAAGAAAAAACGATTCAAATTGTTGTACGTGAACCTTTAGGTGTTGTAGCGGCAATCATTCCATTTAATTTTCCGGTTGACTTGTTCTGCCAAAAAGTACCAAGTGCATTAATTATGGGGAACTCAATAATTATCAAACCATCAACATATAACCCTTTAACTTTAACTAAATTAACCGAATTACTAATTGATGCTGGTGTTGATTATGGTGCTATTCAAGTTGTTAATGGAGACGGCCCCACTGTCGGGCAAGCATTAGCATCACATCCAAATGTTAGCTTGATTAGTTTAACTGGTTCGACTGCAGTTGGTAAACAAACAATGGCGAGTGCAAGTAGTAATTTAACGCGTGTAACTTTGGAGTTAGGCGGAAATGATGCTTTTATCTTACTTGAAGATGGCAATATGGATTTGGCGGTTAGAGAAGCAGTATGGGGAAGATTATACAATACTGGTCAAGTTTGTTGTGCTAGTAAGCGTTTTATCATTCATAATTCTAGAAAAAATGAATTTATCTCTAGAATGACAGCGGAAATTCAAAAATTAGTTGTAGGAGATCCAATGAATGAAAATACAACCATTGGTTGTTTAATTAATGAGCATGCTGCAATTAGAGTAGAGGAGCAAGTTAACAAAATGGTTAGTGTTGGTGCTAAAATTGTAATTGGCGGAAAAAGAAATGGCGCTAGTTATGAGGCAACAATACTTAGTGATGTAACAAAGGATATGGAAGTAGCTAAAGACATGGAAATATTCGGACCAATTATCGCTGTTATTGGATTCGATTCTATAGATGAAGCGATAGAAATTGCTAACCAATCTTCATTTGGATTGTGTGGTGGCGTAATAACTGAAAATATGAAAAGTGCTTTTTATGTAGCAAATCGCCTAGAGTGTGGCGGCGCTGTTATAAATGGAGCTAGTTTTTATCGATCATTTGAGATGCCGTTTGGTGGATGGAAAGATAGTGGTATTGGTAATGAGGGTGTTATGAGTACTTTGGATGAGATGACTAGAAAGAAAACTATTGTTTTAAAAAATATAATTAGCTAGAATAATTATAGAACCATTGATAAAAATCATTGGTTTTTTTCATTAAAAAAGACTACACAATCGTAGTCTTTTTTAAGGATATTTAAAACTGTTTGTGATATAGCTTCTTTCAATTTCAAAGGCTGTTAGGGCTCGATTATAAATCATGAAATCATGTATAATACCTTTATATTGTCGGTCATTTGCTGCTCTTCCTCCCAAGTATGCAATTGCAGTAGATGGTGGCATAGTTGTTGTTGCAATAACACCAATTAGTTGTCCGTCTACATAAAGCGTTGTCCTTACTAAATCATATGTTACAACAACGTACGTGGGCCGATCTGTAGCTGGCGCAACTGTTGGGGTGAACACAGTGTCTCTGCCCTGGGCATAGAATGCTAATTTATAGTCATTTGCATGATGAAGATAAACCGTTGGGAATGGATTTTCACCTAAAATTCTGGGATGTGAACCGCTCTTCTCAGGAGTTATTGTCATTATTAAAGAGTATTCAGTAGTTATATTTCCAACGAATGTTACTTTATCATTAGTTCCATCAAATGTTAATCCTTGAGGGGACCATACTGGTCCATTTAATAGTGTTCCATCATTACTTCCTTTTAAATCTTTCCATGTAGTAGTAGTGGTGTTATGGCCACTTCCAGTGTTATTAATGGAGTC
>JGI994J12354_10001762_pt1 | contig 21734 bp, 33 predicted proteins | sample IntmicLarv3ML3BL_FD_12354 | JGI IMG/M metagenome (IMG submission 12354) | reverse complement strand
AAAAATGATCATGGGCCGCAAGGTGGGCATGACCCAGCTTTTTGCTGAAGATGGCAAAGCTGTGCCTGTAACCGTCCTTGAAGTTGGCCCTTGCTATGTAGTTCAAAAACGTACGATGGAACGTGATGGTTATGAGGCCATTCAAGTAGGCTACTTACCATATAACGACCGTGATGTATCACGTGTTGAGGATCTTGCCGAGCTCCACGCAAACCGCAAGGAATCGAAAGATAAAAGTGCTGTTCAGCGCTCAACAAAAGGTAAAAGCAAGCTTAACCTTGCGACATTCGGTCACTTCAAACGAGCTAATTTAGCTCCGCTCCGTCATTTAAAAGAGTTTAGAGTAACCACACCTGATAGTTATACTGAAGGAATGGAGATTACCGCTGAGATATTTGAGGCTGGTGAAAAAGTTAATGTTTCCGGTACTTCAAAAGGCCGCGGATTTGCCGGCGTTGTTAAACGTTACGGATTTCATGGCGGTAAAGCTACTCACGGTAGTATGCATCATCGTAAACCGGCTTCAGCCGGCGCTACTGACGCTGCTCGCGTTTTCGCGGGTACAAAACGTCCGGGTCACATGGGCGCTGAAAAAGTTACTACTAAAGGTTTGACGATCGTTAAAGCCGATAAAGAGAAAAATATGCTTGTCGTTAAAGGAGCTGTTCCAGGTCCTAATGGCGGTTTAGTTACAATTACTTGCCCTGAGCGCAATATTATAGAGCGCGGTAAAGGCAAGTTTGTAACCTTTACGGAATTGGAGAAATAAGAGATGACAAAAGTACCTATTTATACATCCGCCGGAAAAAATGCCGGAGAAGTTGAATTAAATCCTGAAATCTTTGGTCTCGAACTCAATCATGACCTGCTCCGACAGGCTGTAATGGTTACTTTGGCAAATAACCGACAGGGATCTGCAAAAGTTAAAACCCGCGGCGAAGTAAAACATACAACGAAAAAAGTTTGGAGACAAAAAGGAACCGGACGTGCGCGTCAGGGTATGAGAAGCGCTCCGCATTGGAAAGGCGGCGGTATTGTGTTTGGTCCGGCACCGCGTGATTATTCGATGAGTTTTCCTAAAAAAATGCGCAGAAAAGCACTCTTAAACGCAATGAGTTCACGCGCAAATGAGGATGCTATTATTGTAGTAGAAAACTTCGCGATTACTGAAGGAAAGACTAAAAATGGCGTAGAATTCTTAAAAGCTCTTGGGCTGGAAAACAGCAAATTGCTACTCGTTCTTGATGAGCCTACAGAGGAAATCGTTCTCGCTTTTAGGAATATTCCTACTGTATATATGGCAACAGTTGACAGCGTGGGTACTTACGATGTACTGACCAGTGAAAAAATAGTCTTTACAAAACATGGTCTTGACTTGTTTGCCGCACTCAAGCTCTCCCCGCTTGGCATTGACAACTGGGTTGAATTAAGAGCTAATGAGGAGAAAGAAAATGACTAAATCCTTGTATCAGATTATTATTCGTCCCGTGCTGACTGAAAAAAGTGTTTCCGGCGTCGGCGAAAAAAAATATGTGTTTGAAGTAGCTAAAAGCGCTTCAAAAATTGAAATCGCAAAGGCTGTTGAAGAGCTTTTTAAGAAAGAGAAAATAAAAGTTGCTTCAGTTAATACCGTTACTGTTCGCGGTAAAAACCGCAAAATGAACATTCGCGGCGGACGACGTCCATCCACAGGTATGACTCCGTCCTGGAAGAAGGCTATAGTTACACTTACAGCTGATTCCCCGAATCTTACCATCCTTGAAGGTGTATAGATTTTGAGTTAGTTGTTGATCGCAACAATATTATAAGATATATGGCGGGTACTGCCGAAAAGGTGCCAAATAATATGACTGCATACGTCGAATAAAGTATGCCAAATAATTGGAGAAAATAGAGAGATGGCATTAAAAAGTTATCGTCCAACCTCACCGGGTCGTCGTTTTATGACAACAGCCGACTTTAGTGAGTTGACAAAAAAAGAGCCGGAGAAATCTCTGGTACGTCCACTTAAAAAATCCGGTGGACGAAATAATAAAGGTCGCATTACTTCACGTTTTCGCGGTGGTGGTGCAAAACGCGCGTATCGCGTGATTGACTTTAAACGTAACAAAGATGATATGGCAGCAACAGTTATCGCTATCGAGTATGATCCAAACCGTTCAGCTCGTATCGCGTTATTGGAGTATGCTGACGGTGAACGCCGTTATATTTTATCTCCTGTTGGACTTGCTGTTGGAACGACTGTATTTTCAGGTACCGGAGCTGATATTAAGCCCGGTAATGCTCTTCCGATAATTAATATTCCTGTTGGTACTACTGTTCACGCTGTTGAGCTTTATGTTGGTAAAGGCGCTCAGATGTGTAGAAGCGCAGGAACCTCAGCTCAGCTGATGGCTAAAGATGGCAAATACGCAACTCTTAATCTACCGTCCGGTGAGATGAGAAGAGTTCTGTCTGCTTGTCGCGCAACTATAGGACAGGTCGGAAATGTTGAACATGCTAATATAGTGTTAGGTACCGCGGGTCGTATGCGTCATAAAGGTAAACGCGGTCATGTTCTTGGTAGTTCTATGAACCCTTGTGACCATCCGCACGGTGGTGGTGAAGGTCATACTTCAATCGGTCGAAAATCCGGTCCTGCAACGCCTTGGGGCAAAGCAGCTATCGGTTTGAGAACACGTACAAATAAACGTACGGATATATATCTTGTAAAACGCCGTGATGCGAAATAAGGAGTAATTAAGAATGGGAAGATCACTTAAAAAAGGTCCATTTGCAGACGATCATTTACTCAAGAAAATTGATGAATTGAACCGCACTAATGAGAAAAAAATCATTAAAACATGGTCACGTCGTTCTACAATTTTTCCGGATATGATAGGACATACAATAGCTGTATATGACGGTCGAAAACATATACCTGTGTTTATTACAGAGAATATGGTTGGTCATAAATTAGGGGAATTCGCTCCAACTCGTCACTTCCGCGGACATGCCGGCAGCGAAAAGACATCAAGAATTCGCTAGGTAAGCAGGAGATAAAAAATGGGTAAAAACGCAAGAATACGTAAAGAGGCAAAAGTGGCATTGAAAGAACAGCGTAAAGCTGAGGGTCTATCTCGCGCTACTGCTAAAAACGTTAGAATGTCGCCTCGTAAGGCACGCAATGTTATAGATTTGATTAGAGGCAAAGAGTTGGTAGAGGCTATAAACATCCTCTCCTTTACTCCGAAGATGGCGGCTGATCCTGTACGTAAAGTGGTTGAGTCTGCTGCCGCTAACGCAGAAAATAATTACAACTTGGATCGTGACCGCTTGTACATTAAGAGTTGTTTTGTTGATAATGGCTTTATGTTTAAAAGGATGCACCCAACAACTCAAGGTCGTGCACGTATAGTCAAAAAACGAACAAGTCACATTACTGTAGAGCTTGCTGAGGCACGCGATCGTGTGGGAGGTAATAACTAATGGGTCAAAAAGTACATCCATATGGTTTTAGGTTAGGCATTATTCGCGATTGGCAAAGTCGCTGGTTTGCAGATAAGGAATATAAGGAATTTGCGGTTGAAGACCACAAGATAAGAACTTTTCTTCGCCAGAGACTCCCGGGGTTGTTAAATACAACAAATAACCGCCGCGGTGCCCGCGGTTCAGGCGGTGATGCCGGCGTTTCAACTATTGAGATTGAGCGTATGGCAAATATGATAAAAGTTACCCTTCATACTTCACGACCAGGTGTTATCATAGGTCGTGGCGGCAAGGGAATAGATGATCTTCGTACTGAACTTGAAAAAATTGTTCCGCGTAAAGTACAGCTTAATGTGCTTGAGATAAAAAATCCGGAACTTGACGCGCAACTTGTCGCTGACTCGATAGCTTCACAGATAGAACGCCGTGTATCTTTTAAACGAGCAACTCGTCTTGCTATCGCAAGGACAATGCAGCGCGGAGGAAAAGGTATTAAAGTTTTGGTTTCCGGTAGACTTGGCGGCGCTGAAATAGCTCGCAGTTATGGTGATAAAGACGGAAAGATTCCTCTGCATACTTTGCGCGCGGATATTGATTACGGTACATCAACCGCTCGTACACAGTATGGCCAGATTGGTGTTAAAGTATGGATTTATCGCGGTGAGGTTCTCTCAGGATTTGTTGGCGCTCCTGCTGTGGCTCCTGCGCGTGATAATCGCCCGCAACGTCCGAGACGTGACCGTAATGACGCCCCGTCAAAGGGTTGGAAACGTGTTGAGCGAAAGAGTGAGAATGAAGCTGTTATAGAAACAGCAGAGACTGCTCCTAAAGCATAATAAAGGCAAATAAAGTTTCGCGGTATGTTTAAGTGTTAATCAATCGCTAAAATTGGAAAGCCGAAAAAAATTATTTAATAAGAAATAATAGTTGCTAAAATTAATAGCAATGTAAGTTAATAGAAGGAAAGAGTAGATGTTCAATACATCTATGTATGGAGGCTAAAGAATTATGTTAATGCCCTCAAAGGTTAAATATAGACGTTTACATCGTGGACGCAGAAAAGGTACAGCTCATCGCGGAAATACGATCACTCTCGGTGACTATGGTTTGCAGGCTAAAGAGTCGTGCTGGATGACTAACCGTCAGATAGAGGCTGCCCGTGTTGCGATGACTCGTCATATTAAACGTCAAGGTCAGGTTTGGATAAAGATATTTCCTGATAAAAGCGTTACCGCAAAGCCAGCTGAAACCCGTATGGGTTCAGGTAAGGGATCTCCGGAATATTGGGTAGCTGTTGTTAAGCCCGGACGTGTTCTGTTTGAAATGGCAGGCGTTTCTGAAGATCTTGCTCGTGAAGCTATGCGCCTTGCTGCTTACAAATTACCAATCAAGACTAAATTTGTAACCAAAGCTGATATGATTGTGGAGGATAAATAAATGAAGTTAGATGAACGACGCCGTTTGCACGGCTTATCCGCTGATGATCTCAAAAAAGAGCTTGTTCAAGCTGAAGAGAATCTTATGCAGTTCAACTTTGATCGTGGACTCAATAAAAATGTTACTTCATCATCTCTGCATAATACCAGGAAAATGATCGCAATATTGAAAACTCTTTTGCGTGAAAAAGAGTTGGTTGCAGAAGCCGGTTTCAGTAATATTGAAGAATATAAGAAGTTTCGTGCTGTTGAGCGTAGTGCTTACAAGGCAGGTAAATAGGAGAATATGAGAATGTCTGAACAGAAGACGCGCAATCTTAGAAAAGTACGTGAAGGAATAGTGATAAGCGATAAAATGGATAAAAGTATTGTGATTAAAGTACAAGATCTTGTACAGCATCCTCTTTATCGCCGTGTTATTAAACGCACATCTAATTTTATGGCACATGACGAAGAGAACGCTTGCGGCATCGGCGATAGAGTTCGAATTATGGAATGTCGACCGCTTAGCAAAAATAAATGTTGGCGCTTAGTAGAAATTTTAGAGAAAGCTAAATAGTTTTTTAAATTTTCTATAGCATTTCAGAAAATATAAAGCAATTTGAGTAGTTTATTTAATGTCTTAAATTCCAAATTATTAAAAGAGGTATGCTACCATGAATAGTTTTGAAGCCGCAAAAATACGTAATATTGTATTTGTAGGTCATGGCGGATCAGGTAAAAGCACTATAGCAGAAGCTTTTCTGTTCCAGTCCGGCTTAATAGGTCGTCTCGGCAGGACTGATGCCGGCACTTTAATGTCCGACAGCGATCCTGATGAAATAGCCCGAAAAATATCTATTGGCACATCGTTTTTGCCTGTTGTGCAAAATGATGTTAAATTAAATATACTTGACGCTCCGGGTTTTGCTGATTTTGTCGGTGAAGTAACAGGAGCATTAAAAGCGGCAGAGACAGCGGTTATAGTTGTTGACGCTGTGTCCGGTGTCCAGGTTGATACACAAAGATATTGGCGAATGGCTGATGCCGCAGATGTCTCAAAGGTCATTGTTATCAGCAAAATGGATAAAGAAACCGCGAAGTTTGATGACGCGTTTAACTCAGTTCGCAAACGTTTTGGCAACAATGTTGCTGTTGTTTATCTTCCGATTGGGGAAGGAAACGATTTTAAAGGCGTTGTTGATATAGTTAAGATGAAAGCATATCTTGACTCGGAGGGTATTGATAAGCCTAAAGAAGCTGATATCCCTCAAGATATGGCTGATACAGTTGAAGAACACAGAATGTTCTTAATGGAAGCTGTTGCCGGCGTTAACGATAATTTAATGGAAAAATATCTTGAGAATGGTGAGCTTACCAGTGAGGAAATGGAAAGTGGTTTAGCAGAAGCTATTAAGCAAAAAGCGCTTTATCCGGTTATAGCTACCGCTGCGCATAAAAATATAGGTATATATCCGTTGATGGATTTTTTGGCTAAATATTGCCCGTCGCCTCTTGACGCTCCGGCTGTTGATGCTAAAAAGGGCAGTGAAGAGATAGAACTATCGTGCGATGCTAATGGTCCTACTGTTGCTTATGTGTTTAGGACAACCGCTGATCAGTTTGCCGGCAGGATTAATTATTTGAGGGTTTATTCCGGCTCTGTGAAATCGGCCAGTGACCTTATAAATGTATCACGTAGTACTAAAGAACACCTTGGCAACTTATTTGTTATGTACGGCAAACAGCAGGATCCTCAACAGAGTGCTGTAGCAGGTGACATAGTGTTGATAGCAAAACTGCATGACACAAAAACAGGCGAGACTTTAGCGCAGGCTAACAGTGATATTGAAGTTGTTCCATCTTCATATCCTGAGCCGATGCTTAATTTTTCGATAACGACTGTTGCTAAAGGTGAAGAAGATAAGCTTGCTCAAGGAATGCATAGGTTTACTGATGAAGATCAGACATTACGTTTTGAACAGGATCCGGAGACTCATGAGGCTATCATAGCCGGAATGGGTGAATTGCATTTGGAAGTTACACGCGATCGTTTGAAGAGGAAATTTAATGTTGATACGGTTCTTGGTAACCCAACAGTTGCCTACCGCGAGACAATAAAAATGACTGCTGAAGGTCATGGAAGACATAAAAAACAATCAGGCGGCGCAGGTCAGTTCGGTGATGCTAAAATAAGGTTAAAGCCTGCAGAACGCGGAGAAGGATTTGAGTTTATTGATGAAGTTGTTGGCGGATCTGTTCCACGTCAATTCATTCCTTCTGTTGAAAAAGGTGTTCGTGAAGCGTTGAAGCACGGCGTTTTGGCAGGGTATCCGGTTATTGATGTGAAAGTCGCGCTTTTTGATGGATCATATCATCCTGTGGACTCTAAAGATATTGCGTTCCAGATGGCCGGACGTATGGCTTTTCAGGACGCAATGCAAAACGCGAATCCGATTATTTTAGAGCCGTTTATGGATGTTGAAGTTATTATTAATGATGACCAGATCGGCGATGTTATTGCCAGTATTTCCGGAAAGCGCGGAAGAGTTCAGGGTTCTGACTCTGTGGGCGGCGGAAATTCGGTTGTAAGAGCGCAAGTTCCGCAAGCTGAGATGTTCCAGTATTCAAATGAACTGCGCGCTCTCAGTCAGGGACGTGGAAGTTTTACTATGCACATATCTCATTATGAAGAAGTACCGCACAGTGAAGCTGAGAAGATTATCGCGTCTTCAACAAAAAAAAGGATAACAGAATAACTATAGGAAAAATTCTGGAATAATGAGTGAACTGCGGATGATGATGTTAACTCGTTAAACTTTGAATAAGAATGGTATTTTATAATATTGTTTTTCTTGTTGGTTACATATAAGGTTAGTTTATAATTAATTTTTTTACTGATGATGTTTATGTAAAACAAGAAGAGCTTAAAGAGGGAAAATAATGATACAATTAAGATCTAGATTAAACGTAGCTGATAACTCAGGCGCTAAAGTAGTTGAGTGTATCCGTGTTTTAAAGGGTTCTACCGGCGCAACAGCAAATATCGGAGATATTATAGTAGTTTCTGTTAAGCAGATTACTCCCGGTTCATCAAATGTTAAAAAGGGTGAAGTCGCAAAAGCTGTTGTTGTTCGCACTAAAAAATCTCTTAGAAGAAAAGATGGGACTTATATCCGTTTTGACGAGAATGCGGCGGTACTTATTAATGAGCAAAAAAACCCGCGCGGAACTCGTATTTTCGGTCCTGTAGCTCGTGAACTTCGCGATAAAGATTTTATGAAAATCGTTAGTTTGGCTCCTGAAGTACTGTAATTACAAAAAAAGATATTGAAACCCCTTGACAAAATTGTGAAAATAAGATATAATTACGAATTGTGGCCTATGGTTTATCGTTTTAACGGTAAAAATGGTCTAAGTAATAATTGGTAGGTTAAAATGAACATAGTAAAAGGCGATACAGTTTATATACGTGCAGGTAAAGACGCTGCTTCTGTCAGCCGTCTTCCGGAAAATGCGCGGGGAAAATCTATGACAGAGCAGGTTGCTGCTGCAAATGATAATCCCGGAATTCGCGGCGAAGTATTAAAGGTTTATCCTAAAGAGGGTAAGGTACTTGTTAAAGGCATAAATATGGTGACTAAACACCAGCGTCCGCGCGCGACATCCGGCGCAGGCGCAGTGCAACAGGGAGGACGCATTCAGTTAGAAGCTCCTGTTCCGGCTTCACGTGTAATGTTAGTTTGTACGAATTGCCAAAAACCGACACGTGTTGCAATTAAAACTCGGGTTGAAAAAAGAGTAACATTAAATGGTGAAAAAGATAAAATTGTACGAGACAGAATTTGCAAACATTGCGAACAGGTGATAGCAAAGCCGACCGCAAGAGGTTGATAAAACAAACGGTTTGCCGCTTAAGCGGAAAAATAGTGAACTTGAATATGGTGAGAAAGTCCAAAATAAAGTTTTAGACTACTCTCCAATGTGAACTTAAAAATCAGGCAAGAGGATGGCAAACGACTCTAAAGGGAGTATCTATAATAATGGCACAAGCTAAAAAAGGCGCACCGCAAGGAGGGCAGAAGCCCGGAAGCGGAAAAAGTAAAGAGGCTGTAAGTTTTAACGGCACAGAAGTTAAAGGAATTTCTCCTCGTCTTCGTGATCGTTATAACGACGAAATCGTTCCTGCATTAAGAGAAGAGTTTAAATATGTTAATATTATGCAGGTTCCGAGAATTGAAAAAGTTGTAATTAATATGGGTATAGGAGAAGCTATCTCTGATTCAAAGCAGCTTGAAGCAGCTGTTCGTGAGTTGGCTATAATCTCCGGTCAAAAACCACTTGTTACAAAAGCACGAAAATCTATCGCAGCATTTAAGCTGCGAACCGGATATTCTGTAGGTGCTAAGGTTACAATTCGCGGGACGAGAATGTGGGAGTTTTTGGACCGTTTATTATCTGTAGCTATTCCCCGTATTCGTGACTTTCAGGGACTACCTGCGAAATCATTTGACGGACGCGGAAACTACAGTTTAGGTTTGAGAGATCAGACTATATTTTCTGAAATAAATATTGATACCGTAACAAAAGTTCGCGGTATGGATATTACGATAGTTACAACTGCCGGGACTGATGACGAAGCACGTTTTATGTTAAGCAGATTAGGGCTTCCTTTAAAGAAGAGTTAAGGTAGATATTAGGAGATAATAAATTGGCTAAGAAAGCAAAGATAGAAAGCTGGAAGAAGACCCCTAAATTTGGTGTACGCGCATACAATCGCTGCAACATATGTGGTCGTCCACACGGTTATTTCCGCAAATTCGGTATGTGCCGTATTTGTTTGCGCAATTTTGCTCATCGTGGTTTATTGCCGGGCGTAACAAAATCAAGTTGGTAAGAAGGAGAAGATTAAAATAATGCCAGTTACCGATTCAATAGCAGATATGTTGACCCGTGTTAGAAACGGCGCAGCAGCAGGGCATGACAAAGTAAAAATGCCTACATCAAAAATTAAAGTTGAAATAGCTCGAATATTGAGAGAAGAAGGTTATATTACCGGATATGAAGTTGTGAAAAGCGACACTTCGGTTACCTCGAATCTTATTGTTGACCTTAAATATAATGATAAGGGTCAGTCTGCGATACGTGGTATCCGCCGCTATTCAAAGCCTGGGCTTCGCCAGTACATGGGTTACAGCGATATTCCGCGCGTACAGGGTGGACTTGGAGTTGCTATTTTAACAACGTCAAAAGGAATTATGACTGATATGAGCGCGCGTCGTCAAAAAGTCGGCGGCGAAGTCGTTTGTTTCGTTTGGTAAATAAAATTTGACAGCAATTTCAATTGACAGAAAAGATTGCAAAGGGGTATAGAATGTCACGTATAGGACGTATGCCAATACCTATCCCAAAGGGTGTTGAGGTACAAATAAATAATAATATAGTGTCTGTAAAAGGTCCTAAGGGATCTCTTTCAAGAGCTCTTCTTGATAATATTTCAGCTAGAGAAGAAGATGGCACTCTTTATATAGAGCGCGCAGAGGACACAAAGCAACTCAGATCGCTTCACGGTCTTTCACGCACGCTTGTTGCCAATATGGTAACAGGTGTTTCAGAAGGTTTTACAAAAACACTTCATCTTCATGGTATAGGATACCGCGCGCAAGTTCAGGGTGATCGTTTAGTGCTTGGACTTGGGTTTTCACATGATGTATTTGTGATTCCTCCAAAATCAATAACTATTACCGCTGATTCAGTATCACCTAATATGGATAATAGTTACAGAACTGCTATCATTACTTTTTCCGGAATTGATAAAGAGCTTGTTGGTCAGGTTACTGCAAAAGTTCGTGAACTGAAAAAACCTGAGCCATATAAAGGCAAAGGATTACGCTACAACTTTGAGACTGTTATAAGAAAGGCTGGTAAGGCCGGTAAAGCTGGTAAGTAAATTTACAGATAGAGAAATTGATATAGTTAGAAGCTGTTAACTAAATATATTTGATTTAAGTAATAGAGGAGATAAAACTCCTGAGAAAAAAATACGCTGAAAGGCGAATAGATTTAGCTTTGGCGGCAAAATCCGCGTTTTAAAGCAAGAAGGATAAATCTCAGATGAAATTGACTAAAGAAGAGGCATTGCAACGCAGACACCGTCGCGTTCGCGGTAAAATAAACGGAACAGAGATAAGACCAAGATTGTCCGTTCACCGCAGTTTGCACTATATTTATGCCCAAATCATAGATGATGTAAATGGCGTAACATTAGTTGCAGCATCCAGTAATGAACCGGCATTTCGCGAACTCGTTTCTGATACTGTTAAGGCATCAAATGTTGCCGGCAGTAAAGTTGTCGGTGATATCTTGGCAAAGCGTGCTAAAGATAAGGGTATTGAAAAAGTAGTTTTTGACCGCGGTGGTTATCCATATCACGGTCGCGTTAAAGCTTTGGCTGACGGCGCACGCGAAGGTGGATTAGAGTTTTAATAGGACGGTAAAGTATAATATGGCAAAAATCGACATATCTGAATTACAGTTAGAAGAGAAGATGATCTCTCTAAATAGGGTGCAGAAAGTACACAAAGGCGGACGTACCCTTCGTTGGAGTGCTCTTGTGGTTGTCGGTGACGGCAATGGTTATGTTGGCGTCGGTCTTGGCAAAGCTTCAGAAGTTCCTGAAGCTATAAGAAAAGGCGCTGAGGCGGCAAAAAAGGCTATTGTTAAGATCCCACTTATCCATGGCACTATCCCGCATCCAATAACAGAGTCAGCAGGTGCTGCGCAGGTTATGCTTCGTCCGGCTGCTCACGGTACAGGTGTTATTGCCGGAGGTGCTGTGCGCGCTATATTAGAAGCTGCAGGGGTTAAAGACATCTTAACAAAATCCATCGGTTCTGCAAATCATGTTAATATTGCTTGGGCAACCATGGAGTGTCTGACGAGCCTTCGCACTGTTGAAGATGTAGCAGCTACACGTGGTGTTTCAATCAGTCATGTTATAGGTAAAACTGAGAGAATTATTGAACAAGTTGAAGGAGAAGTAAGTTGAGCGGCAATTTATCAATTACCTTAAAAAGGAGCCTTATTGGTTGTCCTAAATCACAGCGCGCCGTTGTTGAGAGCCTTGGTCTCAAAAAACGTGAGAGCACTGTTGTTTTGCCGGATAATCCTTCTGTCAGAGGTGCCGCATTTAAAGTACGTCATCTCCTTGAAGTAAAAGAGGCTTAAATTTTATATATTTTGTTAACAGTATAATTTTTATGTTGCTGTTTTTACAAAAAATATGGATAGATAAGCGAACAATTCGCTTATTCAATTTTTGTTATGATATTTTTCAGCGATTAATTTTTGTTGATTGCTTGATTAAAAGGAAAAATAAATGATAGGTATACATAATTTAAAATCATCACCTTTGAAAAGTACAAAGCGCGTTGGTCGTGGCATAGGTTCCGGTCACGGTAAAACTTCTGCACGCGGTATGAATGGTGCTCGTCAACGCGGTACTATCCGCCCAGGATTTGAAGGTGGACAGACACCTATCCAGCGAAGACTACGTAAACTTAAAGGAGTCAGCCAGAGCGCTATGAATATCGGCGTATTTAGAAAAGAATACGCTATTATCAATGTTTCTGTGCTTGATAAATTTGATGCAGGAACAGTTATTACTCCTGAATTATTAGTGAATAATAGGATAGTGAGTGAACTTCGCGACGGTTTAAGAGTTCTTGGTGATGGTGAAATCACAAAGGCTTTTACTGTAAAAGCTAATCATTTTTCGAAATCTGCTATTGAAAAAATTAAGGCAGCTGGCGGGAGCGTGGAGGTAATCTGATAGTGGCAGCAACTGATGCAACCTGGAGAAGTCCTATAGAGAAAATCCAACAGGCCTGGCAAGTACCGAGTATTCGTTCTCGACTACTCTTTGTTTTGGGCATGTTTTTGGTGTATGTGTTTGGCTTGCACATACCTGCACCTTTTGTGAACCCTGAAGCGATTAAGAGTATTGCGAGTCAGGGCGCACTAGGGCTGTTTGACATCATTTCCGGCGGTGCATTTAAACGTTTGTCAATATTAGCTCTCGGCATTATCCCATACATTAATGCCTCAATTATTATGCAGCTTTTAGGTATTGCGGTTCCGTCTGTTCAAAGGCTTCAAAAAGAAGGGGACTCAGGGCGTAAAGTACTATCAACCTATACACGAATAGGTACTGTGTTTTTAGCTCTTTTACAAGCAACGGGGATAGGATTTTTCCTCCTTGCGAATAATGGTGTTTACACTAACCACGGTTTTGGCAACTTAAATATTATTCCTCTTGTTATCGCGATGGCTGCCGGTACTTCGTTCCTTATGTGGATGGGTGAGCAATTGACAGATAAGGGAATAGGTAATGGCGTATCCCTTATCATATTTGCTGGTATTATGATAGGCTTGCCTACTAATATAATTCAGACGTTCAAATTAGCATCAGTAAGCGGTGAAGTTCTTAGCGGTTTTGCTATTTTGAAAATGATTCTCATTTTGATTGTATTTATAGCTATCGTTGTTTTTATCACCTATGTACATCAAGCTATAAGAAATATACCGGTTCAGCACGCAAAGCGTGTTGTAGCAGGAAGAACTTATGGCGGCAGTAATAGCTTTTTACCGTTAAAGCTTATCACTGCCGGCGTTATCCCTATCATATTTGCATCCTCAGTTGTTATGTTACCGCCAACTATTTCAATGTTTGTTCTGCATAATTATCCTGATCCGTCGCTTGCTCCCAATTGGATTAGATTTTGTGAGATATTTTCTCCTGGATATAATGGTACATTTTGGCAAGTTACATTAGGTGGAGTTGATGTTCCGTTCGGTGCTATATTCGGCGGTGTTGTATATTTCTTGTTGGTAGTATTTTTTACATATTTTTATACGGCAGTTGTTTATAATGTTCAGGATATTGCTGATAACCTTAAGAAGCAGGGAAGCTTTATTCCAGGTCTTCGTCCGGGAAAACAGACTGAAGATTATATAGATATTGTTCTCACCAGAATAACTTTTGCCGGTGCTATTTTCTTGGGTATCGTTGCGCTCTTGCCTTATATCATCCCTGTTATTTTGGGCAATACCGGATATAATGTTTCCGGAGCGCTTTGGGGTGGCACGTCGCTCCTTATTGTTGTTGGTGTGGCACTTGATACTATGAAGCAATTAGAAGCGCTTTTAGTTACCAGACATTACGACGGATTTATAAAATAGGGATATGATGATGAGTAAACAACACCTTATATTGCTTGGAGCGCCTGGTTCAGGAAAAGGTACGCAGGCAACGTTTTTGATAGAAAAGTTTGATTTAACACATATTTCTACAGGAGATATTCTTCGAGCTGAAGTTGCCGCCGATACTGAACTTGGCAAAAAAGCACAGGAATATATGTCTGCCGGTAATTTAGTTCCTGACGAATTGATAATAAAAATGGTAGAGACGAAATTAGCTGAGCTTGGCGATACTGGATATATTTTAGACGGATTTCCAAGAACGTTAGCTCAGGCTATAGCGCTTGATGAAACTATTGTTAATTTAGCTCAAGAACTCACAAAAGTAATTAATTTAGATGTTTCTGATGATGCTTTAATAAGCCGTTTGACAGGAAGACGCAGTTGTCCTGACTGTAAAGCTGTTTATCATGTTGATACTATGAAGCCTGAACGAGAAGGTGTTTGCGACAAATGCGGAGAAAAATTGATTCAGCGAAAGGATGATCAGATAGATGCTATATCTAATCGTTTATCTGTGTATAAGGAACAGACAGCTCCGCTTTTGGAGTATTATGGAAAAAGCGGTAAACTGTTAGTTTTAAATGGTAGTTTAAATCCTGAAGAGATATCAACAGCTCTTTTTAAAGAATTAGCATAGAGAGAATTTGTGTAAAAATGTTGTCTGAAAGGCATTTAATAATAAAAATCGGAAGGTATAAAGGAAAAGGCGAGAACGAAACGGGGGAAGCTTTTGGTAAAAAACCGAAAGAGTTCATATTTTTATCGTGGACTTATAAAATCTGAAAGCGAAATTGAAATAATGCGTCGAAGCGGAAAGGTTGCCGCAAGATGTATGCAAACGCTTTCAATGTTGATAAAACCGGGGATATCTACTCTTGAGTTAGATGAAGTAGCTGAAAAAACTATTTTGGGACTTGGCGCTAAATCGGCCTTTAAAGGACAATACGATTATCCATACACGTTGTGTTTGGGAATAAATGAGGAAGTAGTTCACGGACTTCCTTCAAAAAACAGAATATTGCAAGAAGGCGATATAATCGCAGTTGATTTAGGCGCTATTTTAGACGGTTGGTATTCTGATATGGCTTATACTTTTAGTGTTGGAAGTGTAAGTGATGAAGCGAAAAATCTGCTTGAAGCTGGACAGGAAGCTCTTGCAGCCGGTATGAATGAGTGCTTTCCTGATAGCGATTTGCATAGTATAGGACGCGCTATTCAGGCGGTTGCTGATAAATGGGGATTTAGCTCGGTTCGTGATTTATGCGGACATGGCGTTGGCAAAAAATTGCACGAATCGCCTCAGGTGCCGCTGTATTATTTGCCGGACAGCGGATTTAAATTAAAGGCAGGAATGACTCTTGCTATTGAGCCGATGCTTTGTCTCGGTGGATATCAAGTCATACTTGCTCAAGACAACTGGACTTATCTTACTAAAGATGGTAAAATTGCCTCACAGTTTGAACATACTGTGCTGGTGACTGATAATGGTCCGGAAGTTCTGACTAAATTATAGAGGATAAAAAAAATTGTCAAATAAAGAACAGGCAATTGAGGTAGAAGGTGTTGTAAGTGAGACTTTGCCAAACGCACAATTTAGAGTGGCTGTCGACTCACTTAAAAATCCGGACGGAAACGTACATATAGTGCTCGCTACCGTATCCGGCAAGATAAGGATGCACTACATCCGTATACTTCCCGGGGACAGAGTGAAGATGGAGCTTTCTCCTTATGATTTGACTCGCGGACGCATAGTTTATCGCTATAAATAATGAGATTAAACTATAATATATAAGGTGTTAAAGAGATTTGAAGTTAATTTTGGTTGTTAGGTATCGTTTGGAATATTAGGGTTTTTAAAAGAGCAAAAGATAGATTGGGTATGCAAGGTTTTAGTTATAAAATCTTTACAGAATCCTTTTCATAAACTAAGAGGTTATAATAAAATGAAAGTGCGAGCATCAGTAAAGCGCATTTGTGACAAATGTAAAGTTATTCGCCGTGAAGGCAAAGTAAGAGTAATCTGCGTCATTGCAAAACATAAGCAGGTGCAGGGTTAATACAGGTATAGAGGAGTAAATTGAATGGCAAGAATTTCAGGCGTTGATTTGCCTCGAGATAAACGTGTAGAGATTGGTTTAACCTATATTTTTGGTATCGGTCTTCCTACAAGTCAGAGAATTTTGGCGGAATCAGGTGTTGATCCTGCTACTCGCGTTCGCGATCTAACTGAAGAAGAGGTTGGTCGCCTCCGTGATATTATTGATCGCGAGCTAACTGTTGAGGGTGACCTCCGCAGGCTTGTATCCGGTAATATTAAACGTTTGATGGAGATTGGTTCTTATCGTGGTCTTCGTCATCGTCGTGGACTTCCAGTACGTGGTCAGCGCTCAAAAACTAATGCGCGTACACGTAAAGGTCCGAAACGCGCTATCACCGGTAAAAAGAAAGCTCCGAAGAAATAAGGATGAGATATTAGCCGCGCTTTTAAAGGTTGGCGAAATCTTATTTTATCTGTCCGGACTGAAGCCGTTTAAAATGGCAACAGGAATCAAAGGTAATAAATTTGATGTCGGAATCTTGTTTTGTCCGACATAAAAGGCTTTTTAGTTCAGTCGAAAGATGGCTGTATTAATAGGGAGCCATAAATTAATTGTTCATTGAAATATGGACGTATATTGCCATTTAATTGGAATGGTAAATAAAATTGGAGGGAAAAATGGCACGTAAAGCCCAAAAGACTAAGAGACGCGAGAAGCGCGTCGTTTCTGAAGGCAACGCTTACATCCAATCAACTTTTAACAACTCTATTGTGAGTATAACTGACTTGAACGGTAATGTTATTGGTTGGGCAAGTGCTGGAAGCGTTGGGTTTAAGGGGACTAAAAAAGGAACCCCTTTTGCAGCTCAGCTAGCAGCTGAAACTGTATCCAAAAAAGCTATTGATAACGGTATGAAACGAATCAATGTGTTTGTTAAAGGTCCCGGAAGCGGGCGTGAAACAGCTATTCGCGCTATCAGCGCAACTGGAATAGTTGTTAATATGATTAAAGACACTACCGCTGTACCGCACAACGGTTGCCGACCACCAAAACGCAGACGCGTTTAATCATAACTTTCATTTTGGCTTATATTTTAAGCTATATTTTTTAAGATTTTTTTAGGATTTAAGGAGAATATCCAATGGGACGATATACTGGACCAGTATGTAAGCAATGCCGTCGTGAAGGAATAAAGTTATTTCTAAAAGGCAGTAGATGTCTTAGCGGTAAATGTGCACTGGAAGGTCGCGCGTATGCTCCGGGACAGCATGGTCAGGGACGCAAAAAACTATCTGATTATGGTCAACAGCTACGCGAAAAACAAAAAACAAGACGTTACTATAGCATATACGAAAAGCAATTTCATCATTATTATACACAGGCTACCAAAAAGCATGGCGTAACTGGTGATAGTATGCTTCAGTTTTTAGAGCTTCGCTTAGATAATGTTGTATTCCGTTCAGGGATAGTATCATCTCGTGCTGAAGCGCGTCAGATGGTATCTCACTGCCATTTTCTTGTGCATGGCAAAGTTGTTAATATTGCATCTTACGCGTTACAACCCGGAGACGTTATAACTGTTAGAGAGCGCTCAAAAAATTATGAAGTATTTAATGCTTCCGGTTCTATAAGAAGAGCACCAAGCTGGCTTTTAGTTGACGGCGATGCAAAGAGGATCGAAGTGAGAAGCATCCCTTCACGCGAAGAGATGGAATTACCTGATATGAATGAGCAGCTTATTGTTGAGTATTACTCACGCTAAGCCAAGCTTTTGATACGATAATTGAGCATGGATTTTCTTTAGAATTTAAGAAAATCCGCTCAGGAGTTACTAAGTATGTTATTTATGAATAACCAAACCCCAAGAATTGAAAGAATAGATGACCAATCAAATGCTTTTTATGGAAAATTTGTTGTCGAGCCGCTTGAGCGCGGTTATGGAACAACGCTTGGCAGTGCTCTTCGCCGCGTTCTGCTTTCTTCTATTCCTGGCGCAGCGCTTCGTTCAGTACGCATAGATGGCGTGCTTCACGAGTTTAGCGCTATTCCTGGTGTAAAAGAGGACTCAACTGAAGTTTTGCTAAACCTAAAAGAGATTGCATTTTCAGTTGTTGGGGACAGTATTAATAAAGATGAGGTTATTGAATTATCACTTTACCGCACAGGACCGGGTGAAGTAACTGCTGCTGATATTGAGCTTCCATCTGATATAGAGATAGCTAATCCGGAGCAGCATATAGCTACTCTAAGCGGTGATAAAGCAAAATTGGACTTAACATTTGAACTGTCTTACGGCGTTGGGTTTATCGCAGCTGACAAACAGGACAGAAGAAATATGCCTATAGGAACCATACCTCTGGATTCTATCTATACTCCTATCAAGCAGGTTGCTTATAGGGTTGACCCAACACGTGTCGGAAGCGAAACAGACCTTGACCGCTTAACTTTGGAAGTTAAGACTAACGGAACTGTAAGCCCTCAGACTGTTATAAGTGACGCGGCAAAGATTTTAGACAGATACATTTTGCTTTTCTTTGATCTCTCAGATCCGGATTATTTAAACGGATTCGCTGACAGTTTACAGGAATTGCCGGCCGGTGCTGAGATAAAAGTAAGTGATATTCCATTTTCTGTTCGTACAAAAAATTGTTTGCGTAAGCATAATATTTCAACAATAGGCGATATATTAAGTTATTCTGAATCTGATCTTATGGGGATAAAGAATTTTGGTAAGAAATCGCTTAATGAAGTTAAGGATAAATTAGTCGAACTCGGTCTCTCTCTTCGTGATGGAGACAGCAAAGAGAAACCTAAAACCACTGAAAATACAAATAATGATACAGAGGTTGACGATGCTGATATCAGCGAGTAAAAAATAAAGTAGAGAATTAAAGGGATATAAAAAATGAGACATCGTGTAGCACATAGACATCTTGGACTGCCAACTGACCAAAGAATGGCCATGCTTAAAAATATGGTGGCCAGCGTTTTGGAAAATGGTTATGTGACGACTACTGAGGCGCGAGCTAAAGAAGCGCGTTCACTAATTGAGAAGGTCATCACCCTGTCACGTGAAGATACTATTCATAATCGCCGCCAGGTACGCCGCTATCTCCATATGGGCAAAGTAGTTACCAGTCGCGAAAAATTTGAAAATATTCACGGTGTTGAGCCGACATATGAAGGCGAGCTCAAAGGCGCTGACCGCCGTCCTTACGGTGAAATTTTGATTAAAAAAATATTTGATGAGATAGGTCCTCGCTATAAAGATAGAGATGGCGGATATCTTCGCCTTACCCGTTTGGGTGGTGTATCTCACAACAATAAAAAGGGTACTCTCACTATTCGTCCTGCTCGCCGCGGTGATGGCGCAACTATGGTGAGAATAGAATTACTTGATTAAAAAACAATGCGCTGTATAGCACTAAAAATTGCTTATGACGGTACTGATTGGAATGGTTTTCAACGGCAAAAATCAGTACAAGAATATTTGACACTGGAACGATCAACTCAGTTGCGGCAAAAATTATTTAAGCCAAGCATCCAGAATGAGCTGGAGAGAGCATTGGGAAAGTTGTTCGAACACAGAATTGAAGTTAAATGTGCTGGCCGTACAGACAAAAATGTTCATGCCCTCGGACAGGTAGTATCTTTTTTTACTGAAGTTAATATACCAACGAGATTGATGCCTTTAGCCTTAAATAGGTTACTCAAACCTTCAATAAGGGTTAGAAAAGCGGTTGAGATGAGAGAAGATTTTCATCCTCGTTTTGACGCGAAATATAGACGGTATTGGTATATTGTGAATACCAACGCAAATTTGAATCCGTTATTGACGCGATATCAGTACTGTTTGCAAGATGATTTAAGGCATTGGGAAAAATTAGAGTTAGACTTTGGCAAGATGGAAAGAGCTTTAAGCGCTTTAGTGGGGACGCACGATTTTACGAGCTATTCTCATAATTCCAGCAGTAATACGATGATACGCACGCTGGAGATGGCGCGCTTGAGATGTACAAAGAACGGATTTATAATTGACTTAAAAGCTGATGCTTTTTTAAGACAGATGGTTCGTTTAATAGCAGCCAATGTTATTAAAGTAGGTCGCGGTTTAAAGAGTGAAGATTGGCTGTTTGAACTTTTAGAGTTGAAAGATCGACATATTGCGGGAAATGCCGCTGATCCGCATGGGGTATGGCTCATGCAAGTTGGATATGATGAAGACGTTGGATTATGAATTGGTAAATTAAAGAGACCGGCGCATTTAGTCATAAATGAAAGACAATAATTTATAACTATAATATTTAGGTTCATTTTATAGACCTAAAGTAAGGATATTGGAGAAAATAAACAATGAAATCTTATATCGCAAAACCAAAAGAAGTAAAGCGCGAATGGTTGGTAATAGACGCAGACGGCATAGTGCTAGGACGTTTGTCGGCTAAGGTTGCGGCGTACCTTCGTGGTAAGCATAAAGCAACATTCAGCACAAGCGTTGATACCGGCGATTTTGTAGTGATTGTAAATGCGGATAAAGTACGCGTTACCGGTAATAAGATGACTGATAAGTTAAAATACAGTCACAGTGGTGTTCCGGGCGGATTTAAACAGGTTCCTTTTGGTGTGAAATTTGAAAAAGATCCTGCAGAAACTGTTCGACGAGTTATAAAAGGTATGCTTCCTAAAAATCCATTAGGTCGCAAAATGTACAAAAAACTTAAAATTTACGCCGGTAACGAGCATCCTCATGCTGCTCAGTGTCCGCGCGATGTAACTGTAGAAGTAAAGAAATAGTTTATTATGCAGGTGAATATATATCTGCATTAAAATAAAAAATTGTCAAGCGGACGAGAAAAAAGACGCGTCCGACAAAATATTAGGAGAAAACCCTTGGCTGATAAATTTTTTTATGGTACCGGACACAGAAAAAACGCTATTGCTAAAGTATGGCTACGCGAAGGTTCCGGAAATATTACAATTAATGGTAAAAGTGTAAAGGAGTATCTGTGCCGTCCAACGCTTGAGATCTTGGCAGTATCTCCGCTTGCGGCAACAGAACTCATGGAAAAATTTGACGTAACAGTTAAATGTCTTGGCGGCGGTAACAGCGGTCAGGCAGGAGCTATGCGTCATGGTATAGCAAGAGCTTTACTGCAGTTTGATGAGGATTTACGAGCGACTTTAAAACCGTTAGGTATGCTTACTCGTGACGCTCGTGTTAAAGAGCGTAAAAAATATGGTCGCAAACGCGCGCGTCGTGGCTTCCAGTTCTCAAAACGTTAATATTATTTTTTGTTAAAGATTTATTTTTTTTAGTTTTATCTCTAATTATTAATTATGGTAAGGACTATAAAAGTATCTTTACAAATAGTATGTTGATATTTATCTATATATATTGTAAAACAGATATGTTTAATTGATATGAAAGATAGGGATTTTATTTAAAATCCTATTTTGTGTTATATTTATTTGTTTTATCTATTATAAAGAGTGCTTTTTAGATGTTTTTGTTTAAAAAGCACTTTTTTTTAAAAATTTACCCCCCCCCCCC
>JGI994J12354_10001761_pt1 | contig 21743 bp, 20 predicted proteins | sample IntmicLarv3ML3BL_FD_12354 | JGI IMG/M metagenome (IMG submission 12354) | reverse complement strand
CGGCGGGGGAAATTTGGGTGGCGATGGAGCAGGAAGGCCGAAAAAGCCCGATAGTGAAATTGGCGACTCTGGCGAACAGACCAGAGAGAATCCTGATTCAAATAACCCTGCTAACCGAAAGGTGGACTAAACGATGTTAAAATTTGTAAGTACAACGAGCTCAGATATGGCGGCAACTCTTGAAGCCAAGGGTTTGCATTGTGTTGTGTCTAAGATGTTTGTAAACGGCAAAGAAGAAACGGTGTATTCATATCCCGAAACACCTGAACTGAAAGCGGCTCTTGCTGACGGGAAGTTTAATGCTGCGGAATACTGGACTGCACCAATTTTGAAATTTTGACGAAAGAAAGTGAAATAATGGGATTTTTTGTTTGTAAAACAATGAGGATGTGCTCACACTTGTTGGAAAAAGGCTTTGAAATTAAAGGCGAAGAGCCAGATAGGAACAATCCGAGGTTCAAGGTTTGGTTTTTTGAAAGTACACCACAAGTGTGGGCAGCCGTTCAAGCATATACAAACAGGGAGAAAACATATTTGAAGGAGAAATAAAGAGAATGGCTTACAACAAAGAGAAGGATTTATGGGAAGGTTTTATTTATGTGATTACCAACAAAGCGAATGGGAAGCAGTATGTTGGGCAGACAAGACAAGAATCAGCAGAAAAGAGGTTTTATGAGCATATCCGCATTGCTTTGAAAAAGGTACAATATCGAAGCATGCTTCATGAAGCTATTCGGAAATATAGGAAGGAATCTTTTTATGTCGAAACAGTAGAGGTTGTTGTGTGTCAATCTGATTTAGAATTGACACAACGCCTAAACGAAAGAGAAATATACCACATCGGTCAATATGATTCCTTTTTAAACGGATACAACTTAAATGAAGGCGGAGACAGAGTTCCCTCCCCAAGTTCGATGAAGCCCGTTTGCCAGTATGACCTGTATGGACGATTTGTATGCGAGTACCCGTCGCTGGCCGAAGCGGGACGAATAGTTGGCATAAGTTGTAACCAAATTAGTGAGGTTTGTAGAAATAAATGTAAAACCTCTGCTGGATTTAGGTGGTGTTATAAGGGGTCTGAGTTGATTGAGTTTGATGACATCAATCGTTGTAGGGATGCGGAATACGCCGTCTTTTGCGGGGAAGTTTATCAGTTTGACAAGAGCGGAAATCTTGCCGGAACATATGAGAATGCTAAGATAGCGTCGGAAAAAACAAACATTCCGCTAAAAAGAATAGTCTGGGCCATAAAAGGTTCCCATAGAACAAAGTTTGCAGACGGGTTTATATTCACCACAAATGTGGATTCGTACAAACCTCAACTCAAAGCCATTATGCAATATAATCTAACTGGTGAGGTTGTTGCTAAATATGACGACATCTCTCTCGTAGATTCGCGCGAGTTTAGCCGCTCAGCCGTAAAACAATGTTGTTTGAACAGGTTATTGAGCGTTGGTGGTTTTGTGTGGAGGTTTGAAAACGAACCATTTTTCTATCAAACAAAGAAAAAGCGAGGAGTTAATCGCTACACGTTAGCTGGAGAATACATTGACTCATTTAGTTCATTGCAAGGTGCGGCAGACGAGCTCGGGTTTAAATATGCTGGAATAACTGCTAATTGTCATGGGCGAAGTAATAGCTCCTACGGTTTCTTGTGGAGGCTGGACAAGGATTATCCACGTGGCGAAAACCTCTCTCCAGAAGACGTACAACAAAAGAAAGGAGAAAACAAGCGTTGGATGAAAAATTAAAAAGTGTGGAACTAACCGCAAAACCAGTTAGTTTCCAAAAATTAAATGACCAATTAACAAAATGTCGCTGTTACGTTCTTGCCTCTGGCGAAAACGCAAATTACTCAGACATTACGCTGGACGCAATTAAAGATGCAATGCCCTCTATATACAACATGCCAGTCGTCGCTCACCTTAAACAAAAAAAAGGCGAAGATGGCTGGTACGTTGGAGGGCACGACATTGAGCTTAAATGGAACGAGGATGGGCTTGATGTTGTTGACCTAACAGTGCCCTTTGGGGTCGTTCCTGAAAATTGCAACCCGGAATTCGAGGAGGTATTGGAGCCTGACGGTATTTCTAAAAACACCTATTTGACTGTGGATATTTATTTGTGGCACGGGCGGTATAATATTCTTGATGCCAAATATGACGACGACATATACTTCAACCAGTCTGTAGAAATTTTGACGGACGAGATTAGGTGGAAGGACAACGGGTTTTTAGAAATACGAAAATACCACTACTCTGCGCTGTGTCTGCTTGGTAAAAGTGACGACCCAAAATATACTACAACTCCGTGCTTTCCAAGTGCGAGAGTAGAGCGTCCTAAGTTCTCAATTGACGAAGAAAACTTTAAGAAAGACTTCGCTGAACTAATGAAAGAAGTTAAAACATTTAGTCTATCTATCTCTAACGAGATTGATAATATAACGCAATCCCCAGAAGAGCATTCAGACGAGGACAATGCGGAAGAATTTAACAAGGAGGAAAAAGAATTGAGCAAGAAGAAACCTGATGCTACAAAAGTATTTGAGGCTTTGACGGCAGTTCTTTCGGAATTTAAGTTTAAAACCGCATTCCAGAAAGAAGTGTCTCGCTACGAATACTTGATGCACAACGATTCCACAATCACCGTTGTTGACCGCGATGAAAAATATGCGATTTATGAAATTCCGTATTTTGCGTCTGAAGTTGAAGACAAAATTGTGTGCAATCTTGACCTTGACAAAAAGGTTGAAAAGTCTTTTGTCGTTGGCGAAAAAACAGAATCTCTGTTTGACTTACAAGGTGAAATTGACCGAGTTGCAGATGAAACGGCGGAGTACAAGGTTGAGCAATACAGCTCCAACCAGATTGAAACTTTGACCACTGACCTTTCTGCGATGACAGATAAGTATAACGAGGCGGTTGCCGAAAATACTCGTTTGTCTGAACAGCTTGGTGTGTTCCAAAAAGAAAAGGATGCTTATGCTGCTGAACTTCACAAAAACGCGGTCGATGTATTTATCGCAGCGTCGGCGGAAGAAATGGGCAAGTATTCTAAATTCTTGGAATATTGTGTAGACGTAGACTACACGAAGGAACTTGACGCAATTAAGGCAGAGGTGAAGGAAATTAGATATACGTATCTTGAATCCAAAGCCGAGAAGCCCGAAAAGTTTAGTCGCAATTTTAGTGTACAACATACAGACCCGGCAACAGGTGTTGACGCTATAATCGCTGCTCGTTATGGCAACCGTATCGCCTCAATTTTGGCGAAGACAGTAAAACAGTAAATAATAGGAGGAAACAATAATGGCTTACAAAATGTTTGAATCTACCAATATTAAGGGCAAGAACATTAGCTTTGTTCATACTGCCGATTTGGAGAATGGTACTCTTGTGGCGCAAGGTGCGCTTGTTCCCGGTAGCAAAGATATTTTTAACGTAGTTGAAGCTGGTGCAGACGAAGCAGCCAAGCTGTACGTCGTTGGCAATCCCGCTTGGAGCTATGACAGCTCCAGCCTGATGAACCAGAACGAAGACGCTTACATCAACGCGGCTGGCAAGGTTGTGAGAACGTATGAACTCGCAGAGGGCGATAAGTTTGCTGTGACTGGCGTTGAGCCGATTGATGCGTCTACAGAGCTTGAAGCCGGTCAGTTTGTGGTTGTAACCGCTGGTGGCGGCCTGAAGGCTGCTGCCGCTCAGGGTTCCGGTTTCGGCGGTGAAATCGTTCGCGTCCGCAAGCTCGGTGCTGGTTATCACGTTGGCCCCGCTGACGAGATTAGCAATCGCAAGCTGATGGTTACGATTCTTGTTCGCAAGAACGGCTAAGTTAAGAAAGAAAATAAGGAGGAACTAAATAATGAAATCTTACGATATTTCGCAGGAAGCCCGTACTATTGTCGAATTGCGCAATGGTCAGTTTAAGGCTTTTTCCACGGCAAGCAAGGAAACGGCGAATGAAGCTGTTCGCGCTATGTTTGCTGAAATTATGCCCACCCCCAATGCAAACGGTCGCTATAATCATCGTCAGTTGAAGGAAGCTCTTCCCAAGGTGTATGCTATTTTGGAAGAGGTGCTGAATGTAACCATCAACGAAGCTTGGAAGACTGTGCCGTTCTATGCGACGGTTGTTGATACTCGCAACATCGCCCTTGGCGACCAGAACCGCTTCTTAATTGAAGACAATTCTTTCCTTACGGTCAACAAGTTCTCTGGCAACACTTGGGACACTGACCGCGAAAAGATTGGTGTGCGTAGGACAATTTCTGTTCCTACGGATTGGTTCTATGCTCGCTGGTATGATGATTTCGAAAGATTCTTGACTGGCGCTATTACCGTTGAGACTCTTGCGAACAAACTCACCCAATCTTTCATTAACCACGTTGACAATATGGTCGCCGCGGCCTTTAACGATGCCGCCACGAACCTTCCGTCTGCCTTTAATGTTGCTGGTACTTTGAGCACCCAGAAGATGAAGGAACTCATCTTGAAGGTGAAGACGGCTTCCCGCAAGAACGTTGTTATTATGGGTACGGAAATGGCTATCGCGCAGTTGAATGACCTTGCCGAAGTTAAGTATTCCGAAAACATGATGAATGAACTGTATTCTGCGGGTCGTCTTGGCAAGTGGATGGGTACGACGGTTGTCGAAGTTCCGCAGGGCTTCAAGCACGACACGTTTGATTGGTCTGTCGAAAACGACACCCTGCTCATCGTGCCCGAATCTGATAAGTTCATCAAGTTCGTTGATGAGGGCGAGACCCGCATTCAAGACCTTGACCAGCAGAACACCCATGACCAGACTATTGATTCGCAGACTCAACGCAAGATGGGTTGCGCGGCAGTGTTTGGCGGCATGTTCGGCAAATACACATTCGCGTAATTTAAATATGTGCACATTGGGGAGGAAATCCTCCCCTTGTGCTATAAAAAAAAGGATGATTTTTAAATGGCAGCACCTAAAAAGAAAGTCACGGAAGAAAAGCTTTTAGAAGAATTGGTTGCAGACGAAGTTGTTGAAGAAGTGGTTTCTGAGGCAAATGCCGAAGACATACTCTCCGAAATCAATGAGTCCGTAAGTTCTATTGCGGGGGAAGAGAAGGTTTTGGCGAAAGATGTTCCGACAAAGACGTTTGGGCCGACCGATAAAATTCAAACAAAATCCCTGTTCTTTGGCGAACTAAATTATGTTAGCCCTATCAACGGCGCAACGTATGTTTGGAAGGATTATGGTTCTACTTGTTTCTTACCGTATAACGAGCTAGAAGTAATGGGAAATACAAAGCCTACTTATTTGTTTAAGCCGTATTTGGTTTTGAATGATGCCGACGCAGTTAGAACGTTTAATCTTACAAGCACATATGAGTCCGTTGCACAAGTTAATAGGCTCGAAGCGCTTTTTGCGACGTGTGATTTGACAAAGATTCGCAAGGTTATTAATGGCGCTATTGCGGTCAACCAGCGCGACGTTGTAATTTCTAAAGTTAGAAAATTGCGCGAAGAAAACAAACTTGTAAATATAAATATTCTAAAATTGCTGAATGAAATTTTGAAAATTGACTTAGCATAGAATGCAACAGGAAAGGAGGGATTGTTCTGACGACAAAATATGAAGAGTTGTATAAGATATTTTTTAGAAGCATACACGATTATGACCTTGTAAAACTGACAGAAATTGAAGCGAAAGAGATAATTAAGGACTACATTTCTTATGCCTGTGCGAAGTTTCAATCTTGTAGACAAGACTTACAACTCAGAGATGACGATGAAGAAGATTTTAATATTAAATTAACATCATTAGAGATTGAAATTCTCTCCAGCTATATGACCTGTGAATATCTTGATTCCACCTACCTCAGAACTCCTCTGTTGCTCAAGCCATCGCTCCAAACCAAAAGTTTTTACTCTCTCATGGAAAAACAACAACTTAAAGCGCTGCTCGAATTGCGTAAAGACCTTTTGCGTTCGGCAAGCAATCTTGAAGTACAATATTCCTTGAGGGGCTCAACCATGTTCGCACAAATGCTGGCCAAGCGACAACCTGTTCCAGAACCAGTTGAACCTGAACCAATAGAGCCGTAGGGGGTGGCATTATGACGATGACACCGTTCGAACGCTTCCGGCTTAAAATGGGAACAAACGATAATAAGCGCGAGGAACAGCGCAAACAAGCTAAGTATGTGGTAGATGAGCTAATCGCGGATGACCCTTCCTTCAGACCTGTTATTGAGCGCATTGGGAAAATACCAATTGCCGCTCGCCTAAACAGATATGTTAAGGAGGGGTTTTTGCAACCCAAAATGTCAATCCAAGCTACGATGGAAAACCCGTTCTTTTTGGGCGACCTTTTCCATGTTGATGATAGATACTGGTTATGTACGGCGGTTCATTCTGAATTTGGGATACATTATGTTGGCGAAATAATCCAATGCAACCATCTTTTGAAGTTCCAATTACCCGGTACTGATGGGCAGATTTGGGGTCTTCATGCGGTTGTAGAGCGTCCGTATAGTAAAAACGTAACAAATAGCGAAATAATTCAAACGAGTGTTACAGAGTTTAGAATTAGGCTTCAGCGCACTCCTGAATCGGAGCGGTTATTCCTCAATCAGCGCTTTATCCTTGGGGTTGCATATACCGAGGATGGTAAAAAAATCCCAGAAGTGTATTATATCGCAAGCAAGGATACCATAAGTAATTCGAACCCAGAGTTCGACGAGGGGTTCCTCATCTTGAATACGGTTCGTAGCGAATCTATTTTTGTAGAAGACAATCTTGACGTTATGGTCGCTAATTATCGCCCACCCGTACCAGAACCAGTTCCGACTCCAGACTATGCAGACATCTATGCGCCTTCTTTTGAAGTAAAATATGGTGGCTCATGGCGTACATTCTCTGGTAAGGTATTTAATTCTGCTGGTGAAGACATTACGACAGACACCAATCTTGAATTTGATTGGCGTATTTCTGCAACAGACCTTCAGGCGAAATATCTTGAAATTGAGTTCGTTACAGATTATGACTGCCGAATCAGGTGTCGCACATCTGGCTACGACCCAGACGACAAAGAGTTGCTTTATAGCACATTTGAGCTGGTTCTTAGCGCAAAGAATTTGGATGATGGAACTGAATATGGCGAAGTCACAAAATCTATTTATATAGGAGGGCTTTTGTAGTGGCTACACAGAACGAGGTAATTCTGTATAAAAATATTGTGATGCAAAAATTGCTTGAGTCCAACATTCTAACAGAGTTGGTAGATGTTGAGGGAGAATATGCTGGACACGAAGAGGATTTACTTTACAAGCGTATATATCCGTATGAGTATATACCTGACATCATAGAAGAAACTGGTTGCTATATTCTGTTCGACATTGATGTTGAGCTTAATAGACGCAACAAAACTTTCAACAAGTTTAACTTGTTCATATATACATTAGCGCATGTCAACACGATGCGCACACCAACGGGTTTACGTCCCGACTTAATGGTAACGGAAATTGAGAAGATATTTGAAGGTTTTAGTATACTTGGCGTAGGCGAAATGCAACTTGTTTATAATCGTCGTTTTTACACTGGTGAAAGGTTTAGGGGTCGTGCGCTCTGTTTTGAGATGGCTGACTTCCGCAAGGAACCAAGATGAGTAGCGTATTAAGTGCCAAAACAAGAGTCGTAACGGATAAAATCTCAATTGTCGTTCCAACCGTCGGACAAATCCTAGATGACGAGCAAGCGTATTTTTCTTTGGCAACATCGCTGTCTTCGATACCCTTTGACATGAAGGTGCAACTTGACGATATAGGCGTTGACTACGAGAGCATAACAGAGTATCAGCTTTTTTTGAGCGTGTTTTCTGGCTTGAAAGAGTCCGGAACAGACACATCTCTTATTTTCGGCGACCTTGACCTGTCAAAGTTTAGGTTAGCCACAAAAGAAGGAAGCGAAGACCCAATTTTGTATGATGAGGAAAACGATATCGTCATTGACGAGTTTGTTCAATTCAAAATCGCAGAAACACTTCGCGAAATAAATTCTTTTGAGAAAAGTACCAAAAAAGCCGCAAACAAATCCGCAAAAAAGTATCTGATAGAACTTGAGCGTAAAAAACAGAAACGGCTTGCGAAACAGAAGAAGGGATTATATCTCGAAAATCTTGTTTCTGCGTTGGTGAATCAAGGTGGTTTCAAATATAATTTTGAAACTGTGATGGACGTGTCAATTTACAAGCTCAATATAAGTTTTAAGGCGTTACGAAAATATATGAACTTTAAACAAACAATGCAAGGGTATTATTCTGGTAATGTGGATATTTCCAAAGTTCCAGAAGACACCTTGAACTGGGTTCTTCTGTAACCCGCCCACTAGCAATGCCCAAACTTTGGGCTTTACTATAGATTTTACCCTAACAATATTTTAAGGAGGAATTTAAAGATGGCAACTGGCAATCTGATTATTACCCAATTGGGTGACATTAACTCCATAGTGTCCGCGTAGAGGAATCTGCGTGTAAAAATACCCATTTAATTGCGGGAAACTCCTAAAGCTCTATGTACTACAACATAGCTTCGTACAGAAGCAAGTGTGAATGTGGCGAAAGCAGAAAAAAATATAGAGATGACATAAGGTTAAATCCTAAGTGTTGAAAATGGACAATCCGCAGCCAAGCCCGAAAGGGAAGGTTCAACGACTATCCGAAAGGAGTAGGGCATAAGTGTGCCCGAAATGGTGGGCGTCCGAAAGGATGAAGATATAGTCTATGCTTTTACGAAAGTAAAAGAAGTTGCTCTCGCTTGAGAGTGGACTGGTGCGCTTAGCGGGCGTTACCGAATATAACAGGTGGCTGTTTGACCATGGCGAACTCTACGCTATGGTTGATGAGCTGCAAAATGCTTCTATTGCGAATACGGAAGAAAAAACACCCATTACTGGCGCGAATGGTACGCTGATTAAGAACCTCAAGCGCAACAAGGCTGTTACCGTTACTGGTACGAACGGCGTTGTGTCTCTTGGCCTTATGTCCGCTTCCACTGGCGACCCCGTGCAGGAAGGTGCAGACGGTTCTGGTGAAGCGGTTCTGTTCCGCATTTCGGAATCCATCGAAATCAAAACAGCAGACGAAGCTCAAATTACCTACACGGCAATTGGCGCAGTCGGCAACGAACTTAAGGTAGCTATCAAAAATGCCGATGGTTCTCCCGGCAAGCGTTTTGAGCAGGATGCGACGGCTTCTGCTGGCAAATTTGCATTTGACCCCGCCACAAAGAAAATCACGTTCGATGCTGGCGAAGTTCCTGTTGGCACCATGATTATGGTTATCTATGACCGTAATGTTCTTGGTCGCAAGCTCGTCAACTCTGCTGACAACTTCTCCAAGACGCTTGATGTTTACATCAATGCGATTGCGGAAGATAAGTGTGACAACCTGTACAAGATTCAGGTGCATATTCCGCGTGGCGACTTCTCTGGCAACTTCACGCTCGCGATGGGCGATGTGGTCACGCAGGACTTCGAAATTCAGGCCATGAAAAGCGGTTCCTGCGCTGGCAAGACTGATGGCGAAGCCAACCTGTGGGAAATCACGGTTATTGACGACGACATCGCCGACCTGCCTGTGGTTGTACCAACCCCGTAATAAAACTACAAAGGAGCAACGAATATGTTGAAACCCTGTCGCGTCTGCGGAAATCAATTTCCAGCATGTAATGGCGCTCAACGAGGAGTCTCGGGTATGCCGAACTGGAGGCAGTTCTGCTGCTGTCTGGATTGCGCAAGTGAATACTATGCGCGAATTGAAGCATCTCGTGCTCCTCAAACTATTGCCGCGCCCATTGAGGCGAAACCCGCTGTTGGCACAGCGGTATCCACAGCACTCGACGAAGTGTATGTGGTTCCTGTGGAAGAAACGGAAGCTCCTGCCGAAGAGGTGGATGAAGCAGTAGAAACTCAGGAAGAAAACTCTGTTCAAGAGACAACCTCTAGGAAGCGCCGGAAAACAACCGTCGAAGAATAGTGGATTTTTGGGGCGGGTAGCAGGTAGTTATGCTATCTTTTACTCGCCCTAATTTTTACTTTTTATTTTGGGGTGTTATATGAAATACTTGCGCATTATAAACAAAATGGTTTCCCCAGAAGTTGAGCTTCTTCCGGGAGAAACATATCAAATTATAGAAGAAACTTCTGACGCCTACCTCATTCTGCGTCGCAACGGAATAGACTATGGTGTTGGCAAAGAATTAGAAGGAACGAATTTCGTGATATTTTGGGGCGGTGGTGAGGCATGAAAATTTTGGGCTTAGACCAGTCCACAAAAATAACTGGCTGGTCACTTTGGGAAGATGATAAACTCGTTGATTACGGCGCTCTCGATTCTTCCGTAAAAGAAAATCTTCCGTTGGTTAGAATGGAAGAGATGTATAAATTGGTAAAAAATCTTACCAAAACACACAATCCCGACTTTGTTGTAATTGAGGGCGTGCAGTTTCAAAATAATTTCAACGTGTATGGGCAACTTTCTCAGATGCAAGGTGTACTATTTTCCCTAATGTATGAAAGAGATATAGGTTTCGTTGTGTGCGAACCTACAAAGTGGCGCTCGTTTTTTGGCATTAAAGGTCAAAAGCGCGAGGAACATAAAGCAGCCGCCATTCAATATGTTAAAGAAAAGTATAGAATTGAGGCGTCTGAAGACACATGCGAAGCCATTCTCATCGGTTGTTGGGGTGTAGCAAATTGCTAGGCGTTTCCCGTCAGAGCCGAGGCTGACGAGGAATATATCAACATTATGGGGAGGCGCTCGATGGCAATATACAAAGGTGATTCAAGGTACTTTTCATGTTATTCTTTAAAACTGAAAGATTTTTTAATTGAAAACGACTGCGAAATTATAGACACCTTCCGTAACATTGAAACTGAAAAGCGATGTTGGGTATTTCTAATAGATGACAAGGTGAGCGCCTTATTAACCGAATGGTCGTTGAATCGACCCAAAACATAAACCTTGTTGTGCGGATACCTCGGCTCCGCATGACACACAAGGAAAAGAACAGAGTAAAAGGGGATGGTGTGCGTGATTTCACGAGAAAAGAAAATGAGAAAACTTGATAGGTCTGGAAAAATAATTAACACAGAAGTCGCGCCAACTCCTAGTGAAACAAGTATGCAACCAATACCGCAAATACCAAAACAAGAAGTTTCTTCTGCGCAACTAGAACCAATGAGCGATGTGGATTATAGCTTGTATCGCGTTCGTATGGAGGAACATGCCGCCACCTTTGCTAACAGACAACACTACCATCCGGAATATGATTCTTCTGCACAATTAAAAAGAGTAACGCAGTTGTATGAAGAACTAAACGCGAAAATAGCAGAGATGAATGCAAAAGAAGAAGAACTTTTTCAAGAAGAATGTATAATGCTCATAGAAGAATTTACGCTTCCAGAGGAACACGAACCAACCACAGAAGAATTGTTGGAAGAAGCACGAGAACGACTTGCTACTATTCTGGCCAATGAACAAATGGATGAATTTCTTGGAAAATCTTCGCCGCTTAGGTTGCGGCTGTCTGAAAAAAATAAACTTAAAAAAGAAATTGAACTCTTGGAAAATAAATTAAGGGGAGGCCAAACCAATGGCTAGAGCAAAAAAAACGGTGGTGAAAACCACAATTACTATTGAAGAATTGCAGGACGCATTAGACCACGACAACACTTCTAAAATCATTCACCTCATCACCTTCAACAATGAAGCACAATGTGTTGTGGACATTAAGCGAAGCGTGTTTGATGGCGTGGATTATTTGCCGTGGATGTTCGACTTTGCGCTTCGTCGTTGCGTATTGAACAAATTTGCGAACGTAGAACTGGACGCTAAAAAGCAGGATGCTATTTTTGATTTCTGTTATGGCGGGTACTATGATGCGCTCAAAAAATCTTTGAATGGGGAGCAGCTTTATCGTATTGAACAAAACGCAAAACTTGCAATCGAACACCAGAAAAATCTCGTAGAAGCAATGGTTGGACATCCCGAAATTGAGGTGTACGAGAACATCAATGCGGCAATCAACTCAGTCAAAACTATTATCGGATTTGGCAAAGATTTGATGGCGAATGTGAACTTGGAAGATTTGGCGGAACTTGTGAAAACTAGCGTGCAACAGGAAGCGCCGTCCAATTTGAGCCTGTTCAAAAAACCAGAGTAGGAACACTGTGAGTTAATAATTTTAAGGAGAGTGGTTATCATGGTAGATATTGCAAAAAACATTAGCATCTTCATAGGTGCATTCATGGCAATTGTGGGGTTGCTTACATTCATCATTAAGCCCGTAAGACATAGGTTTGTGAAATGGGTAACTCGCGCTACAAATGTAGAAAAAAGAGATTTGGTGCTTGAGAATTTAGCAACGTCATTCAGCGGTTTTGCAGAAGAAGTTCGTTCGGATTTTAAAGAAGTTAAGGCGGACTTGGCGTTGTCAAAACAGGCAGACAAGGTTTTGTGCAGCAACAGAATCATGCACATGTATGAAAAATATGCAGAGAGCGACAGTATTCCAGAGGGCGAATTAGATGCGCTGGAAGACCACTTTGCCATTTGCGAAAAGCTTGGTACAAACGGGAAAATAAAGAGACGCTATAACGCGCTAAAAGAAAAGCGGGTCATTCCGCAAAAATAGCACAAAAGAACCGCTCCTAGTCCTGCGTGGCTGGGAGTTTGATTTTTTGTGCGGAAATATTTTTGGGTGTTTTGGCACGAGAAATTGAGGAGGTTTTTTATGAAAGTGAATAGTATCGCAGAATTGCGTTCATATATAGAAAAGCAAATACAAGATACGCTGAGTAAAGACGTTGCAAAAAAAGTTAAGGGTGCTTTGATAGCATCCGCAGAAGAAAATATTTATAATACTGACCCAACTATGTATGTTCACAGAGGAAGTTTGAAAGAATATGACGTGTATGTTGAAGGGATGAGATTGTCCGTAGAGACATTTTCTACACCAAATCTTAGTTATGTTTCAACGGCGGACGCATCATTCACCGCAACAATTGTTCAACAAGGCGCATCAAATCCATTTAATGATAGAACTGAATACTCATGGATGAAACCGCGCCCGTTTATACATATGGCCACAGAAGAATTGGAATGGAACAACGAACCACGTGCATCTCTTCGCTCTGGACTAAGGGCGAGAGGGTTAAAAGTTAAATAAGGAGGGATAATTTTGGCTGATAATTTGGGCATAGTTGTTGATGTAGAGCTACAAGTGTCTGACGCATCAATAGGAACAATAAAAGCAAATATCAATAATAGCACTAGCGGAATGTCCTTAAATCCGATAAAGGTTGAGCTGGAAGTATCCAACCTTGGCGAGATTGATAAGCTAAAGGCTAGTCTTAAAGACATTCAGAAGCTGGCAAGCGGCATATCTGTTGCATCTACTCCAAACAATCAACAACTCGCAGCAGATTCTCACGCCGAATTTAAGGCTCTTGCGTTGGAATATCAGGCAATGCAAGGAGACCAGTCTATAGCACACCAAACTATTCTAAACAACATTAAGGAACAGGTGGCAGCGCGACAAGCAGCGGCAGCAATAGAAAAGGCGGATAATGCTGCAAGAATAGATGCCGAGAAGAAGCTTAGCGAAGAGCGGTCTAAAGCCGCACAAGAGCTTATGGACGCTTCTAAGCGCAAAAGCGCACTCGGGTTTGATATTACCAAAGAGGCTACGGATGTAGCTGAAATGATTGAGAAAATTCGCGCCCTCAATTTAGAAGGCGAAAAGGGAGCGGATATATTCAAGGGCGTAGGTGATGCGTTCCGCAATTTGGCAGAGAACACAGACCCCGGCAAAAACATTGAAAACGTTGCAAAACTTAGAGTTGAAATGGATAAGCTGGGCAAGGTTATTCAGGATGCTGGCAAAACCGAAACACCAGCGTTTAACGAACAGAACGCCGCCATACAAAAAGCAACAGCTTCGTTGGCAAAATATACTTCTGCGATATATCTTTTGCGAAAAGCATATCAGATGTTTTCGGAAATGGCCGGGACGGTTGCAGACCTAGACAAAAACCTCGTTAATCTTCAGATGGTCACGATGGGTACTCGCGAAGAAACCAAGGGTCTTCTTTCAACATATTCAGAAATGGCTCGTACTCTTGGTAGCACAACGGGCGAAGTTGCGGATTCCGCAGACGAATGGTTGCGTCAAGGCAAAACTGTTCAAGAAACCAACGAGCTTATCAAAGCAAGCATGGTTCTTTCTAAGATAAGCGGTATGGACTCTGCAACATCAACGAAGATGCTTACCGCATCAATGAAGGGTTACGGCATAGAAGTTGCGAATGTTTATGATATTCTTGACGCCGTTTCTTCCATTGACTTAGAATCTGCAACGTCGGCAGAAGGTCTCATGCTTGGTATGTCGAGGGTTGCAAACTTCGCAGATGAAGTTGGCATTTCTATGGAGAAGTTGCTTGGTATGTTGGCCACCGTTGGCGAAACAACGCAACGAAACATGGGAAGCATTGGCGACAGTTTTAAGACGATTTTCTCCCGTATGTCGAACATTAAGCTTAACAAGCTTGAACTTATTGACGAAGGGCAAGTCGAAGATTTGTCTGACGTTGAACGCTCGCTTTCTCGTGTTGGTATTGCGCTACGTGATGACACATACACCTTCCGTAATTTTGGGGATGTCTTAGATGAAATTTCAACTCGTTGGGGTACATTTGATGATGTAACCAAGCGTTCCATTGCTACTGCTCTTGGCGGTGCGCGTAGAATTGAAGACGTCATTGCGCTGATGGAGAATTACGGAACAGCATTAAAGTTGACCGAAACTGCGTTTGGCGCAGGTGGAACGGCACAGGCAAAATTTGATGAAGCCTACATGAATAGCATAGAAGCTCATGCAAATAAGCTGACTACGGCGTTGGAACAATTAGCGATGGCTACCATGGACAGCGAGTTCATGAAGGGTTTGTATGACATGGGGACGTTCTTTGTGGATATGGCTACTAACGCTGGCGGTTTAATTCCAATATTAGGCACTGTTGGCGGACTTTTAATAGCTTTATCTGCGACAAAGATAGCTAATGGTATAAACGGCATCGTTGGTGCAATTTCGAACATGATTGGCGCGGCGACTGGCGCTGCGGGTGGGCTTGCAGCACTTGTGTCTGGGATAGGGCTGATGGTTGCTGCCGTAGCCGTCTTGATTAGCATCGCGAACACGCTTGGTTTATTTAAGTTGGCCACAACTAGAGCGCGAGAGGCAGTTGAAAACGCCACCAAAGAGTATGGGGATGCACAAAATAGGCTAAGTGATATATCTTCTGAATTAAGCAGGGTTGGGTCAAGAATTGATGAGTTAAATAGTAAAGAACATCTAACCATCGTTGAACAGTCCGAGCTGGAAAGGTTGCAAGCGGTAACAAAAGAGCTTGAAACCCAACAGAAAATAGCGCAAGACGAAGCGAGTGAAAAAAAGCTCGCAAAGATTGAAGCAGATGTCAGACAACAAGGACTGAGCGTTATGGGAAACGCCGGATATGAAGACTATAGTAAAGTAAATATGGCTATACTTACCCATAACAACCTTTTGAAAGACCAGCAAAAGTATACCACACAGTTATCTACGGGTGTTTATGACTTTGGGGCAACCGAGGAGTTTTTAAGAAAAAAGCTCGCTGAAACAAATGCTGCGCTCAAAGACTCTTCACAAGAATTACGCTCTTTTTATCTAGGCTCACAAGAGGCGTTAAGTGGCTTAGAGGGAATGGCGGATAGTGATATCTTAGATGCGTTTGAAAAAGAATTTTTAGATTTAGTTAGACAAATCAGAAAATCTGATTTAGAACTATTAGAAATTATTGCGCCAGAGCAAGCTGTAGAAATCAACCTTACCAACCTGTTCAAGATGAAAATCAACGACGAAGAGATTCTCGCCGAATATGAAGCTGAAGTTGAAAGAAATAGAGAATCAATCCTGAAAAACATGCGTTATGAAGGGATAAAAGAGGCTCTTTGGGACGACTTAGTTACGGGGCTACAGGGCGGAACTCCAACTGATGGCGCAAAAAACATAGTTAAGGCTATGCTCGGAGAAGAATTTGAAAACCCCGATATGGAGCAAATTGGCGAAATTTTTAACAATGTTTCAAAAGCGCTTCTTGACGAATATTCCCAATCCGTAGATGGCCTGTGGAATAAAATAGACGCAGAGACTCGCGCCACATTTGAGAAGTCCCCCATAGAGCTTTTATCTGCGGAAGCATTTAAAAACAGAGGGGAATGGCAAACCGACTTTGCCGAACTAGCAAAAGAGCTAACCGATATCGCCGCTGCGGGGGGAGATTTGTCCGAAGCGTTCAAAGACGATAAGTTTGGACTCTTGTTGCAAGAGGCATCTAAATTAGGCATCGACCTCCCGTCTCTCATTGAGCATTTTGAAGCGCTTGGCATAGCACAAAAGACATTAGAAGACAGTAATCTGCCAAAAGCCACGTCTATCGGATTTGAAGAAGCAACTGCCTCAGCAAAAGAATTTATTGCTGCGCAAACCTTGATTTCAAAAGCACAAAAAGAGCTCGCTGATAATGGATATATTTCCGAAGACACTTCCGCGGAACTTATTGATAGCAAGCATGAATTGGTGCAAGCAATGCTGGACGAAACGGGTGCGTGGCAAGGACTTGGCGCAACACAAAAAGAAGTATTTGAACAAAACAAGGCGCAGGTCATTGAAAACCTTGAAATGGCAAAGGGAAATTTGGAGCATGAGCGACAATTAAAAATTGACCAAAGAGATGCTTATGACCAGACAACCGAGGCGGGTAAAGAGTACGCGGAAGCCATGCAGTTGGAAATTGACTCAACAGACAAGCTAATTGCGAAAGTTGCTCAGCAAATACTCTTATATGGCCTGATGTCTGACGAGTGGGCTGGCCTCATGGAAAACGCACCTGCGCAAAGCATGTTCGCAGACGTTGACAAATTTGCTGGCGGTTGGTCTGGTCTTGCTACGGCGATGGAACAGTTTAAATCTCAAGGAAAGTTATCCGTAGACCAAGCGAGAGCACTTATTGAAGAAAATGCGACATTTGCACGATACCTCGAAAGAACGGCAGACGGGTATCGCTTAAACGAGGAAGCCGTCAACGCCCTAACGGTAGCAGAAGATAGGCAAGTTAAAGCAAAGCAAGAGTTAATTGACGCTGAGATTGCAAAGGCGGACTCCCTTTTATTCGTGTCTGCTTACACGCAAACACTTACAGACCTAATGAATACTCTAGATGAAGATAGTAGGCTTGGCTCCTTACTTTCAGGAATAGTGGATGTCAACTCTGAATTTAAGTCGGGTAATTTAACAGTATCCGAGTATGCGGGAAAACTACAAGAGTCTTTTGCCAACATGGGTGGGTTTTCTGAGCGCACAAGGGAACTCGGTAATGAAATGGTGTCAACGTTCAATAAAGGAAGTGCGTCCATCGACCTTCTTAATAGGGATATGGTAGCCCTTGAAGATGGAACATATGCAACGCTTGATTCGTTCTCTAGTAAATTTTCTGGCGTTGGAGATGTGCTATTTACCACTATTTTTGATGGAGTTCAACATTCGGTTGATGACACCTTAGACTACGTTTATTCTCAATTGGAAGCCGGATTGTCGCTGGAAGACTTAGACGTATATCTCGGAACTTTCCCAAGTACAAAAGCCGCAACAGAATATGCTATGGCGTTACATGGCGCACAAGAGGAATATTACAACCTAATACAACTTCAAAACGAGTTCAACAGTCTTTCAAAAGAGCAACAGGAAATCATGGTTACTGGTTTTGCACAGGCACTTGGTGGCGGAATGAGTTCTCTTCAAAGCCAATTTGCCAATAAAGAAATCACCTCAATGGAATACATTAGTGGTTTATTGGCATACAACAAGGCAATGTTGGAGGCTAGAAAAGTAACCGAAGGTTTGTCAGACGCTCTGGAAAAAAACGGAGAAGTCGATTCCATTGCTGTTGGTATGGCGGCGGCGATAGCCGAAGTTGAAGGTTTGTCAGACGCTCTAACCTTTTTGTCAGACAACTATAAAATCCTTGGTAAAATTACCAACGAAGCAGGTCTAATCGTAGCTGATACCAATAAGGTATTAACCGCTACCGATTATCAAAAATTGACCGCTGGGTTGATAAAATACGGAAATGCAATGAGGGATGTCGGCAAATCCATGGACTTTGACGCCCAGTTGAAAGCTAACAACTTACAGGCAATTCGTTTTGCAGACGGCTCTATAAAAGGGTTTGAAAGAATCAATAAGGAAATTGGCACGACCAACGAAGCGTTAGTCGGCATGTCTGCAACCACGCAAACGGCGGCAACAAACGGAATGAACACCTTGGAGTCGGCAACGTCAGACGCATTGCGAGCAATGGGGGACGCTGTTGCTGACTTCACCTATACAATAAGCGTAGATAATCTTATAACTGGTGGCTCCCTTCAAGGACAAATTTTAGCCGGAACACCGGGGCCAACTGGCTCTCTGTCCATATCAGGAAGCGGCGGCGCAGCACTTGGTCAAGCTCTACATGGAATGGCATCCGCACTGGACAATGGAGCAAACATCGCGAGCATTTTTGGAAATTCAAGAGGTAGCGGAGGTAGCGGAGGTAGCGGAGGTAGCGGAAAGTCTAAGTCTGCCGCTGAGCTGGCGAAAGAAGAGGGAGACGACCTTTTCGCAGAGTTAAAACATAGAAGGGCTCTTGAAAAGATAGACCTTGCTCAATACACAAAAGAATATGAAGCAATCACAAACAAATATTTTGCTGGTCAGGCAGACTTAATCAAGGATTATCGTGGTCACTTGGAAACCTTATATGACCTCAAAAAAGAACTTTTTGAGGAAGACATAGCTCGTTCTGAGCACCAAATTGCAATGCTCGAACAGTCTTCTGGCACAGAAGGTCAACAAATAGCGATTTACCAGAACATGCAGAATCAAATATTGCAGGTGATGAATGAATACCGTGCGATGGGATTGGCTGAAAACTCAGAGTATCTAATGGAGCTCAAAGAGCAATATTGGGACTATGTTGAGGCGATAAAAGACCTACAGCGGTCAGTGCTTGAAGCCCAAAAAGAACTTGTCGAAAAGCTCAAAGGCGATAGCGAAAGCGCCGTTGCTGGCGTGGTCGATGTTATTGACGCTCAAATCAAAGCCTTGAATGACAACATTGATGCCATTGGCGATGAAATCAAAGCTCTTCAGGAACAAAAAAAAGCGTTGCAGGATAGCAACAAGGAACGAGACAAAGCCTTAAAGCTTGCCGAACTTGAAGCTGCTCTTGAAAAAGCAAAAGAGCGCACAATCCGCATCTATCGCAAGGATGTGGGCTTCGTCTATGAGCAAGACACGGATGCCATCCGCAAAGCAGAAGAGGCGCTCGAAAAACAACGTCAACAAGACGCTATTGATGCCATAGACGCAGAGATAGAGGCGAAAAAAAATCAGCAGGACGCCCTTAAAGAAGAAATTGATGGATGGAACAAATACAAAGAAATGTGGACTTCCATCGCCGACGATGTTCAGAAAGAGCAAGACCGCCTAAAGGCAATCCAAGTTCTTGGCGCAGACTTTGAAGAGAAAATCCTAAAACAACGCATGGACATTCTCGAAAATTTTGCAGACCAGTACAAGGACGTCTTGCGCGAAATTATTTCGCTCAACGACCAACTCGACGCGATGGATAGAGAATCTCTCGCTTCCGGCGTTGATTCTGGCACGGCGGCTCAAGTTGGAGTTGCCCCCTCGAACGCAAGAGCTTCCGACATCTCATCCACTCTGCAAAAAGGCGATTCTGGGGCAAACGTCAAAAAGCTACAAGAAACCCTTTTAGCTCTTGGCTATACAGTCGGTGCGGCAGGAGCTTCGGGAACATTTGACGCAGGACTTGAGTATGCACTTCGCGCTTTCCAGTCCGAGAATGGTCTTCAGCAAACGGGAACTCTCGACGCAGAAACCAAAGCTCGTTTGAAGCTAAAAGGATACCGATTCGGCAGACTAGGTGGAGTAGCAACGTATGCTCACGTTGATGAACAGGGTCAGCGTGAGATTGTGGTGCGTCAGGACGGTTCAAAAATTAAATATCTGGAATACGGTGATTCCGTGATTCCACACCAACAGTCAAACACCCTACTTCAACTGGCTACAAACCCAGTTGAATTTTTAACAAAGGCACTCATGGCAACTCCGCTCATTCAGAAAGCACAAACTGGCGCGAGTTTTGTTATTGGTGACATAGTTATCAGCAACCCTGTTGGCAACTCGGAAGATGTTGCGAGAGAAATCCGCATGAACTTGGGCAACGCTGTTGCGCAAATGGCGGCAAGACTATAATCACGCTCCCCGTTCTTTATGGGCGGGGAGTTTTGCTTTGAAAATAATTCGGAATTTCCGAAATAAATATATGGTACGAAAGGGGAATATCATGGAAAAATCAATAGTCTCAATTCTAACAGAGCAGATGGCAAGCCTCTTTCAAGAGATGTCCAAGAAACTAAAACACGATAAAACATACCTTAGTTGCAAGATAGTTGGTGTGGATGGGGAAAAATATATCGTAGAGATAGACGGAACAACCAAAGCGGTCTCGGCATTGTCAGGTGACTACAGCGTTGGACAACTAGCAACAATAACCGTTCCACAAAACGATTGGAGCAAGGCTTTTATAGCGCCTTCTGGTGGCGGAGGAAGTGGCACAACAAACCACAATGTACTCACAAACAGGTCAATGCCAAATCAACATCCGATTAGTGCAATCACGGGATTACAAGAGGCGCTTGATAATGCCGGAGGCGGCGGAGGTTCTTCTATGACATACAACGTCACAGTACCAACGATTGGATGGGTTAGTAACCAAATAACAATTGCTGTGCCGGGGCTCTTAGGAACGAAGTCTGGCGTTATTGGGCTTCAAGCTGGAGCATCACAGGCAGTAATTAACGAAATCGGCATATCTGGAATTAGCGTTCATGAAATCAATATAGGTTCTGTGACATTTAAGTGTCTTGTACCACCAACCATTTCACTTCCAATTACTATCATTGAGCAAGGAGGAGCAGGTGGTGGGTCTGGAGAAAGTCCCGGATTGGTTGCGAACATTCGCGAAGTTGAGCTACTGGCATCTGGGTGGGTACAAGTTGGCGCAACATATGAATATACATATTCTGACCCTTGGTTTACAACTGGCGGCTTTAGGTATCTTGTTGGAGCGTCAGACGAAGAAGTAATTAAGGCACGGGACTTTGGGATTCTTATGTTGGACGACCTATCTTCGGGGGTCTGTAAGTTCACAGCAGAAATACTTCCAACCATTAACATAATATTGCGCATAGAAAAAGTCATTCAAGCAACGGATTCTGGTAGTTTAATTGACACAATGGAAACAATGATTGCGCAAGCAATTGCAGCATCAAAACTGGCAGAAAATCCAATAGGAACAATTCGCATAAGTACGGATGATATTAACCCCGCCACCTACATCGGCGGTACTTGGGCGGCGTGGGGCGCGGGGCGCGTGCCTGTTGGCGTGGACGCGAATGACGCGGATTTCAATGCACCGAACAAGACGGGCGGCACGAAAACGTGCGCATTAACAGTGGCGGAAATGCCATCTCATACACACCCGTATACCTCCCCGCCATTTTATTTTTCTGAATTGGAGACCGATAACGCTATATTAGGT
>JGI994J12354_10001759_pt1 | contig 21755 bp, 27 predicted proteins | sample IntmicLarv3ML3BL_FD_12354 | JGI IMG/M metagenome (IMG submission 12354) | reverse complement strand
GTTTTTACGAATGGATACTGCATATGATCGGTCTGGGCGTGGTCGACAGCACGCCAATTACGAGAATAGAGAATCTCGATTAACAGGCAAAACAAAAAGAGGGCGATCGAACGCCCTCTCTCCGCAATGATGTGTTACCGGCAAGATTAGTATATCATATCACATACATTATTGCAAGAGCGGAGGGATTTTTGTGAAGCGGGAAAGACGAGAAGTAAACATCAAATTATGGGAGTTCGCGAACAAGATTGACAGGATTAATATTGCAATCAAGAATCGGGATTTTAGTATTACCCAAGCGCATGACCCGCTGATGGAGGTGGGCGTTGATGGTATGCCGCACGCCAAAGGGCGAGTTTCAGACACGACCTTTGCGGCGGTTATGCTTATTGAGCGGTATCAAGATGAAAAAGTAGAACTTATACAGCAAAGAGATTTTGTAAAAGCTGAATTTGAAGCGTATATTGACTCGCTCACAATAACAGAGAAGGATGTTGTAAGGCTGCGCTACTTGGGTGATGATAGGGCGAAGACGTATAGTGCTAAAAGGATTGGGGACAAGTTGGGGTATGTTGAAGACTATGTGAAGCAACTAATAGCAAGGGCGCAGGATAAAATATTTACAAAAATATAAACATCTCACTTTTTCTCACTTTTTATGTGTTAGAATAGTTATAGTGAAAAATATCGAACAAGTCTGCGAGCCTTGCGCTTGTGGACTTTTATTATGCGATGAATTAGGGCGGGTGGTGATTATGGCAAAAGGAAAATATGAATATTGGTTGACCGAAGACGGATTGTTACTATTGCAAGGATGGGCGCGAGATGGGCTGACGGACGAACAGATATCAAAAAAAATGAGCATTAGCACGACAACGTTATATGCTTGGCAGAAAAAGTATGCGGAGATTTCGGAGTCCTTAAAAAAGGGGAAAGAAGTTGTTGACATACAAGTTGAAGACGCCTTGTTTAAAAAGGCGTTGTCCGGGGATACGACGGCGTTAATATTCTGGTTGCGAAACAGAAAGCCGAGCAGTTGGGTCAACGCAGAAAAATACATAAAGAAAATCGATACAGAGAGAGCCAAAAACGATGGCGATATCGAAAAACTTATAGCGGGGTTGAAAAATGAAAGATAGAGTATATAGCGACAAGCAATTAGAACTGCTACATCTGTGGCAGGACAACAAGCTAAATCGCATAAATCTGCTGGAAGGGTCAGTACGTTCGGGCAAGACTTGGATATCGCTTGTATTATGGGCATTTTGGGTAGCTACGATGCCGCAAGACGCAAGCTACTTGATGGCGGCGAAGACTATAACCTCATTGCGCAGAAACTGCTTAGACCTGTTGCAAGCACTTGTAGGGGAAAAGCATTTCACATACTCTATACCACGCAAAGAAGCCCGTCTATTTGGACGGCTTGTATATTTAGAGGGTGTGAATGATGCGAGGGCAGAGAATAAAATCCGAGGCATGACACTACAAGGTGCGTACTGTGATGAGTTGACACTGTTCACAGAGGACTTTTTTGCGATGCTGTTATCACGTCTTAGTGTTAGCGGTGCGAAGCTGATTGCAACAACCAATCCCGATACGCCGAGTCATTGGCTTATGGAAAAGTATATCAAGCGTAAGGACGAGCTGGACATGCTCACTATGAAATTTTTGCTTGAAGATAATTTTACACTGGACGTTGGCTATGTGGAAAACCTCAAAAAAGAGTATACAGGCGTTTTTTACGACAGGTTTGTATTAGGGAATTGGGTGCGGGCAGAGGGTGCGATATACAAAGAGTTTAGCGAGAACGAACAAGAGTTTTACATAGATCAAGAGAAAATCCCTGCGCTAGAGTATGTTACGGTGGGCATAGACTTCGGTGGCAATAAGTCTAATCATGCCTTTGTGGCATGTGGGATTGCTAAAGGTTTTGATGCGCTGTATGTGTTAAAGGCGGCAACCTACACGGCTACAGGCACAAGCCCTGAAGACTTATACAATATATTCAATGCGTTTCGCGCAGAGATAGAAAAAAGGCACGGAAACATCGACTTTATATTTGCGGATTCGGCAGAGCAGGTGCTTATAAGCGGAATCAGAAACAATTGCGGCGTTAACGTAAGAAATAGCTTGAAAAAAGAAATCATAGACCGCATTCGCGCAACAACATCGCTGATGAAGCAGCGACGGCTGAAATTAGTGCGCGGAGAGTGCGACGCGCTCGCAAGAGCGTTCCGAGAAGCATCGTATAACGAAAAGTGTCTGGAAGACAAGCGACTTGACGACGGCACAAGTGATATTGACAGCCTGGACAGCTTTGAATATGCTTGGGAACGGTATATAAATCATTTTATCAGGCAGTAAGGAGAGCGGGATATGTTTCAAAATTTGATTGATTTTTTTAAGCGGCTGTTTCGCGTAAAGCCAAAAACAACAGATAGCGAACAGGCGCAGAACGCACGGTTTGCCACAGCTTATGCAGATGTAGAAGATATAAACATAACGGCGATAGCAGCGAGTAGGCTGTCTGATATCGTTACGTCTGAATCCGACATAAACATTATTGGCGAGAGTTCGAGGGCCGGGTATTTGAGAGATGCATTGAGCAGTTTTACAAGTAGAATGCGCGGCGCGACCAACCGTATTTTGGGGTTGGGAGGCGTGGTATTAAAGCCGCATACAGTAGGCGATAAGACATATACGGATATAATATCGCAAGAAAACTTTTTCATAGTGTCAATGCAAGGCGAGGTTATAAAGAGCGCGGGCTTTATAGCCGATAAGTTTGTAAGAGATGATAAAACATATATGCGCACAGAGTACCACGCACTCGACGAAAATGGCACGTACACGATTGAGCAGAAGGGTACGGTAGACGAACGCGAAGTTGCACTTTCGAGTGTGCCGGAATGGGCGAGCATACAGCCGATAGTATCGATACTGGGTGTAGAACAAATGCTATTCGCCTTTGTCAAATGCCCTACCGAAAACAGAGGGCATCCTAATAGCGCGTACGGCGTACCTGTGACCTATGGGCAGGACAAGTTGATTGGTGAGATAATGGAGCTGTTGGCAGAATTCCACATGGAGTTTGCCAATAAGCGCGCCTTTATAGGTGTTAGCGACTTGCTATTTGACAGTAAAAATAACTTGCCCATGGACGGAAAGTATAAAATATTTAAACACACCGATGCAGGAGATTTTTGGGAAGAGTTTTCGCCGGATATCCGTCAGCAGTCATATATCGAGGGTATAAACTACAAAATGGAATTGTTGGAAAAAGCAATCGGCGTAAACAAAGGGATATTGACTAACCTTGATGTTGCCGATGCCACAGCGACGGCGATTAAGCGTAGTACGTTCGACACATTTGCACTTGTGGATAGCGTGAGAGGCGCACTCGAAACGGCCATAAAACAGCTTGTGTACGCTTATGACGTATTTGCAAACGCTAACAATATAACGCCGCAAGGCGAATACGAGATTGCATTTGATTGGGCGTATACCTTGATAGAGGATAGCCAGGAAACATTTAATCAATATATGCAAGCGGCGGCGGCTGGATGGATAGACGCGGCAGAGGGTAGGGCATGGCTGATGAATGAGGATATTGACGCAGCCAGAAAAAACTTGCCGAATGTGCTGCCGGAAGCGTAGGCGGTGATATTTTATGTTGACCGAAGAACAACTTATAAGGCTGCCGCTGCAAATACAAGGTTATTTTAGCGATTTAGAATCTAATATCATAGCAATTATATGCGAACACATCAGAGAAATCGGCGAGATTACAATAACCGACGTGCATAGACTAGCCGAGCTGCAGAAGATAGGTTACAATATCGAACGCATAGAGAAAGCGATTGCAGAAACGCTTTCGTTGACACAAGATGAGGTGTATAAGGCGTTTTATGAGAGTTCTCGCATTGATTACGAAAGTGAGCGAGAGATATTCAAAAGTGTTGGCAGGGAGTTGATTCCTTTTGCGGAAAATATGCCGTTGCAAAACCTTATAGAAGAAATAAGCAAAGTCACTGCCGAGGAATTTACAAACATCACTCGCACGACCGGATTTGTTACCGCTAACGGCACATTTCAGCCCATGCCGAAATACTATCAAGGCGTAGTTGATAAAGCAGTTATGCAGGTGCGCGCAGGGCAGACGGATTTTAATAGTGCTATGCGCGCCACAGTGCGTGAAATGGCAGACAAGGGTCATTCGTTCGTCCAGTACGATAACGAGGGCAAGAGACCGTATAGGCGGCGTGTGGACAGCAGTGTACGCAATGCGATGATGGGGGCGCAGCAAAAGCTTTCGCAAGAGCAAGCCGAGATTGTTGCTAAAAAGATGGGCGCGGATGGCTTTGAAATCAGTTACCACAGAAATCCACGTCCGTCTCATGTGTGGTTTGCCGGTGAGCAGTTCTCGAAAGAGGATTTTGATAAGCGCGTACGCCCGCTGATGGAAGAATACAACTGCTATCATAGGGCATATGCCATTATTTTAGGAATATCACCACGCACATACAGCGAGGAGGAACTTGCAGCATTAAAAGCACGCGATGAGGAAAAGCACGAATACAAGGGTAAATCATACAGTGGCTACGAGGCTACACAGGTGCAACGCAAGCTGGAAACAAGCATGCGTCGCCAAAAAGACCGCATACTCGCATTCGAAAAAAGCGGCGATGATGAGCAAGTAGTACCCGAACGCGCACTGCTGCGGAGATACCAGAAAGAGTACAAGAGCTTTTCAGAGGCGGTAGAGCTGCCGAGAAGTCCGGCAAGGGTTAAGGTCAATGGGTTTGGGCGAGACCAAGCGGCGCGGGCAAGAAGAAAAAATTAAGCACATAGCGATTATCGCCGTGTGCTTTTTATATGCCGATTTTCGGCATCGTCTTTGAGCAATAGACGCTAAACAGGCTAATTTTTTATGCCATTTCGCCCATCCTGCGGGCGTAATCGCAGGGGCGGTGCGTGAACGCGACCACGTTAAAAGCGTAGCCGTAAAGAAGGAGGATATTATGAAAAGAGAGTTTTTACAGGGGTTGGAATTGTCGGACGACATAATCGAAAAGATTATGAAGGAAAACGGCACGGATGTTGCAAGAGAGAAGCAGAGAGCAGACAACGCAGCATCTGAACGTGATGGGATTAAGGAGCAGCTGGACGCAGCTGCAACAAGTTTGAAAGGGTTTGAAGGCGTGGATGTTAGCGACCTCAACAGCAAAATTGCAACGCTCACCGCTGACCTTGCAACAAAAGATGAGGATTACAAAAACAAAATCGCCGAGCGCGACTACAACGATGCGCTTAGCGCGGCACTTGGCGGTGAAAAGTTCTCCAGCGGATATGCCAAAGACGGCATAATTGCTGAGATAAAAGCTATGGGGTTGCAATTGAAGGACGGCAACATACTCGGGTTGGACGATGCGCTGAAAAGCATAAGGGTGAAAATACCCGATGCTTTCGTCGTAGAGGATACCAATCCAAACAAGGTGGTTATACCACCTGCTGGGGCTATGCCCATAGGTGATGATTTGCAAGTGCGCTATGCTGCAGCAAAAAACAGCGGAAATACGTTCGAAATGACAAAGTGCGTGAGAGAAGCGTACGAAAAGAAAATACAGTTAACATAACAAAGGAGAGGATTATAATATGCCAAACGGAACAGCTATGAGCTTTACGGCCCCTAATTATTCGGGGCTGCTATACGGAAAATCCAACACAGAAACACCTTTTTTTGATGAACTTGGAGCGGTGCAGTATACAGACCACGTCGAATTCCCGACGAACTCTGATTACGTAAACGAAGCACCGCAACAGCCTGGGATTTCGGAGCAGGCGTCGCTTACCGCGCCAACGCCGACATTCATCACAAGAGACCAATCGACGAATGTAACGCAGATATATCATGAGGCAGTATCTGTATCTTACGCTAAGATGTCAAACATGGGAACGATGAGCGGCATAAACGTCGCGGGTGACAGTCCAAACGTGCAGGGCGAGCTTGACTGGCAGATTGCACGCCGAATGGAAAAAATAAAGCAGGACATTGAATACACATTCTTGCGTGGTGTGTTTGCGAAGGCAACGAATGACACCATGCCTAACCAAACAAGAGGTATATTGTCCGCGATAACGACAAATAAACTTGATGCATCCGGCGGCACTTTATCGGTGGATATGGTTAATGCGGCACTAAAAGCGATGTATGACAGCAATGCGGCGTTCAGAAACGTGAAAATCTATGTGAGCGCGGCGCAGAAGATGAAAATATCGTCATTGTATCCGCTACTGCCGGGGTACAAGCAGCCCGATAGCAGAAATGTCGGTGGTTTCGCGTTTGACAGAATCGTAACGGACTTTGGAACGTTCGATATCATAATGTCCAAAACCATGCAGGACAGCGAGATTCTTTTTGCGGATATGGCTATATGCCGCCCGGTAGAGCAGGCTACTCCGAGCAAAGGCAATTTCTTTTACGAGGAGACGGCGCGGACGGGCGCGGGTATTATGGGTCAGATATTCGGTCAAATAGGTCTTGACCATGGTGCAGAGTGGCATCATGGAAAGATTGCAGGGCTTACGGTATAGGGAAGGAGTTAAACAATGGCTAGTAATGAAAATACTTCGGGCAAGCAAGCAGAAAAAAGGCTTACATTTAAAGGCGCAGGAGCGGTCTGGGATAAAGAGAAAAACGCTATCTTATGCAAGTTTATTGACGGCAGATGCGAGACATCCGACAAGCGCGTGATTGACGCATTGCGCAAAGCAGGATTCGTAGAAGAATAAGCGAAAGGCGGGTTTATTATGTATGTTACATTTGAAGATTATATAGCTTTAGGATACAGCGCCGCTGATAAATCTGCCTTTGACCGCCTGTCTATCAGAGCAGAGCAGATTGTCCGCAAACATACATTTAACCGTATCGAGGACGATACCATAACCGAAATAGGCAAGCGCGGCGTATGCGAAATTATAGACCTTGAATACATCAAGCCTAAGAACATGACTGTATCAAACGATGAGGGCGAGGTATTGACAGGGTTTTCAAACGGTTCGTACAGCGAGAGCTTTGCGTCGGGTAGTCAGGTGGCGGATGCGATAAATGCGATAGATGCAAGCGTTATTGACATTATCAATACATACTTCACGGCAGATGAGCTATGGAGGGGGTACTGATGAGGGGCGCAACGCAGGACGTAACAGTTATCAACAAATATACCGCGCCGCCGCCTGTGCGTGAAGCGTATAACATTACACATCTGTACGGCGTACATTTTGAAGGCACAAAGGCGGCTAATGTGATGCGTAGCGGCATGAGGGATGCAGACAAAGTGTTTGTAAACATTCCCTTAAGCGTGCGCACGAGCGATGATAAGACGTATCTGACACCGAAAGAGTTTTTAAAAGCTGCGGAAGGGCATTGGACATTGCGGGAAGGCGATATCATCATTAAGGGCATTACAGACGACCCAAAGGCAGCGAACCACGACTTTGCGTATGTGATAAGCAGTATTGACTTTAAAGACAGCGGGAAATCGCCGCACTGGGAGGTGTCAGGTGGCTAGTTTGAATTTTGATGTGAATAAGTTTATCCGAAGTCGGGGATTGCAGGTGGGCGGACGTGTGCAGGCTTATATAGACGAAGAGGTTATAAAACACAACGAAAAATATATGCCTTGGGGCGACGACAAGGGGCTTATAGGCAGCAGCGCGGCGACAGATAAAGGCAGTGGCGAGGTCAAATATAATGCGCCGCAAGCGAGATTTTTGTATTATGGCAAACTCATGGTAGCTAAAAATGGTAGCTCGTGGGCTAAGTTGCACGAAAAGAAGACTGTTACAGGTACACCTCTTAAATTTCGCACGGACCGCAACTCGCAAGCACAAGCGTTTTGGTTTGTCAAAATGAAGGAGCTACACGCAAAAGATATCTTAAAGGGGGCACAGGACGTTGCTAATAATAGAAGCGGTTAGGGAATGGATTGAGGCTTGCCCTCTGCGAGATAAAACAGAGCCGGTGCTAGTGGATTTTTTGGGCGAAGAGGCAATATCATACAGCATACAGCCGTTGCCTGGAACGCGCATTGTAAAGCAGTATACCGATGGCGGCAGTATGCGGGCATTCTCTTTTGCTTTCGAAATGCAAGAAGTCACAGAGACCGACATAAGCCGTATAAGCAACAGTGGCTTTTGTGAGCAGTTCGCCGATTATATGGAGAACGCAACGAAGACAGGCGATTTACCAGAGTTGGGAGATGGTAAGCGCGCCGTTTCAATCTCGTCCGGCAGCTGGGGCGCAATGATTGCGCAAGACGCAAAAACAGGTACATATCAAACGATTTGCACACTAAAATATTATCAAGAGAGGATGAATAAATAATGAATGAAATAGCAGGAAACATAGTTAAACGCAGTGACAAAGTAGCATACATAGGGGTAGAAGTTTCAGGTGCAGAAACATTTATGAGAATGCAGGGCTTCACGGCGTTAACGCCGACAAAAAACCCGGCAGAATACACGAGACAGTATGTTGACGAGGAATTCGAGCGCAGTGAGGTTGTAAGATATAAGCCCGAAATTGCTTATGGTTTCGACCTGTTCACGCCGAACTCTGCGCAACAGCCGATTGTTGACGTGCATGACGGCGAAAAGCTGGGTTCCGATACCTACGTGTATATCGTGGTGGTAGATTACAGCAAGGAGCCACAGGGCGGCGCATATCCCGCAACGAAAAGGCAGTGGGCTATTGTGCCAAGTGGTGAAGCTGATGGCACAGACGCGTATACGTATAGCGGCAAATTCGCAGCACAAGGTGCGCTTATTTCCGGCACTGCGGAGGTAGACGCCAACCAGATGACTGCAACATTTGCGGAGGCGTAAGATATGTTACAATATGATGGTTTTACACTTGAATTCGATGTGAATTCCTATGAAGATGTGTATAAATACGACATGGCTGCGGAGGCGTTTGCACTAAAAACACCGCAGATTTTGGACAGCGCGTCTCCACATGATTTCTACGGAGAGCTGATAAAAGCGTATGACAGATTTATAGACGACATATTCGGGGAAGGAACCGCTAAAAAAATATTTGCTGACAATCAAACAGAAAAAAGTCGCGTCGAGTTTGTAAAAAGCCTAAAAGCGCATATTATACAGGGCATGAAGGACTCGGCGCAACGCATGACCGAAGACCTTAAACTAATGGAAAGGTTTGCGCCGTCGTGAGTTGGATTTATGAGGGTTTGCCTAATACCATAATGGTTGAGGGCAAACCCTTTTTAATCAAGACGGGCTTCAAAAACTGGGCGAAATTTGCAGATATGATTGTTAGCGAAATGAGCGAACCTGCGAAGTTAAGGCTTGCGCTTGATTGGTTCGGTGAGGAAAAACCGAGTAATACAGAAGCAGCGTTTTATGCGCTACTTGATTTTTTAGTTTGCGGAAAGCCTGTTGAACCGTCAACCGACAAGGTTGTCTTTGATTTAGAACAAGACTGGGAATATGTATATGCATCGTTTAGGCAGGTATATAGGATAAATTTATTAAAAGATGATGATTTGCATTGGTGGGAGTTTCAGGCACTGTTAAAAGGGCTTATCAATTGTAAGTTAAACGATGTGATTAATGTCCGAGACATAGATATAAACGACTACAAGGACCCTAAAATGCGTAAAAAAATACGAGAAATGCAGAAAGCTTACACGCTTGAGAAAAATAAAAATACAGAAGCGGATGCCGATGCGGTATTCGGCATGTTTGGGTAGGTGATAGATATGGCAAACGAGAATGATACAGATGGCAGTTTGATATTTGACGTGCGTATAAATACCGACAGTGCATTTAAAGATGCCGAGAAGCTGAAAGATAATATTGAAAACGAGCTTTCCGACGTGGAAATTATGCCCGAGGGCGGCAATGTAAAGATTGAAGTTGATGCTGATACATCGAAAGCTGAGAGTGCTATAGCGGAAGTTAAAAGCGATATAGGCGGCCTTGTGAACACCGAGCCTATCCGCATCGACGCAGATACGTCGATGGCGACAGAGGCTGTAGTCAACCTTCGGGTAGAATTCGAAGCATTAAAAACAGAAGAAAAAGATTTGCGTGCGGGGTTAAAGGATTCGAGAAATACTCTTAACGGCTTCACAGAAAATCTGCAATCGCTCATCGCCAGGCATGGTGAGAATAGCAGAGGAGTTGCTATTGCTAGGCGGGACATTAAAGCTTATGAGTCAGATGTTAAATATTTTAATCAGGAACTCAAAAATAATATTGCTGCGCAGGAGCAAGTCAAATTAAAAATGTCACAATCCCGCAAAGAGATGCGGGCGGCTGCAGCAGACACGAAAAACTACTCTAAAGAGATGAAAAAAGCTGGGAATGAGACTAATATCTTCGAAAAAGGCATCGGCAGAGTAGTCCAAAGGCTAAAAGCGATGGCTGTAACGGCGGTTGTGAGTGCAGCAATAGGCTTTGTGGTTGGAGCAATCAACAAAGCCATACAGAAAGCCAAAGAAGCAAAGGAAGCCGCTGCAGAAGCGCATAGAGAATCATTGCGAAGAAGCGAAGAATCTGTAAAAAGCATAGAACGAGAGCGCGGCAATCTTGACGATTTGATAAAGAAGTACAAAGAGCTGCGCGATAGCGAAAACTATGACGAATCCGCCCGCAAAAATGTGGCGGGCGTACAAAAGCAAATAACTGACCTGGTGGGAGCGCAGGCGGGGAACCTCGACCTTGTAAATGGTAATTTGGATGAACAGCTGTGGAAGCTACGGCAGGTTGCGGCGGAGCAGAACAAAGCATCGTTGAGAGAGTTGGAACACGCGCGAGATTTGGCGGCGCTAGAAGCGAGCAAGGGTGCGCGGGCAGAGAGCGCGCCTGAGCTGTCGAAAGAAGCGATGTGCGCAATCGGGATAGCACCGCGCGCCTCAGCGGATTTGCTAAGCGGGCGACTTAGGGGAAGCGATGCAGATGGGCTGCTGAGTTTTTGGGAGGGCGTATTAGAAGAGATAGAAGCAACGCAGCGCCGAGATGAGGATGCTTTGCTCGCAATCTCCGAAGTTATGAAACAGGTCGATTTTTACAAGGGGCAAGTTAACAGGCGAGACGAAACCGAAAACAGCCTTCACCGCCAAAACATGGCAAGCGAAGTGTACGCTGCGTTTGAGGGTAACCGCGCCCCTACGCAAGAAGATATTGACGCATACAAGCGCGGTTTGCTTGCGCCGAGCAGAGAACACACACGCCTTGCAAACGAGGCACGCTCTCGGAGATTTTCAGACGGAAATGCCTTTGCACCAGCGGCGGATGAGGCTGCGCTTGAGCAAGGAAAGGCAGACGCAGCGCGTAAATACGCAGACGAAATGATGAAGATGGTAGACGAAATCTTCCCGCAATATACGAACGCAGCAAAGGCGGCGGCACTTGCGAACGAAGAAATTGCATCATCATTCGAGACCAACGTATCGAACCTTGCCAAAACTGAAACGGATATAGCCGGGCTTACAAGCGCGCTGGATGCGTTTGAAAAAAGCGGCTCTGTGTCCGCGAAAACGTTCGAGGGGTTAAAGGCTTCGTTCGGGAAATTGTCTTCATTCTCCGAATTTGAAAAAATATTAGGAAACTCTAACTCCACGATGGAAGAAGCGCAAGCCATCGCCAATACGCTTGCGACAGAGTACCTGAACACCGAGGGTGCAATAGGCGAGCTAAATGCTGGGAATGCGGAGTTTGTAGAATCGCAGCTGGAAGCGATGGGTGTAACAAACGCACACGAGCTGGTGATGTATAAACTGCAAGAACAATTTGTGAAAAATACTCTTGCGCAGGTTGATTTCAAGAATATGACAGATGGTTCTATCGAAAGCCTAATTGAACAAGCCAAAGCGGCAGGTTACGACGAATCAGAGCTTAAAACACTTCGGGAAGCACTGGATACGGCGCGCAAGGCGGGTATAGACTTTACAACTATCACAAACGAAAATATCGACGCGTTGGTCGACGAGGGAATCGTTACAGAAGCGACCGCCGGGGCTGTAAAGCAATACGCCTATGAGGTACAGCTTGCGTCCATGGATGCCATAACAACAGACGCAAGTATAAAGAACCTTGTAGACCTTGCGATGGCTTTGACCGGCACGTCGGATGCGCTGGTAGCGTACATGGGCTTGGTGGCACATGCAAGCATGGACGCAGGAGAAATAGCGGCAATGGGTTCAGATGCGTTTCACGCGCAAGGCGTTGCGTTAAAAGCGGAGCTAAACAGCATATTAAACAATGCAAGCTGGAAAAATTCGGGCAACCACACTGCGAATGTGCGCCCTGCGTCAAGCGGCGGTTCATCTGGTGGCGGTGGCGGCAGGTCGAATGCTGCACGTGATGCGGAAGACCAGAGCAAGGCTATAATTAAGGCGTTTGAGGACGAAATAACGGAGCGGGAGCGGCTGGCGGCAAGGGCTGAAAATGCTCGCAAGCAACGCGGTGAGCTAACGTTAGAAGACGAGTTGCGTCTTGCAGAAGAACGCGAGCGCCGCGCTGCCGATGATGCCGATAGAGCGTTGCACTTAGAGGGGGCGACGAATGAACAGCGGTTAGAGCTGTTTAAAAAATACAGCGAAGCACGAGAAGATGCGGAGCTTAATATTTTCATGTTGTCAAAACGACTGGGCGCGCAACAGGTAGATGAGGACTTGAAACTGGCGCACAAGTACATAGACGAGCGCAATCGGCTTGACGATTGGGGCGCAGATAGCGCGATACAGGCATGGACGCGCGTAAAAACATGGCTGAAACAAGCTTATGACGACGGCAAACTGATGCATGACGAGTATATCGCATATCTGGAAGAAGCAGATAATAATTATGTGGATGCCCGAATAGCCGAAGCGGACACCCGATATGAGAATAGCTATAACTACTCTGACGATAAGTCTTATTTTAATGAATGGGACGAGGGCGACAGCGCACTACAGGCGAGAGAACGCACAAGAGCGGCACTTGAACAGGATATAGCGGACGGAATACGTTCGCGAGCCGATGCGGATAAAAAAATGCAAGAGTACGACAAGATGATGTACGAGAATCGGCTTAAACATAGTTATGATTGGATTGCACAACAAAAAGAATTCGGGCAGATGTCGTACGATGAGGAGGTTGCGGCATATAAGCGGATTGCCGACTACACGCAGGAGTACTACAATAAGGGGATAATAGGTCGCCGTGAGTACTACGAGGAAATGCGCAGGCTCGATAGCAAATTCTATGCACTTGAGCGAGAAGAGGGAACGCGCCAGATACGAGCGCGATATGAGGCACTGCAAAAAGGGTTAGACGAAAAGCAAAAGGCACTGCAAGAGGCTTACGACGCAGAAAGAGCCTTGCAGGACGAGCAGCGGCGGTCGGATGATTTGGCGGAACTGTATCGGCTGGAAGAGATGTATAAGGATGCCGTTACCGTAGAGGGTCAGAACAAGCTTAAAGATATCCGCAATCAGATTAAGGCACTTACCCAAGAAGAAGAACAAGTTACACGCGACAATCAGTTGCAGAAGGAACTAAAGGAAATCGAGCAGCAACGTGCGATATATGCCGAGCGAGAAAAAGACGCAATCGAGGCGTTTGTTAAGTCTGTTACCATAGTTGCAACGACAATGGACGAGATTAGCGAAAAAGTTGAAGATGCATCGTTTGTGGCTGCGGCTACTACTGAAAAACGTATGGAGCAGGAACGGCAACACGCCGAGGAACTGCTCGCGGTCGAAGAGAATAGGGACATGCTGATAAAGCGTGAAACACTAGCGATAAACCAGATGACCGACCAGATGTCTAAAACAGGCGGCACATTGCGGGATATGGCAGGCAGTATCAACACGCTTATAAATGATGTAGCTAACACGCTTAATTCGATGGCGTCGCTCGGGTCATTGTCAGCTGCGAGTACGCAGATAAACAAAACGCAGCATAACGAAATTTACGTAGTAAGTCCCGAAGAGACAAACTCATGGGAGATTGCAATGGCGGGGAGGTGGATGGAATAAAAAGCATAACATACAAAGGAATAGACTTTGCAGATTTGGGCTGGAGCGTAGTGGATTATGATTTGCCGATGCTTCCACCGCCTAAAACAAGTATGGAATCCGCGCTTGATGCAGACGGAAGCTTTGATTTTTCGGAATTTAACACCGCCGGACGAATGCATTATAACGACCGAAACCTCTTGGTGGACGTCGATTTTGTTAGCAATAACACCACAAGCCTGGAGCGGTCGATAAGTAAACTCGCAGAGATGACAATGGGCGGCTACGGCGAGCTGATAATACCCACAATGCCGTTGACAGTATGGATTGCGAGAATAGCGGGCGGAGATAAGATAAACCGTGACTTGAAAAGCGTTGGTATAGCAACGATTCCGTTTATAATGCGTCCCTTTAGTATACACAGAGTCCAGAGCAAAACAGGACTGCGCTGGAGGGATTGCAATTTCGCGTGGAATAAAGCGGGCGGGCTAAAATGGGATAACAATGGCAAATATGTGTATGGGCTGGCTCAGAACGACGCCATCGAAATAAATATCATGAATTATGGCACTATGCCGATGCGACCAACGATATCGTTTGAGGGCAACCTGTCAGGCGCGTCGATAGCCGGCAGAGACGGCATAGGCAATTACTACAACATAGGGTGCTACAGTGGTTCGGGCATAATTCCCGGACTGTTGTTCGACTTTAAAAAACAGACGGTGTTTGACAGCATTGGCATGGTAGGCGGTAGGCATGCCGTATTCGGAGATTTCTGGGAAATGCCGCCAGATTTAAACACGTTGAGGTTGAGTGTAACCAGCGCAGAGCCGGTGACTGTCTACATCAATGCTGAATATCCCTATGTTTATGAAGCGAGAATGTAGTTGATAATCCCTTGTGCGCCAATGGGTACAGCGTTTTGGGTTTCGTGAAATATACCTACCTTATACCTACCCGCATTTTCCTATAAAACACGAATGACACTACCGAATGATTCGGAGTGTCATTTTTATATTGTTTCGCCTGTGTCGTTCAGCGTGAATGATGAGGTGAATGTGCAGCCCAAAGCTTTGGCAATTTCGCGTAACTCTTTTTCGGAGAAGTTATCACGTGAGAATTTACCTGTTAGGTTTTGCCTTGACGTTTCGAGTTGTTCAGCTAAGTCGGATAATGTAATGTTTCGCCGTTTAAGAATTATTTTGATTTTCTCTCCAGCAGTCAATAGCATAATAACGCCCCCCCTTTGTTGCTATTATATTCGATGTAATTGCGATTGTCAATAGATTTTTTGCCTAGTAAATAAAAAAACTTAAAAAGAAATTAAAAAGTTTACAAAAAAGTATTGACAAAAGAAATTATAAAGTGTATAATGACGTTGTAAGGTTGATTAAGACACAATAAAAACAACGAGGGGGCAACCACAATGACATACAACAAGAGCGAGATAATGAAAAAGGCATGGAGCAACTACAGAGCAAACAAGAACAAGAAAAACTTCGCAAGTGCAGTACGCATCAAAGGCAAGCTACAATACAGCCCATACACATTCTCTGATGCATTAAAAGCGGCTTGGAAAGATGCTAAGTATATGGCGGCAGTAGCAAGAACCAACGCTATCAACGCAGAACTTAGAGCAATCGCAGAAGCCGGCGCACTCGTAAAAGCAACAGAGCTGAACGTTGGCGACAAACTCTTTATAGAATACGGCGCACAGGGCAATTACGCATATGTTGAAGTTACAGGCGTGAGCAAGAGCAACGGCGGCTGGTTCAAAATCAACAGCACCAGCGTAACAGACGGCAGAAGCACAGAGTTCTGCATGGACGATAACAAGACAGTTAAAAGGTACTACACAGCTACTATTGCAGTAGCGGCATAACATGGTTAGTCGTAAGATTAATATAAAAAAGAATAGCCGCTCCACCTACCAAGTAAGCGCGGCTATTCAACCCGAAGGTATGTAACAATTATAGCATACATACCTCAAAAAATCAAACTTTATTTTAGGAGGTAGTATCATGTCAACAGAAACATTCAAAACCACAGAAGGGTACACGCTGGAGGACATCGTTAAGTCGGTCATCGCAGTGCTGAAACCCGAAGAAGTACAAGAGGTAGAAGCCTTTGACGGCTTTATACCGGAAGGGAGTGTAAAAGAGTACAAGGACATCGAGAATTATCCACCAATCATGCAGGCGAAGCACATCAAGGAGTATTTGGGTGTGAGTGAAGCGTTTGCATACGAGGTACTGAACAGCGCGAACTGTCCGACCATTCGGATGGGTAAGCGCATGGTGGTAGCCAAAGAATCATTTCTACGCTTTCTTGCCGAATCAGAAGGCAAGAAGATGTTTTAGGGGGTGCGGGTATGTGGACACCAATCAAACTAACCGACAAAGCAACAGGTCGGAGCGTTCATATTTCAATATTCGAGCGTGAAATGTATCTGTTGGGAGTATGGAGTTTTGACGACTTGTGGCAGATGTGCCGCCCAGCAGATGGGGGTGACTGCATTGAGTGATATTCTACAAGTGCAAGGCATCAACTCCAAAGGCTTTGGAATCATCCCCAAACTGGTGATGCAGGACAAGCGGCTCACGACCGAAGCAAAGGCGATTTACAGCTATTTTTGCAGTTACGCAGGAGCAGGAAAGACAGCGTTTCCCAGTCGGAGCAAAATTATATCTGATTTGGGCATGAGCAAAAGCCGATTTTACAAGCATTTTGATTTGCTTAAGACACACGGCTACATCAAGACGGTACAGGAGAATATGCGGGGACGGTTTCAGCGGAATATATATACTTTGCTTGAAGATGTACCGTGTCCTCAAAACGAATACACTGAGCCGTGTCCCAGTTTACCGTGTCCTCAATTTGCGTGTACGCAAAACGAGGACAGTAATAATAACAGTATTAAAAACAACAGTTTTAATAATAACAGTCAGTCAAGTCAGTCTACGAAAGCGGACGGACGCGACACGGACGGAATCGCCGAAAAAATACAGATTTACACGGATATTATTAAGACCAACATCGCATATCCCGATTTAATGCAAAGCAAGCCATTCGATACGAAGCTGATAGATGAGATTGTGGAGATAATCATTGACGCACTGGTCTCCGAATCGGAATACGTGCGTATCGACGGCGAGAACAAGCCTAGGGAGCTTGTACGGCGCAATCTGCTATCGTTAGACTACGACAACGTAGAACACGTTACAGAGCAATTTAAGGGCGTTACAAGCCGTATCAGCAAAAAGCGGCAGTTTATTTTAACCATGCTTTACAATAGCAAAATGGAAACGGATTCGCATTACACAAACCTTGTAACAAGTGATAGAACATAAAAAGCCCATTGCTACAGCAATAGCAACAGGCTTAGAGAGCATCACCACGAGGGGCGACACCGTTCACCATAGCTATTATAGCATGGGTTCGCCCCTCTTTCAACTAAAATTTTGGAAGGGGTATGAAAGAATGAATGAGACGTTATTAAACTGTCCGTTTTGTGGACATAAAGCGAAAATGGAGCAGAAAAAAGAAGCCATGAAAATTTGGAACACACGCGAAACTCTTGGCATGGGTATGAATGGCGGTGTTTCAAATGGCTAAGCGCAGCATGACGATATCACAACTTCGCAAGTTCTGTGAAAAGTTAGATATAACGCTTACGGATTTTGATAATAAGTGGGCGCATCAATTTCTAAAGACGATTGGATGGGAAGCAGCGGAAGATAGACCAAAAGGGTTGGCGGTAGGCGCCAAACACGGCGTGTTTGCAATGTTTGAAAAAAGTATGTGTACAAGCGAAAAACTGTTCGTAATCTTTCACGAAATCGGACATATCTTAATGGGGCATGTTACATGCAGAGCAATGACGATAGAAGAAAAAGAGTTAGAGGCTAATATTTTCGCAAGTGTGTTTATGGCGATGGAAACATACAAGGCATTTAGCAAGGGCGGTGAACTGGATGGCTAAGCGAGGACAGGGCGAGGGCAGTATATCAAAGCGCGAAGATGGAACGTGGTGGGCGCGCATCAGCGTCGGCAAGGACGAGAATGGCAAGCAGAAGCGCAAGGCGTTCTACGGCAAGACAAGGGCAGAAGTACAGCGGAAGCTAACGGCGGCGGTCAATGATGTGAATAACGATACCTACATCGACCCTACCAAGATGACTGTATCGCAATGGCTTGACATTTGGATGAAAGAGTACAAGAAGAACACGATAAAGAAAATGACGTATTCCGGCTACAGGGGCAATATAGACAACCAAATCAACCCTGCAATAGGAAACATCAAGCTAAAGGATTTGAGAGCTGACACAGTGCAAAAAATGATTAATAGCATGATTGCACAAGGCTTGTCTACAGGATATACGAGCAAATCACACGCTGTGCTTGTATCGGCGATACAGCAAGCCGTGAAGAATGGCATGTTGACAAAGAACGTAGCGCAAGCGGTAAAGCCGCCGACGATTGAGTATCGAGAGAAAAAAATAATCACAGCAGAAGAACAGAATAGAATTGTTGAAGTTGCGATGTGTTCATATCATGGCGAAATAATCATAACGGCACTGGCTACAGGGTTACGCATTGGCGAGCTTTTAGCGTTGACATGGGATGATATAGACTTTGAGACTGGTATGTTGAGCGTAAGCAAGACTTTAAACTACTACAAAGACCCGGATGTAGAGGACGCAAAGCATACAAAGTCATTCGGAACGCCAAAGACAAAGTCGAGCCGCCGCCAAATACCGTTACTGCCGAGCATCATCAAATTGCTGAAGGAGCATAAGGAAGACCAAGAGAACAGCAAGAAAAACTTGGTGTTCTGTAGTAGCAGAGGGAACGAGATAGACCCGGGTTCGCTACGCAAGATTTTATTCGGTATAGCAGAAAAAGCAGGAGTAGAAAGGATAAGCCCTCATAGCTTGCGCCATGCGTTCGCTACAAGGTGCTTAGAGAATGGCGTGGAGCTAAGAGTTGTGCAGGAGCTTCTAGGACATTCGAGCATACAAATGACAGCGAACCTATACACGCACGTTCTGCAGGATAAAAAGACGGAATCCATAATGAAGCTTGCAGATACAATCAACATTTAGCGGAGGACGATATGGACAGACAAAATAATACGAGAAGACACCCGCCCTAGGGTGTTTTTTCATGCTCAAAAAATATACCTACCCATATACCTAAGGGATAAGTATTTAATAAAAATAATCAAGTCAAGAAAAGTCGAATGTAAAATACGGAAGTGGAAAAACGTTGCTACAATAGGATTTTTGAGGTTTTATAAAATTATTGAGGAGTGATGTAATATGGTGGATTGCTCTGTTTATGAAGCGAGGTTTTAACATGCAATCATTAAGAGTATATGCGCAAAATGAAACAAATTTTGACCATAACGGGCTTGGGATACTGCACAACGCCTATGACGTGTGCGTAACCCAAGAAATAAACAAGTCGTGGACGTTGAAATTCAATATGCCGCCCGACGACCCTAAACTACAGTATATCAAATCGCGAAATATTGTAAAATGCGAAGGACAGCTATTCCGAGTTGCGCAAATACAGGGAGATGACAATCAGCAGAAAAAGACCGAGGTGACTTGTGAACACATTTTTTACGCTGATACTAAAGTCAAGATACACCCGCAGGTTCCGGGGCAGGAGGTAATAACCAATATCTCCGGCACGGAAATCCTTAAAATGATGATGTCTGGCACAGGCGTACAAGTATATGATTTCGACGATGGCAACAAGGTAACTCGCACAACTGACTTTTTCCAGCAATCCAAAATCACCGCCCACGAGGGGGCGAAGAAAATACCCGAATGGATTGGCGAGGGCGAATTTGATATAAACAACAAAAGCGTTAGGTTTGTAAAATATATAGGTAGCGACAAAAAATGGTTGTTGCGTAAGGATTTGAACTTGCGCGGAATAAAAAAGATAGAGGGCGATTCTGTAATAAACAGGCTTTATGCATTCGGACCCGATGACCTACCGCTACCTATTGATTACGCACCTGATGGATACATCGAAGACGTGGATTCACAGGCTATATACGGCATTTGCGAGGGTGTTATCCAATACGAAGATATCTATATTGATTCAGAGACCGACGCACCTGAAGCGCAATATCGGCTATTGGAAAAAGCAAACTGGGAATTCGCCCTCGCCAACACTAATCGCATAAGCCAACCGGCAATACAGTACGATGTCGACATTATCGAGCTGTATAAGGCATATGGCGAGGAGTTTAGACCGCGATTAGGTGACACGGTGCGCTTGAAGGACGACGTAGCGAACATCGACGAAGAGCTGCGAATAATCAAGTACACCTATTACCCGCTTGATGGCAAGAAGGGCAATATAACTATCGGCAGACGCATAAAAACGCGCTGGGACGCGGTTGTAGAGGGCATGAACGCAAATGCACAGCTAACTAGGGCAACCAACGCAACAGGGCGCATATCGCACGTAGGGCTGGCAAATAACGCTGTTGGCGCGAACAACCTGAAACCCGGAGCGGTAGACCCTGGGATGCTGGATGTTACGCAACTGTCAGAGCTGACAACAGACCTTGGCACGATGATGTCGGGGACAATAGGCGGCATAAGCACTATATCTGTTGATACCATTGCAACTATTGGGCAGCGGCTGAATATTAACTTAGCAGACCCACAGAGCGGCATATATTTTTACTACTTGGGCGCGATAGTCGCAAATATGCTTGTGTCGCCCAATACCGGCAATATCAATATTAATTCTGCCGGGGACTTGTATGTTAACGGCAAGAAAGTGCTGACGGAAGAGTAATGTTTTTACACAAATATGCAAATAAGTGTTGAAAAATACAAATTTATAATATATACTGTTGCAGTAAACAAGGGCGGCAGGGTTGTTCCCTCGCAAGGGGGTGACGCGCAATGATTACATATAGCGAGCTGTTTCAGCTGCTCATACTGATTGTTGCAGTTGTCAGTTTATGCTTGACGCATAAAAAGAAATAACCGCACCTAGGCGGCGCGGCGTTTCCTTTGACTTAAAATCACTATGGGAACGACCGTCCACTACAACTGCCGTTCTCTGTTTACCTCTGTATCATAACAGATGTATACAGGCATTGTCAAGTGATTTCTATGGTTTTCAATAGATTTCTATTTTTATCTATAGATTTCTTGGCAAAAAAATATTAGGAGGATTTTAGTATGATATGCAAGCAGTGTTCAGTGGACAACCCGGAAGAAAATGCGTTCTGCGTCGGTTGTGGCGCAAAGATGGCTGTTGAATCGGACGCGGAGGGGTATGCAAGCAACTATGTACTCCCGCACGATGTTGTCAGTTTGCTACAGTTGCAAGTTAGATTCCTGCAATCAATAAAAAGTTGTGTTGTATTTTTTACAGCAATGTTCATTATTGGATTATTGGCAACACTAATAATATTTTTAACCAACTAGCAAACGGAATTAGTTACGCATATAACTTCGAGAGGTGGTGCGGCAATGGAGGAGCTGGGTTGGGTGGCCGTCGTTGTGGTTACAGGCTTGGCGATAGGCCTTATAGTTAAACTCTACAAGAAGGGTTATTTTAGCGACGCCGAGAGCATTATCGCAGATGAACAAGATAAATGTGCAGATGGCGAGGATTCGCAAGAAGACGTAGGAGATAATGCCGAAGAACCCCACCAAGCCGAAAGCGAAATTACATACAAGCCGACCA
>JGI994J12354_10001758_pt1 | contig 21758 bp, 18 predicted proteins | sample IntmicLarv3ML3BL_FD_12354 | JGI IMG/M metagenome (IMG submission 12354) | reverse complement strand
TGGGTCCGGCGATGAGGGAGGGGCAGCAGGGCAAAAAGCACGGCTCGCATTCGCAGCAGCAAGCCGAAGGCTGCTGCGAAGGGCAGGGAGAAGCAGGAGGGCAAGTCGGGGCGCCATGTTCGCAGTGGCAGCAGCAGGGGCTGAAATAGTTTGTGGCGCAAAAATCTGCCGGGCGGCAGGAGCAGGGGATGGGTCTGTGCTCCGTTCCCTTGCAGCCGCAGCTTTTGCCGCAGCCGCCCTTGCAGCATCCGCATTTGCTCGCGGCGATACATTCGCCATAATCCATTCTTATAATATTTGTGCTATACAGGTCATCTTTTTTATAAGCATTGCTGTCGCATTTACAGTTATTCATCGTTTTTTAAGAACCTCCGTTTTAAGATTAGTAAGCGCATATCCGCTATCTATGGATAATATATGCCCAAAGAGCGGTGCAGGTGAAAAAAGCAGGGATTTCTTTTTTAAAATGGTGTATAAAAGGCTCACTTTACCGTTTTACACAAAAAAAGGGATATAGAGTGCTTAAAAAGTATAGCCCTGGACAATTGACATATTAATAAAAAAGCGATAAAATGAAGTCTAATTTTCTAAATAAAAACAATAAAGGAGAAAGAACGAAAATGAAAAAGTTATTTTGTCTCATGCTTGCATTTGTTCTTGTCGCCTCCAGCCTTGCCGGCTGCGGCGGTGAAACAACACAACCGGATACCCCCACAACAAACGAAAACGGTTCCACCGACGGCGGTGAAGCTGCGTTCAAAATTGGCGGCACAGGTCCTCTGACTGGCGGCGCTGCAATTTATGGCATTGCTGTTAAAAACGGTGCTCAGATTGCTGTTGACGAAATCAACGCTCTCGGCGGCATCCAGTTTGAGCTGAACTATCAGGACGACGAGCACAACAGCGAAAAGGCTGTAAACGCATTTAATGCCCTGCTTGACTGGGGAGTTCAGATTACCCTTGGCTCTGTAACGAGCACACCGGGCATTGCCACGAGCGCGGAGAACTTTGAGCATCGCATTTTTGCGCTCACCCCCTCTGCATCCTCCACAGATGTCACAGCAGGCAAGGACAACGTTTTCCAGCTCTGCTTCACAGACCCCAACCAGGGACTTGCTTCCGCACAGTATATTTATGACAACGAGCTTGCTGAAAAGGTTGCTATTATATACAACAACTCCGATGCATATTCCACCGGCATTTTTGAAACCTTCATGGAAAAGGCAGACGAGCTTGGTCTTGAGATTGTTTCTGTCACAACCTTCACAGAAGACAGCAAGACAGACTTCTCCGTTCAGATTGACGATGCGAAAAACAGCGGCGCAGAGCTTGTGTTCCTTCCCATATATTACGAACCGGCAGCGCTCATCTTCCAGCAGGCTGCTGCTGTTAACTATGCTCCCCTCTATTTCGGCGTTGACGGCATGGACGGCATCCTCACCCTTGAAGGCTTTGAAACCTCATATGCCGAGGGCGTAATGCTTCTAACCCCCTTTAACGCAGACGCAACCGATGCACGCACAGTTTCCTTTGTTGCCACATATCAGGAGCTTTTCGGCGAAACTCCAAACCAGTTTGCTGCCGACGGATATGACTGCATTTACGCAATTTACGAAGCGATTCTAAAGTCTGACGGCGCTATCACCCCCGACATGAGCGCACAGGACATCAACGAAGAGCTTGTTGCCATTTTCCTCGGTGACTTCGTGTTTAACGGTCTTACCGGCGAAAATATGACATGGGATGAAACCGGCGCTGTTGCCAAGGCTCCTAAGGGCATGGTAATTATTGACGGTGCCTATGTCGGAATGGACTAAGTAAAACCGGGTTACGCTTTAATATAATTATAAAATTGTATAAGGCTGTATAAATGGTTTTTTAATGTTCATTAAAATTGAGGGCTGCCCCGAAAAAACGGCAGCCCTCAATTGGGATTTTAGGACAAGTCTGAAAAGCGCCGAAAGGTTTTTGTTTCGGTGTTTTTCCGAAATGTCCATAGAAAGAAAGAGGTGCAGCAAATGAGTTTCCTTTCGAATCTCATAAATGGAATAAGCCTTGGCAGTGTCTATGCCATCATAGCCCTTGGCTATACAATGGTCTACGGAATTGCCAAGATGCTAAACTTTGCCCACGGTGATGTTATCATGGTGGGTGCTTATGTCAGCTTTTTTGCGGTGTCGCGCTGGGATTTTCCGCCGGTGGTTGGAATTTTCCTTGCGATAATTATGTGCACGATCCTCGGCGTTGTGATAGAGCGCCTTGCATATAAGCCGCTTCGTCAGGCAACCTCGCTGGCTGTTTTAATCACAGCCATCGGAATAAGCTATCTGCTTCAAAACGCGGCGCTTCTTCTGTGGACATCAAATCCCAAGGTTTTCCCCTCTATCCTGCCGAGAAGGCAGGTGCTCGACGAGGTTACAGGGCAAATGACCACGGTTGCGTCCAGCGGCACAGTTTCGCTTTTTGACGGGCAGCTTAACATTTCCCTTGTTTCTCTTATAACCGTTGCGGTGTGCATCATTGTTATGCTTGCGCTCACATGGTTTACGGGAAGAACCAAGATGGGCAAGGCTATGCGCGCCTGCTCCGAGGACAAGGGCGCAGCCCAGCTCATGGGAATAAACGTAAACGGAACAATTTCAATGACCTTCGCAATCGGCTCGGCGCTTGCTGCTGTTGCCGGCGTTCTCCTTTGCGCAAGCTATCCGACGCTCACGCCGACAACCGGCGCAATGCCCGGCATAAAGGCGTTTACTGCCGCAGTTTTCGGCGGCATCGGCTCCATTCCCGGCGCGATGATTGGCGGAATTTTATTGGGCATAATTGAAATTTTTAGCAAAGCCTACATCTCGACCCAGCTTTCTGATGCGATTGTTTTCGGCGTTCTAATTGTTGTTTTGCTTGTAAGACCGGCGGGGCTTTTGGGCAAGCAGCTTCGCGAGAAGGTTTAGGGGGTGGCTGATATGAAAAAAATTACTAAAACCACTGCTAACAATATGGTGTGCTATGGTCTTGTCATATTGTTCTTTGTCGTGATGCAAATTCTTTTGTCCGGTGGGAATGTTTCATCCTCGCTTCGCGGTCAGCTTGTGCCGATTTGCTGCTATGTCGTCATGGCAATTTCGCTCAACCTAACCGTTGGCGTTTTGGGCGAACTGTCGCTTGGTCATGCCGCTTTTATGAGCGTGGGCGCTTTTGCCGGTGCAATTGCCTGCATAAGCCTTCAGTCTGTCATTCCGGTGGCAGCGGTGCGCCTTGCTGTTGGTATGCTCACGGGCGCTCTTTGTGCCGGACTCGCTGGTGTTTTAATCGGAATTCCCGTTTTGCGGCTAAAGGGCGACTATCTCGCGATTGTTACGCTTGCCTTTGGCGAGATTGTGAAAAACATTATAACCTGCCTGTATGTCGGTCTTGACAGCGCCGGGCTTCATTTTGGCTTTCTCACAAGCATCAGCGCCCTTGGCATGGAGGAGGGCGCGAAAACAATTGTAAACGGACCGATTGGTCTTGCCGGAATTTCCAGAATTTCGACCTTTACCTCCGGAATTGTTTTGATTTTAATCACGCTTTTTATCGTGCTAAACCTTGTGAACAGCCGCTCGGGTCGTGCCATCATGGCGCTTCGCGACAACCGCATTGCTGCCGAGAGCGTCGGCATTCCAATCACAAAATACAAGCTTATGGCTTTTGTCACCTCCGCGGCGCTTGCCGGCGCTGCCGGCTGCCTTTATGCGATGAACTATTCAACGGTTGTCGCCTCAACTTTCAATTTTAACACTTCAATTCTGGTTCTGGTTTTCGTTGTTTTGGGCGGACTTGGAAACATGTGGGGCTCTATGATTGCTGCTGCGCTTTTAACCGTTTTGCCGGAGCTTTTGCGAGAGTTTAACGATTATCGCATGCTGGTTTATGCGATTGTCCTAATCCTTGTCATGCTGGCGACCAACAACGCGGCAATTCGCAGCTTTTTCGTGCGAATAGCCAATGCGGTAGCAGAACTGATTGGACGAAGCGGAGCGAAAGGGGGACAGGCAAGTGAGTAGCAAGGAAAAGCAGAAAAGACCCGAGGTTAAGCTTGTCGATGTTCCATCCCCCAACAAAATCCCCGAGCGCGATATCGGCAAGCACCCCGTTTTGGAGGCGCGCCAGCTCGGCATTGATTTTGGTGGACTAACGGCGGTTGACAATTTTGACATGGCAATCGGAAGGACCGAGATTGCCGGACTTATCGGACCGAATGGCGCCGGAAAAACCACAGTGTTTAACCTTTTAACCAAGGTTTACCAGCCGACGCGCGGCTCCATCCTGCTCGACGGCAAGGACACAGCGGGCATGAGCACCGCGCAGGTGAACCGTTCGGGAATTGCCCGAACCTTTCAAAATATTCGTCTTTTCTCAAACCTTTCGGTTGAGGACAATGTAAAGCTTGGGCTTCACAACCACATTAACTATGGCATGTGGAGCGGCATTTTCCGCCTTCCGAGCTATTGGCGGTCGGAGAAAATCGCGCATGAGCGCGCGATGGAGCTACTCTCCATTTTTGACATGCAGGGCTATGCAAAACATCAGGCAGGCTCGCTGCCCTATGGCGCGCAGCGCAGGCTGGAGATTGTCCGCGCGATTGCCACAAACCCCTCGCTTCTTCTGCTGGACGAGCCAGCAGCCGGCATGAACCCCTCGGAAACGAGTGAGCTTATGGACAACATCGTTAAGGTGCGCGACACCTTCCAAATTGCCGTTATGCTTATTGAGCATGATATGAGCCTTGTAATGGGCATCTGCGAGGGCATCTGTGTTTTGAACTTCGGAAAAATCATTGCCAAAGGCACACCGAGCGAAATTCAAAACAACCCCAATGTCATCGAAGCCTATCTCGGCAGGAAAAAGGAGGAGGGTTAAGGGTGCTTAAGGTAGAGGATATCAATGTTTACTATGGCGCGATTCATGCCATCAAGGGCGTTTCGCTCGAGGTTAATGAGGGCGAGATTGTCACGCTCATCGGGGCAAACGGCGCAGGAAAAAGCACGGTTCTAAAAACCATTTCGGGACTTTTGCGCTCCAAGGGCGGCGAAATCTCGTTTTGGGACCAGAGCATTGCGACAATGCCGCCGCACAAAATTGTTACCCAAGGGCTTGCCCATGTTCCGGAGGGACGCCGAATTTTTCTGCAAATGACGGTTTTGGAAAACCTTGAAATGGGCGCATATACCCAAAGCAAGGACACCATAAACGCCGACCTTGAGCATGTGTTTGACCTTTTCCCCCGGCTTCGGGAGCGGCGGAAGCAAATTGCCGGAACGCTCTCCGGCGGCGAGCAGCAGATGCTTGCCATGGGGCGCGCGATGATGAGCCATCCGAGCCTTTTGATGCTGGATGAGCCTTCGATGGGGCTTGCCCCGATTTTGATTGAGCAGATTTTTGAAATTATCAAAAGCATGAACAAAGCCGGCACCACAATTTTGCTCATCGAGCAAAATGCGCAGATGGCGCTTTCTGTTGCGGACAGGGCTTATGTTCTTGAAACCGGCTCCATCGCAATTTCCGGCAGCGGAAAAGAGCTTGCGGAGAGCGACCAGATTCGCCGTGCCTATCTTGGCGGCTAAGCTTTTAAGTGGTATGCGGCGCTTTTGATACCGGATAAAAACATAAAAAAACCGAAGCAGCGTTCTTAGCTGCTTCGGTTTTTTGCGCCTGTGGCGCAGTTTGTGCTTATAACTTTCGCAGTACATAGCAGTAGGAGATTCCCACCCTTGTTTCAATCACTTCAAGAATTTCAAAACCGTTTTGCTTTGCGGCTTTTTTTAGCTGTGCCTGCGTATATTTGGTGTAGCCATAATCCGCATGGCGCAGGCTGTCTAGGACTTTTTTTGAATAAACGGCGTTTATGAAAATGCCGTTTGGCTTTAGAACGCGATTTATTTCAGATAGTCCAAGGTCTATATCCTGCCAAAAATAAACTGTGTTTACTGTATAGACTTTATCAAAGAAGCCGTCCTCAAGATTAATTTTGGAGACATCGCCCACCTGCAAATGCATTTGTCCCGACAACACAAGCTTTTTATTGCGAGCGGTGGCTGCGCGCACCATGTCCTCGGAGATGTCTATGCCGTGAAAGGTTGCCGGGGCGATTTTTGCGAGCCTGTGAAGAAGATAACCGTTGCCAAAGCCAATATCCAAAACGGTGTCCCCGGCGCTGAGGCTCAGAGCGCTTATAACCGCGTTATACTGCCTTTGGTTTGTTAGGTTCATTATGAAGGTGGAGAGCCCTCCAGCAATGCCGCTTGGCTTTCTAAATTGTGCGCTGATGTATTTTTTAAGGCTCATGTGCACTGCTCCTGTGCAGGTGGTGCGGCTTTTCCGCTTGCCTGCTGGCTGAGTTTGGCTTCAAAAACTTCGCCTCTTATTATAAGCTTTGCGATGACGGTTACCACTATTGAAAGCCATATAGCAATAAGGACCATTATACCCCGACCGCCCCAAGAGTGGATTAACATTGATGCGATATGAAATCCGAGCACGGATACTACAAAACAGCCAGCCAAAATTGCTAGATAATTTTTCATCATAATACCTCTATTTGATTTGCCAAAAATTACAGCTTTTATATAAGCATACACGAAATCCCCTCGCGTGGCAAGTGCCGTGCGAGGGGATTTGCTGCTTTAGTCTTAAATTAGACCCCAGCGTAGCTTGAGCATCAATATTCTATAAACCGATTCGTCAAGGCGTTCGCTTGAAATGCTGGATAAAATAGCTTCTACGACAGCTTGGGGGTCAAACGGCGCTAAAATTATATCAACGCCGGCTTCGATTGCGGCGATGCAGGTTTCCGCTTCGTTTCCAAGGTCTATCGCTGCCATTTGCATGCTGTCGGTGATTATTACGCCATCAAAGCCCAGCTCGCCGCGCAAAAGGTCTGTTACGATATATTTTGAGATGGTCGCTGGGGTGTCGGGGTCTAACTCCGGCAGGATTATGTGACCGAGCATGACCATGTCGGCGCCGGCATCAAGCCCGGAGCGGAAGGGCAAAAGCTCGCCCTCGTGCAGTTCAATCAGTGTTTTGTCGGAAAAGGCTGCGGCAAAGTGGCTGTCCTCGTGCGTGTCGCCATGTCCGGGGAAGTGTTTTAAAACGGAGATTATCCCGGCGTCGGAGAAGCCGCTTACAGCGGCAGCAACGAGAGCTGCCGCCTCGGTGGGGTCGTCGCTATAGGCTCTCTGGGCGATTACGGTGTTTTTGCTGTTTGTCCAAACGTCCGCGACGGGCGCGAAGTTTAAGTTGAAGCCTAGCTCGCGAAGCTCCGAGCCGATGGTGCGCGCGTTTGAATAGGCAGCTTCGGTGCCCTTTTCCTTATAGGTATACATGGGCGAAAAATCGGTGATTATGCCAAGGTTATAGGAAACTCGCGCCACCTGACCGCCCTCCTCGTCAACGCCGATGAAGGCGGCGATGTCTGCTGCGGAGCCAAGGCAGGCGAGCAAATTTTTAAGCTGATGCTCGCTTTGCATGCTTTCGCCGCCTATGACAAAGCCGCCGGCGGGATATTTTGCCATTGAGCTTGCCCAAAGCTCAAGGTCGGTGGAGGTGGCGCTTCCCGAAATGCTTTCCGGGAACACAAAAAGCATTTGCCATGCCTTTTCATAGTCTGTCATGCCGGAGAGGAGCATTTTCGCGGCAAATTCGATGGGCAGCGCCGGTGAAGCATATTCCCGAAAGTCGCTTTTGTTGAAGCTTGGAGCGGTTGCCACATGGGGGCTGCGATTTATTGAAGCCGCGCATATTATAAGAGCTGCCGATAGGCAGAGAAGGGCTGCGTTTATCATTTTCTTTTTGATGAAAACCACCACCTTGTCGGAAATATCAAGGGCGTAGACACCTTGAACGATTTGTAGTATAATTATCTTTATATGGGCTGGTGTGCCCATGAGTTACAGTATTGCCAAAGATTGTTTAATATTTGCATCAGAGGATAGCTATGGAAAATCTTACAGCCGTGTTTCCACTTGCGGCAATTGTGTTTATATTGCTGGTTTTTTCTGAATATCTGCCTGCCCTTAAAAACGAGGGGCAGTCGCTTTCGCTTCCCAGACCAAAGCGCATGTGCCGAGCAGACGGCAAGGCGATTTTGATTTTAACTGCCGTTTATGGCATTGTCGCTTTTTGGGGTCTTGGCGATGGCGCCGCGCCGCAGAGCTTTTGCAAATTTGAAGAGCGTGGGCATTTTGCCGTTGTGGAGCTTTCGGACGAAACGGAGCTTTCCGGGCTTATGTATTACACAGGTCTTCACACGGGGAGCTATTATGTCCAAATCTCGGCAGACGGCGAAGCTTTTGAGGACATTGCGATTTTGGAGCAGAAGCATTCTGAGCTTTTTAAATGGCTTATCCTCGATTTCAAAGATGGCGCGCGCGCCAAATTTATCCGCATAATATCGGACAGCACGCTTTGGCTTGGCGAGCTTGCGATTTTTGATGCAGACGGCGCGAGGATAGGCGCGGAAACGCTCGCTTACAGAGATGGTGTTGCGCCGCTTTTTGATGAACAGGAGCTTGTTCCCGAGAAACCGACCTATCTGAACGGCGCATATTTTGACGAAATTTATCACGCGCGCACGGCGTATGAGCATGTGCAAAATGTTTATCCTTATGAGGTGAGCCATCCGCCGCTTGGAAAGCTTATCATTGCCGTTGGCATTCAGATTTTTGGAATGGTTCCGTTTGGCTGGCGGTTTATGGGAACGCTTTGCGGCGTTTTGATGGTTCCGCTGATGTATGTTTTTCTCAAAAAGCTTTTTGGCACGGTTGTTATCCCAACCTGCTGCACGATGATTTTTGCATTTGACTTCATGCATTTTGTGCAGACGAGAATTGCGACAATCGACACCTATGCCGTGCTTTTCATAATTTTGATGTATTTATTCATGTATATCTACCTTAACTCTGACAGGGTGCGAAGGGGGGCGTATCTTGCGCTTGCGCTTTGCGGAATTTCCTTCGGGCTTGGCGCTGCAAGCAAATGGACCTGCATGTATGCGGGAGCCGGACTTTTTGTCCTTTGGCTTTTTGACCGTGTGTGTCGTGGCGTGAAAATGTGCCGCGCAGGCGAGGGGGCAAAATATGCAAGGGAAACGCTGCTCAATGTTTTGTGGTGTTTGCTGTTTTTTGTTGTGCTGCCCGGGCTTATATATTATACCAGCTATTTGCCCTATGGCATAGCCCGAGGCTTCGGTTTTTTTGACCGCGAATTTTTTGACCTTGTAATTGAAAACCAAAAGTTTATGTACACCTACCACGCAGGCGTTGATGCGACGCATCCATATTCCTCGAGCTGGTATGAATGGGTTTTGAACCTGCGTCCGATTTTGTATTATTTAAGATATTACGACGGCGGAGAAGTTGCGGCAATGGGTGCTTTTCTGGGTCCGATGCTGTGCTGGGGCGGACTTTTGGCGATGGGCGCGATGGCTTATCTCTCTTTTGCGAAAAGGGATAAGAGGGCAGCTTTCATTCTGCTTGGATATTTGGCGCAGCTTGTGCCGTGGATGTTTGTTTCGCGCATCACCTTTGCTTATCATTATTTTCCGAGTGCGGTGTTTTTGACGCTGGCGCTGGGGCATGTGTTCTCTACAATGCGAGAGAATTTGCAAAGCTGGCAGCGACCTGTTATAAGCTTTACGGCGGTTAGCACAGTGCTTTTTGCAGTTTTTTATCCGGTGCTTACGGGACTTTCTATACAGCGCTGGGTTTCTGATTCGTTTTTGGGCTGGCTTCCCGGCTGGCCGTTTTGAGAAGGGGGGAGGGGGAAATATGTTTTTATGTGATTATCATGTCCATTCCGATGTTTCGCAGGACAGTCGTGCAACCATGCACCAAATGGTGCAGGAAACTGCGCGGCAGGAGGTTGCGCAGATGTGCTTTACAAACCACTGCGACTTGGTGGACTGGAGTACGATGGAAAGGGTGACGCACCGTCCGAATGCTCCGGAGCGGAGCCTTTTGAAATATCGGCAGATGGTTGAAGAGTTTGGCGAGCCTCCGATTGATGTTCGCATCGGTCTTGAGCTTGGCGAGGCGCAGCACGACCCGGAAATGGCAAAAAGCTTGGCACAGAGCGAGGGCATGGACTTTATAATGGGCTCGCTCCACATTTTGACAGGGCACGGCGATTTTTGCATGATAGACTATAAAAGCGCTGCGCAGTGCTATGAGCTTTATGACAAATATATGGACGAAATGCTTGTAATTGCAAGGCTTGACTTTTTTGATGTTATGGCGCATGTGGGATATTGCCGGCGATATATGAGCCGCTGCGGCTTTGACATTGCGCTGACGATGGAGCGACATGGCGACAAGCTTGAGGAGCTTTTCAAAATTCTCATCGCAAACGGACGGGGGATTGAAATTAACTGCTCCGGGATTCGCGATGGAATTGAAGCTTATCCAAACGCGCCGCTGCTGCGGTGCTACCGCGATTTGGGCGGCGAGATTTTAACAATTGGAAGCGACGCGCACAAGCCCGAGGACGCGGCAAAGTGTGTGCGCGAGGGCTTTGCACTTGCGAAGGCGTGTGGCTTTTCTTATGTGACAACCTTCAAAAACCGCAAGGCGGAGTTTGTTCAGATTTGACACCGATACTTATATTATTTTTCAATATGACTAAATTCGATGCAAAAATATGATATAATATCCGCAAACGGATATTATAGATTAAGTTAAGCCCCCGGCACAAAAGTGCCGTATGGTCAATTATATCAAGACCTGACGGTCTTGATATAATATCCGCAAACGGATATTATAGATTAATTTAAGCCCCCGGCACAAAAGTGCCGTATGGTCAATTATATCAAGACCTAGCGGTCATGATATACTATTCGCAGAGCGAATAGTATACGCGATTTAAGGTTACGGCGCAGAAGCGTCGGTTGACCAATTCTATACAAAATACAATTAAAATGGAGGAAATTAGGATGCTTGCAATAGGAAGTGACCACGGCGGTTTTGCGCTGAAGCAGGAGATTATGGCTTTTTTAGCGCAGCGCGGCATTGAATACAAGGACTTTGGAACATACACCGAGGAGAGCTGCGATTATCCGCTTTTTGGCGCTGAAGTTGGTCGGGCTGTTTCTTCCGGTGCGGCGGAGCGCGGCATTCTCATTTGCGGAACGGGCATTGGCATTTCTATTGCGGCAAACAAAATTCGTGGCGTTCGCTGCGCTCTTTGCGCGGACTGCTTTTCCGCAGAGATGACTCGCCGCCACAACGATGCGAACATTCTCGCGCTTGGCGCGAGAACCACAGGCGCCGGGCTTGCGCTTAAAATTACAGAAATTTTTCTTGAAACGCCGTTTGAAGGAGGGCGCCACAAGCGCCGCGTGAACCAGATTTCAGAAATTGAGGGATAGAGCTTTTATGCCAAGACCAAAAACCGTTTATAAAGGAAAGCGAAAATTCGGAAGGCTTGTCACGGTGCTTGCCTGCATGTTTGTCATTTTGATTATCCTGTCGATTTGGCTTTTCTATCATCTTCAAAAGTATATAGTTTACGACAAGGACGGGCTGAGCCTTGTCATTCCGTTTTTGCAGGAGCAGGTTTTGCCGGAAGAGCCGGAAGCCGAACCAGAGACTGAAGCCGCGGAGCTTTTGCCCGGTGAGGCAGAGCTTGTGATTTCTGCGCCGGATTTTTCAAATGTTTCCACAACGGCAGGCGAGGGACTCTTGCCGCTTCGCGCAAGATATGTTAAAGCGGCGGAGGTTTCGGGGACAAGCCTTGTGATTGCCGCGGCGAGTGCCTCTGCCGTTATTTTGCAGCTTAAACCGGCAGACGGCTTTCTTGCCTATAAAAGCTCGGTTTCACTGGCGGATGACTATGGCGTGAACGGCGCTTTGGACATCACGGAGGCTGTGCAGGCGATGAGCGAGAATGGGGTTTATCTTGTTGCAGAGATAAGCTGTCTTATCGACAATACGATGGGCGAGAGAAACCTGCCAATCGCGCTAAGGAGCGCGGCGCAGGGTGTTGCGATTTCCGATTCGCGCGGCACATGGCTTGATCCATACAGCAGCGTGGCGCGCGGATATATAACAGACCTTATAGAGGAGCTTGCGCAGATGGGCTTTAGCGAGGTTTTGCTGACAAATGTTGCCCACCCCGAACGAACGGACGTGACATATTCCCAGAGCATGTCGCAGGAGCTTGACAAGGTTAGCTGCATTAGCCTTTTTGCAAAGCATGTCAGCGAGGCAGCGCGTGCGGCTGGCATTCGCGTTTCGGTTTTGTGCGATGCGCAGAGCCTTCGCACAAACAGCAGCGCCGAGCTTGGGCAGGACATCGAATTTTTCTTCGCGATTTTTGACAGAGTTTTCGTTGACACAAATTCGGACTATTACCTCGCGGATTTGAGCACGCTTGAGGCATATTTAGGCTCGGCAAGCGCTACGAGAATAGTTCCCATGATAGAGGGCTATGTGCCCGAGGGCGGCTCATTTGTCGCGAAATAGCCAAAGGTTTTTTACAGCAGGGAGGTTTTAGAAATGCTCACACCTTGGGGCGAGACACTTGACAGGGAAAATGTTTTGCAGGAATATCCCAGACCGCAGTTGCGGCGAGATAGCTTTTTAAATCTTAACGGTCTGTGGAACTATGCGATAAGCGCGGAGCTTGCCGCGCCGGCTGAGGGCGGCGGCGAGATTTTGGTTCCGTTTTCGCCGGAGAGCGTACTGTCCGGCGTTTCAAAAATTTTGATGCCCGGTGAATTTTTGTGGTATAGAAGGCGCGTCACGATGCCGGAGGGCTTCAATCGCGGTCGGCTGCTGCTGCATTTTGGCGCGGTGGACCAGGAAGCAACGGTTATCATAAACGGCATAGAGGTCGCACACCACATCGGTGGCTTCACGCCGTTTTCTGCGGACATCACAGACATTGTGGCACAGGCGCAGGAGTTTGAGCTTGGCGTTTGCGTTCGGGACGAAACGGACTGCGGCGGTCACACGCGCGGCAAGCAGCGCCTGAACCCCGGCGGCATTTGGCACAGCGCGCAAAGCGGCATTTGGCAGACGGTGTGGCTTGAATCTGTTCCGCAAAACTATATAAAGGGCGTTCGGCTCATTCCGCATCTGGACGTTGGAACCATTGAGATTTGGGTTGCCGGCAGCGGCACCTGCCGCGCGGAGCTTGAGGGCGAGGAGCACGAATTTGAAGCGGGAAGCCCGGTTTCGATAAAGATAAAAAAGCTTCGGGCATGGTCGCCGGAAACGCCGTTTCTCTACGATTTGAAGCTGCGCCTTGGCGAGGACGAGGTTTTTAGCTATTTTGCGATGCGGAGCTTTTCTGTGGATTCGGATATGGACGGCGTGCGGCGGCTTTTTCTAAACGGCAAGCCATATTTTCACAACGGCGTTTTAGACCAGGGACACTGGCCGGACGGGCTTTTAACAGCGCCGAGCGACGAGGCAATGATTTTTGACATTGAAGCTGCAAAAAAAATGGGCTTTAACACCATTCGCAAGCACATGAAAATTGAGCCGCTTCGGTTTTATTATCATTGCGACAGGCTGGGGATGCTGGTTTGGCAGGACATGCCCTGCGGCGGCGAGCGCAGCGCGGTGAGCGCGCCGCTTCAGGCGCCTGTGGTGGGCGCTTATATAAAGGACAACCGCTATGGCGCATTTTCGCGCCGGGACGAGCGCGGACGGGCGCAGTTTGTTTTTGAAATTCGCGAGATGATAAACCATCTTTACAACAGCCCGTGCGTCGCGATGTGGGTTCCTTTTAACGAGGGCTGGGGTCAGTTTGACTCCAAAATGGTCTGCGACACGATTTACAAAACCGACAAAAGCCGCATAATCGACCATGCAAGCGGCGCGCATGACCAATTTTTCGGAGAAACCAGCTCAAAGCATGTCTATAAAAAATATATATACAAGCCGGACAAGCTCGGCAGGGCGGTGCTGCTTAGCGAATTTGGCGGACTGCTTCACCGGGTTGAGGGGCATTGTTTTTCCGAAAAGGAATTTGGCTATAGAAAGCTCGACAGCGCAAACAGCCTTAAATATGCCATCTGGAATCTTTACACCTCGCAGATAAAGCCGGCGCGCGAACTTGGGCTTTCTGCCGCGATTTATACGCAGCTTTGCGATGTGGAGGAGGAGCTGTCCGGGATTATGACCTATGACCGCAAGGTGAAGAAAATTCCGGCGGAGGTTTTGGCAACCATCATTAAATAAGCGCCGAAGGATAAGACCGTGTGTGGACAGCTTTTCGCTGTCCGCACATTTTTTTGCCGAAACGCGATTTTTTGAAGGGCAGGCACTCGTGAACGACACGTTTAAACCTGCGAACGACACGCGAGCGCCATGAGCGCTTGAAAAATGTGGAAACCCCCGTGGCTATTTTTATGATAGCCACGGGGTTTTTATGGTTGTGTATTTTGCAGATTTTGGATTAAAGAGTTAAGAGCCTGTGGAGCAGGGCGGCGATTTGCGCGCGCGTTACATTGCCCTGTGGGTTGAAGGTGCCATCGTCCATGCCTTTTACGATGCCGGAGCTTGCGAGGGCTTTTACATGGTCCAGGGCATAGCTTGAAATGGTTGATTCATCGGTGAAGCTTGCCGCTTCGTCTGTGGGAAGGGCGATGCCCATGTGCTCTGCGTAGCGAACCAGGATGGTTGCAAGATCCTGTCGCGTAATCGGCGTCTCGGGGCTGAAATGGGTTTCGTCTATGCCTTTTACGATGCCGTGATTTGCTGCCCATGCTGTCGCGTTTATTTGCTGAGAAAAATACACATCTTCAAATGGGCAGAGCAGCCAGTCGCCGCTTTCATCAAAATATGGAGACCCGGCAGCGGCAAAAAGGCTTTCCACAAGCTGACCGCGAGTTATAAGCTCCTGTGGGTTAAAGCTGCGATTTGGCACGCTAAAATCCATGCCAGAGCCTTGCGGAAACAGATTGTTTGTAATCATAAACTTTATATCATCGTAAAACCAATCGTCTTTGCTGATATCGAGAAAATGGTTCCAGTCATCGTTTTGCTCCACATTTTGAGGATAGTAGTCAAGTGGATGTAAATCATCGCTCTCCGGAAGAATAACATTTGCGATTGAGGCGATGTTGTTTCCTTGACAAGATACACTCACCAAGTTGTTAAACCTGTTCAAATCTAAGTGGGTGAGGTTATTATTGGTGCATTGTACATAGAAGAGGTTTGGTGCAGACTGTGGAAAAATTATCTCTTCAAGCACTCCATTGGTATAAAAAAGCATCTCTAATGCGCTGTTTGCCGATAGGTCGAGCACTCTGAGCTGACCTCCCTTAGCCTCGAAAGTTTTCAAATTTGGATATTTAGAGAGGTCAAGCTCTGTTAAACCATCCCAATAAAATTCAAGACCTTTCACAGTGTCGGTGTCCGGAAGCTTTAGCTCTGTGAGCGCGCTGCTGCCGACCGATATATACTCAAGCTTTGTGTGCCTTGATAGGTCAAGTGTGGGTATGAGTGTGCTGGTGCAGTGAAGCGACGTAAGATTTGTGTGGCGGCTTATATCTAAAGAAGAAATTTGAGTGTCATTGCAATTAATGGCAGTTAGCGCAGGATTTTTTGAAATGTCAAGGCTTGTCAAATTTGTGCCGGCAACGCCAAGGACCTCAATCTTTGTGTTTTTTGAAATGTCCAAGATTTCGATAGGTGAATAGTTTGTGATAAGGGCGGTGAGTTCTGTGTTTTTGCTTAAATCAAGCTCGGTAATATTGGTAGTGCGAGCAACAAGCATATCAAGTTTGGGGCAGTGCGAAATATCGATAGAGGCTATCGGGTTATAGCAAATGTTAAGGTACGTCAGATTGCTTAGTCCTGAAAGGTCAAGCGTTTGCAGCTTGTTAAAGGTGCAGTCGAGAATCTCCAGCTTGGTGCAGCCTGTTACGATTAGCTCGGTTAAATCATCGATTGTGCAGATAAGGGTAGTTAGCTCGGTCATGTGGGAAACATTTAGAGAGGTGGCTGCGCTGGATTCTGAGGTATATGTGTTTAGAATAAAGGTTTCCACATTCGTAAAATATTCAAGCCCGTCAAAGGAGTCATAGCGGTCGCTTACAAGCCGCAGAACTGTTGTAGCCTCTGCCTCTGCCTTTGTTATGCGCCCATCTGAATTTGTGTCGATAGCATTTAAGACTGCTTGCAGAAAATATGGGTCTGTGAATTTGTTTGTAATGTCCTCGTCGCCGGTGGCGAAGACACTGCCGGCAAGCATACATGCCAGCATGGAAAGCGCCAGAAGGGCGGAAAGAAATTTTTTCATTATAATAAATCTCCTTTTTAAAACTGTCTTTTTACTAGTTTAACAGATTTTCCGGATAAATCAAGGCGACCTGCAAAGCTACGCAAAAAAACGCAGAATTTCTTCTGCGTTTTTATATTAAATAAGCGCCCTGTCCTCAACCGGGAAAAGATAGCGCGCTTATTTTTTCGGGATTTTAACTGTTAGGATAAGCTCCTTTTCGGTTTCGTTTCGCACAAGGTCGGCGTCAATGCCACCTTGGCGCATCACGTCAAGGCTGCGGTTTAGGCTGTTCATAAAAAGCCGTAGGTCTTTCATTATGAAAAACGGTTTTTTTCTGGTGGGCGCTGGTTCCTGCTCGCGCCGGGTGCAGGTCAGGCGGTCTATGTATTCCTCGCTTGAGGAAACGGTCATGCGCTGGTCTATGATGAAGTCGAGAGCCATGCGCTGGGTTTCTGCATCCTCAAGGCGAAGCAGCGCTCTTGCGTGGCGCTCGGTCAGGCTTTCGGCACGAATGCGCCCTAGCACATCGGGGGAAAGCCGCAGGATGCGAAGCTTGTTTGCGACGGCGCTTTGGCTTTTGCCAAGGGCTTTTGCGGCAGCGTCCTGACTCATTCCAAAGAGCTTTATCAGGCGGCTTATGCCCTCTGCCTCCTCGACAAAGTCGAGGTTGCTGCGCTGAATGTTTTCTATTAGCGCGATGATGCCGGATTTTTCCATGTCAACGTCCATGACGATGCAGGGAACCTCGAAAAGCCCTGCCATTTTTGAAGCGCGAAGCCTGCGCTCGCCCGCGATAAGCTCAAAGCGGTCGCCGCGAACTCTCACCGTGAGCGGCTGCAAAACGCCGTGACAGGAGATGCTTTGCGATAGCTCCTCTAGCTCGTCCGCCGGGAAATTAACGCGTGGCTGCAAGGGTCCCGGCACGATGTCCTCGACGGGAATATAAGCGACGCTTCGCATAAGGCGCTTGCCCGATATTGCAGACATACTGCTCCTCCTTTGTGTCTGTTGTGGTTTGCTTGCCTAATTCTATACCATATATGGTGCGAAAAAGCGCGAAAGAGGGGAGAAGGCGTAAAAAAAGCGGCGAACCGAAAATCGGTTCGCCAAGATGGGTTGTGGGATAAAGATATGAGCTGTTTATCCAACGATGGACTTGCTAATTGGATAAGCTGTACCTTGATAATACACCCTTTTTGTGGTCTTGTAAATAGCGAAGGGCGTCGAAATAGCACTTCGTTTGTCGAATGGGTCTTTTAATCGCATTTTGAAACGAAAATCTTGCCGGATTTAACAGCCACGGCGGCAGAATCGCCGCGCTTTAGCTCGCCGTCCAGTATTTTTTGCGCGAGAGGGTCCTCGATAAGCTCGCGTATAGCCCGGCGCAGCGGACGCGCGCCATAGGCAGGGTCAGAGCATTTTTCAGCCAGAAGCAGAGTGGTGTCCGGAGAAACGGCAAGGCTTATTCCAAGCTCGAGCGCCCTTTTTGAAACGGCAGCTATCATGAGGGCTGCTATCTGCGCTGTGTCTTCTTTTGTTAGGCGGCTGAACACGATTGTGTCGTCTATACGATTCAAAAATTCGGGCTTGAAGGTTTTTTTCAAATCCTCTGTCACCAGCTTTCGAATTTCCTCGTCGCTTCGCCTGCCTTGGGTTTGCTCGCCGGAAAAGCCGAGGGGGCTTTTGTCCTCGCTGATGTTTTTTGCGCCGATGTTGCTTGTCATCACGATGATGGTGTTTTTGAAATCAACATGTCTGCCAAGGTTGTCGGTGAGCCTTCCGTCCTCCATTATTTGAAGCAGCAGCCCCCAAATGTCCTCATGCGCCTTTTCGATTTCATCGAACAAAACAACACTGTATGGCTTTCTGCGAACCTTTTCTGTTAGCTGACCGCCTTCGTCGTGACCGATGTAGCCGGGGGGCGCGCCGATTAGCCTGCTTGCGGTGTGCTTTTCCATAAATTCGGACATGTCCATGCGAAGCATTGCGCCCTCATCGCCAAAAACCGCGGCGGCAAGCGCCTTGCAAAGCTCGGTTTTTCCAACGCCCGTGGGACCGAGAAAGAGGAAGCTTCCGATGGGGCGCGCCGGATCCTTCAGCCCGGCTCTGCCACGGCGGATGGCTTTTGAAACGGCAGAAACGGCGCTGTGCTGCCCGATAACGCGTGCGTGGAGAATTTCCTCCATGCGGAGCAAGCGCGAGGCTTCGCCCTGCGTGAGATTTGCTGTGGGAACGCCCGTCCAGGCGGAGATGACAGCGGCGATGTCCTCGGCGTTTACGGTTTTGCGCTGTCCGCCCTGGTTTATGCTCCATTTTTTGCGAAGCGCTTCAAGCTCGCCGCGAAGGCGCATTTCGTGGTCGCGAAGCTTTGCGGCATATTCAAAATCCTGCGCGGCAGCGGCGCTGTCTTTTTCTGCCGCGGCAGAGGAGGCTCGCGCTTCAAGCTCTTTCAGTTCCTCCGGCGGTGCAAGCGTTTCCATGCGAACGGCTGCGCCGGCTTCGTCTATGAGGTCAAGCGCCTTGTCGGGGAGGTATCGGTCGTTTATATATCTTGCAGAGAGCGAAACGGCAGCGCTTATCGCCTCGTCTGTTATTTTCAGCTTGTGGTGGGCTTCATAGCGCTCGCGCAGTCCTTTTATTATTTCGATGGACTGCGCCTGCGTTGGCTCGCCAACCGTGACAGGCTGAAATCTGCGCTCTAGTGCTGCGTCCTTTTCGATGTGGCTGCGATATTCGTTCGGTGTTGTCGCGCCGATTAGCTGTACCTCGCCGCGCGAGAGGGCTGGCTTTAGAATGTTTGCGGCATCAATTGCGCCTTCGGCGGCTCCGGCTCCGACGATTGTGTGAAGCTCGTCTATGAAGAGGATAATGTCGCCGGATTTTTGAACCTCCTTCAGCACGGCTTTAATTCTGTCTTCAAAGTCGCCGCGATATTTTGTTCCGGCAAGCATGCTGGCAAGGTCAAGGGAAACAAGCCGCGCCCCCTGCAAAAGCTCCGGAGCATCGCCCGCGGCAATGCGCTGCGCGAGAGCTTCTGCCACCGCGGTTTTTCCAACGCCCGGCTCGCCGATTAAAACGGGATTATTTTTGCCGCGCCGCGAGAGAATTTGTATAACGCGGCGAACCTCGCCCTCGCGCCCGATGACGGGGTCGAGCCGACCTTGCCGGGCGGCGTCTGTTAGGTCGCGAGAATATTGGTCGAGCGTTTTTGTTTCGCGCCGTGAGATTGTGCGCGTTTGAGTCGGTGCATTTGCGGCAGGCTTTGTGGGAGCGCGACCGGGCTGAAAACTTGCGCCAAACATGTCTATTATGGAGGTGTAGAGCTTGTTTGGGTCAAGTCCGGCGCCCACTATAATGCGCGCGCCTTCGCACTCTGGCTCGCGCAAAATGCCCATAAGCAGATGCTCTGTGCCGACAAAATTGTGGGAAAGGCGCCCGGCGTCGCCGATTGCAAGTTCCAAAACTCGCTTTGCGCGCGGCGTTAGCCCCTGTGCGCGAAAGCCTGCGTCGCCGCGCCCGGCGTACTTTGAAACAAGGTCTGTCAGCTTTTCGCCATCCAGCCCATTTTCAAGGAGAACCTTAGCGCCCTGCCCTGCGCCCTCGCGGACGACGCCGAGCAGAAGGTGCTCTGTGCCGACATAGCTGTGACCAAGCTCTTCGGCGGCGGCTTGCGCCTTGGCAATGGCAAATCTTGCGCGCTCTGTGAATCTATCAGAATTTCGCATAAAAAAAATCATCTCCCAGTTTTTCATAGGTATCGGGTGTGGCATCGGCATTATACCAGAGAGGAGCTAGCCTAAAAGGACGAAAAAAGGAGCAGGATTTTATATTTTTTCGTTTATGATAACCTGTGAGGGAGGTTTTGAAACAGCCACCGGCAGCGGAAAACAGCAGAAGCTTGCACGTTTTATATCCAATTTGCGCGATTTTTACTGATTTTTTGGAGAAAATAATAATTTTACAGTTATTCAAGATTTTGAATTTGACATTCGCTGATTATATGGTAAAATACATCTGTTATTACCCTTTAGCAGAGGGGAAAAATATAAGGAGGTTATCAAACATGTTTGTTATTAACGACTCATGCATTTCTTGCGGCGCTTGCGTAGATTCCTGCCCGACCGAAGCCATCGTTATGGATGATGGTGTTGGTCGTTACATTATTGAGGAGAGCAAATGCACCGAATGTGGCGGCTGCGTTGATGCTTGCCCCATGGGTTCCATAGTTGAGGAATAAGCTTTACTTACAATTAATTAAGGGGTGATATGGCTAGCTCATATCGCCCCTTAAATTATATACAGCTCTTTGGCGCCTCTAGGGGCTTGAATAAAATGCGATGATTTCCGTGTGTGTATTATTTTATGTAGGCGAAGCTCCCCGTGTGGGAGGGCTTATTTTCATTTTCGGAGTGGTAGACATGTCAAGCTTTGAATTTTTGTGGCAGGGTGGTCCTAAAATCCGGCTTGAAGGCTCTGCCTTTAAGCTTTCGACCGACTCGGTCCTGCTTTTTGGCTTTGTGATGGCAGGGCGGTATAAGCGCGTTATTGACCTTGGCTGTGGTGCCGGGGTTTTGCCGGTTTTGCTCTCGTCGCAGGGGACGAGGGCAGAGGTTTGCGGCATTGAAATTCAGGCGGCTTCTGCCGCGCTTTGCCGGGAGAACATGGCAGCGAACGGTTTTTCGTCTGACGGCATAAAAACAGGCGATTTGCGCGAGCACCGCAGCATTTTTGCGGCAGGTAAATTTGACCTTGTGGTTTCAAACCCACCATATTTTGCCGTCGGCAGCGGACCGGACGCGCGAGGAGACGAGCGCTGCGCCGCGCGAGATGAGAGGTTTTGCACGCTTTCAGACTTGTGCGAGGCTTCAAAATATTTGCTTAAATGGGGCGGTCGACTTGCTCTTGTCCACAGACCGGAGCGGCTTTCGGAAATTTTTTGCGAGATGTCAAGTCATGGTATTGAGCCAAAGCGCCTTCGCATGGTGCAGCACAAGGAAGCCAGCTCGCCCAGCCTTGTGCTTGTGGAAGGGCAGCGCGGCGCCCGGCACGGGCTTAAAATTGAAGCGCCGCTTATCCTTGCAAACGATGACGGGAGCAACAGCGAGGAGATGAAAAGGCTTTATCACCGCTGAAAACGGCGCGCAACGCGCGGCAAAGGAGAAAAAAACATGGCAGGAACCTTATACCTTGTCGGAACGCCGATAGGCAATCTGGGCGATTTTTCTGCCCGTGGGATAGAAACGCTTAAAGCCGTAGATTTTATCGCTGCGGAGGACACACGCGTCACCCTGAAGCTTTTGAGCAGATTTGAGATAAAAAAGCCGCTTATAAGCTATCACGAGCACAACAGGGCAGAGATGGGCGAGCGGATTATCGACCGGCTTTTGTCAGGCGAGAGCTGCGCTCTCGTTTCGGACGCGGGCATGCCCGCGATTTCGGATCCGGGCGAGGTGCTGGTGCGCCAATGCGCTGCGCAGGGGGTTACGGTT
>JGI994J12354_10001757_pt1 | contig 21758 bp, 17 predicted proteins | sample IntmicLarv3ML3BL_FD_12354 | JGI IMG/M metagenome (IMG submission 12354) | reverse complement strand
GTACCACCGCCGGTACCACCGCCGGTACCGCCGCCGCCACCTTCGCCGCCGCCTTCGCCGCCGCCTTCAGATGCCAGAGGAGGAATGGTAAGATCTTCGTTGGAAACGTAGATGTTGCCCAAGCGAAGCTGCGATGCAGGCGCGTAGCCTTTATCATTTGCAACGTCTTCGCATTTAATGTGAACACCAGAAATTCTGGAAAGATCGTAGCCATCTTTAGTTCTGCCTATGGCCAGCTGCTCGCCCATATCGCCCCATACTTCCATGTATTCATCAGACATATCAGAGAAAGCATTTGTGCCATACACTATTGACGCTGTTTGCGGTGTCAGCGGGATTATGATCTTGTTCCAACCATCGTTGGTGATGAAACGGTTTACATTGTAGGTGATTTGGTTCTTGTCTTTATTGTAGTAGTCATCAGAAGGCTGATACGTGGCTGTGCTTGTGCCGCCTGTGGCAACATTAACGCGCAGCTCGTGGTCATCGTTAAATTCCGAAGCATCGCCCACATAAAAATCGATAACAAGGAATTTGTTGTTAAGAAGATTTTGATACGGAAGAGGCTCATCATTGAATACATCGGTGCCGATGGTTATACCCTTAAACCAACGAACCCAATACATTTCGGTTTTCTTGTCGGCCGGGTCGTGCATTTTCAGGCTATCATTAGCAATAACCGTACCGGGATCCGATGTTATGCTTCCATCAACTTCAGGAGCATTCATGATAAGAGTTTTGTTAGCGCCCGGCACAAAGGCGGGAACTATCATATAATCTGCCGGAGGTGCAGGCGCAGTGTATGTGCCTGTGGCCAGATAGGAATTGCCCAAGCGCCATTCGGAGCCTGTGCTGTCATCGCTTGCTTTAAATACGATGTTTGTAATAGAAGCCCAGTTAACAGTACCGGGATTTTCTACAACACCGGCAACGTTTACGGGAACAACTATTCTGTTCCAACCGTTTTCCATGTCAGCAACTTTAACTTCGCTTACAGCAAGATTGTTGTCTTTGTCAGCAGGGGCATCAGTGCGGCCGCTACCAAACATTATGCGCAGGAATGTATCCGCGCCATTTGCACTGCTTGACATAATTGCAGCTTTGTTGCCCAAGAAAACGTCAACTACAAAGTTTGTGTAGCCTGTGAAATCCTGAGGGTTAAGCACACGGTTGCCATCGCCGAAACCGGCCGTGTAGCCATTAGCGCCATTAGTGTTGTTAAAACACTGCATCCACCACAACTCATGGTTGCCAGTGGTAGCTACTTGATCCAACTGATCTGCACCATCAGTGAAGGCTATGCCCTCGACAGTGCCGTCGGTGTTGGGGGCTTTCAAAAGTTCCGCGTAGGTCAAACCGTTGGCTGTTGTGCCATCGATAGACGCAGGAACTGTGCCGATAACTCCACCCAAAGATTGGATGTTGTCAGCGGGTAATGATGCTGCCGACGCGCTGATCGCGCCTGTCACAACGAGGGTGAAGAGAATTGCCGGGATACAGAGCAGTGCCAGTAACCGTTTGCTAAAGGTTTTTTTCATATGCTAGGTCCTCCTTAAAAAATTTTTATAATTGACATTTATAAAAAGCAATTATGAAAGCAAATCAAGGGCGTCTTTAACGTCCTGGGAAAGCGCGTCGCGCTGCGTGGGAGTCATTCTCTCGTAAACACTAAACACAGAATCCTGCACAACCTCGGTATAAAGCACTCTTGTTTCACTACCCTTAGTGAAAATGACATATCCGCGGGCGTTTATAGTGGTTTTGAGCGCCGTTTCAGTGGCGGGAATGCCTGTTATAAGCAGTGTGTAATCCTCTTTTGCGCTTGGTTTGTAATACAAATAAGTGTTGGTGCCAATAACGTTATTCAGTGTTCCGGACACAACATTTTCAAGAAGCATCTTGTCGCCCAGCGTGGCGCCAGAAACCAATCCGGCTCTGCTGTCAAACATTGTCAATATGCCGCGTGATTCGTATGTCCAGCCATCGTTTACCAGATCGGCAGCCTCTTTGTCCATACTGAACAGGAAGCGCAGAGCGTGGCTGCCATTCAAAAGCTCGGAACGGATAGCCGCGGCAACGGGTGTGAGAATTTCGCTGCCATAGGGAAGCTCTTCATACGAAGGAGCAGGGGTTTCTTTTGTGAGGTACATGTTGCCGAGGCGCCATGTAGAGCCCAGTCCGCCTGAGATAGCAGAGTCCTTAGGATCGTTAAACTTAAAGGCAACATTTCTGACATTAGCCCAGTCAACACCGCCGCCCGAAACATTCACCGGAATGCTTATTTTGTTCCAGCCATTTTCCAAAGAACTAAGCGGATAAGCCACTCTTGTATTAGCAGATTCCTTATCTGCAGCTGCATCAACCCTACCTGTGGCAAAGTTTATTCCAAGAGTCGCACTTGCGGGATCGTCAAAGTTTGCGCGAACAGCCGCAATGTTTCCTATATAAAGATCAAACTCAAAGTTTTCCCATTCGGTCAGGTCCTGCGCATTCAGCGGGAAATCACTACCAAAGTTAGTAGTAGCGTTTTCAGGCTCAAGAGCAAAACACTGTATCCACCACAAATCGTGATTTCTGGTGGCGTCGCGCACCTTCAAATCACTGCCTATCAAGTTTCCGTTCCAGTTTGTCAACTGGCCGTCGATAGCGGGAGCCTGCAAGAAGGTCTTGTAGGTTGTGCCGTCGTGGTCGCCGTCAGATATCAGCGCAGGAACATCAGCGATTTCGCTGTCGTCTCTTACAAGATAAGTATTGCCCAAACGCCACGCAGAATGCGTGCCCGATCCGTCACCCGTGTAAGAGGGAGGAGTACCAACGATCGTCGCGAACATATCGGGGCGCAGCTTGAAGTATATGTTTTTGATGCTGCTCCAGTCAACCTGGGGATTAGACACGCCAACAGGAACCTTAATTCTGTTCCATCCGTCGGCCAGCTCGTCTACACGAACCTGAGCGATATAACCATTATCCTTATCAGCGCCGTCATTCCAACCGCTGCCTATAAGTATATTGATGACAGCTTCGGCTGGATTGCCTTCAAACGCATTTGTGTTCGTGAGGACAGCGTCAACATCGTCCACATAAATATCGAAAGCAAAATAATCGTAGTCTGTGAAATCCTGCGGGGCAAGAACCCTGCCGCCAAAATCGATAGGATCAGGCGTAGGGGAACTCGGATTCAGGGCGGTTTGTGATCCGCTGAAAGCCTGTATCCACCACAGATTGTGGTCGTCCGAGGCAGCCTTTTGCACCAACCATTCTTTGTTGTCCGTGTACGTGCCAACGCTTCCGTTAGCTGCGGGCGCAGCCATCATCAGCGTGTACGTCAAATCGCCATCTTCTGTGATAACAGCGGGCACGTTGTCAATATCGCCGCCCAGCTGATCAACGTCTGCCGCTGTGGCGCCGAAAAGCCCCGTTACAAAAAGAGTTAAGATAATCGCCGGCACACAAAGAGCCGCCAGCAAACGTTTGCCAATTGTCTTGTTCATTACATGACCTCCTACATTTTTGTTTCGCAGTGCAAATTTTCATGGTATATTACACCGCCTATTTCTCCGTAAAAATCATAGCATTTTTCACGGTTTTTACGTAATTTTTTCGCCGATCTCCGCTGTGCAAAAAGGGATACTTTTTTGCACACTCTGTTTGCACACTCTGTCTAATATTAAGACTGTAGCATTCGTGCCGGAGCTTGGCGGAATTAATCCGTTTAGAAAGCGTTTACCAACAAAAAAGAGAAAAAACGCCCAAAACACGGTGCCGAACAGCTTTCTTATCAAAACGGCGGCTCACGTGCGACAATTTTTATATCAAAATACGACGTTTTTCATGTATTAATGTATCATTTATCCAAATCTTAGTTCGTACAGAAAACTTATTAATGTCATGATACCATACAATTCTTCACAAGTCAATATCATTTTTAGTATTTTTTTGTTCATAGCGTTAAAAAACCAGAGGGTGTGCCCGTTATGCTTGTATATTAGAATAATTTTACTTTTGCCGACCCAAAATAAGGGTTTTTAGAAAAAAATATGGCTTTGCCTGCCTTTAATCGTATAATTTACCTTGACAATTTTACCTCTTTATGTGAGAATGAATATAATTGAAATTTTTAGGTGTATCTGCAAATTTCTACATGGTTTTTAAAGGCATATTAACGCATGTTTCCGAGTGCTCTTATATAGGAAGGAAATAATAATAAATGAGATCAAACGCGCTGGACGTCAGTTCCATTAAAATAAACAACACAGCCTTCGTTTTAAACTGTATACGAAACGGGCCTATTTCCCGTGTTGAAATTTCGCGCATTACAAAACTTTCCAAATCGACGGTAACGCTGCTGACAAACGAGCTGATAAACGACGGAATAATATACGAAATCGGGAGCGATACGGGCAATTATACCGAAACAAAGATGGGAAGACGCCCCATCTTGCTGGATATTGACCTGCGCCACCGTTTTGTAATAGGCATAAACTTACACCGCAAGCAGGCTTCGGTGTCTCTTATAAATCTAAAGATTCAAATAATCGACACAGCGCACACAAGCACCATAAATCTTGAAAGTACCGACGAGATAATGAGATGGATTGTAGAAAGCATACGCGCTCTGATGACAAAAAACGATCTGGCCTTGGATAAATGCATCGGTATAGGATGCAGCAGCCCCGGCCCCGTAGACTATAAAAAAGGCATTATTCTAGAATCTCCTAATTTTACACAATTTTGGAATTATCCTCTGGCCGATAATCTTCGGCGTATATTTAATATACCCGTTATTCTGGAAAACAATTCGGTTTTGCTGGCAAATACTGAATACCGGCTAAACTCTTTGGGCCATTACAGCCAGCTTTTATTTGTAATTATACTCAATGGTGTGGGTTCCGCACTGATCAGCAAGGGTGAGATAATGCGCGGCTCGGCCGGCTTTGCCGGCGAAATCGGGCATATGAGCATCGATATCAACGGCGCAAAATGCCTTTGCGGCAATCATGGCTGCCTTGAGCAATATCTTCCGCTGTCCGCGCTTAGGGCGCGTTTCGGATTTGAGCAGTTTGAACAGGTTGTGGACGACGCGTACAACAAACGGCCATATGCCATTGAAATAATGGACTACATAGCCCGGCTTTTGTCCTGCGCGCTGATAAACTGTATAAACATGCTCGATCTGGACGCTGTTGTTATCTCGGGCGAGCTCAATTACCGGCCCGAGCTTCTATATAGTATGGTACAGCGGCGCGTACACGACAATTCGGTTATATCAAAATCACACAGCGTATCGATAATCCCTTCGGCCATTACTCCCGAAAATGTGGATATCGCGTGCGCTTCTAGAATTATTGACAAATTTTTTAATCAGGAGTTGTAAAAAATATGGCGCGACTTGACTATCATTTCGAACCCAAAAAAGGCTGGATGAACGATCCTAACGGGCTTGTGTGGTTTCGCGGCCGGTATCACGCCTTTTTTCAGCACGATCCCAATCAGGCGACACATAAGCAAAGCTATTGGGGACACGCAGTTAGCGATGACCTGATTCATTGGGAAGAGCTGCCCATAGCCCTTTATCCTGACCAGCCTTATGAAAACAGCGGCGGCTGTTTTTCCGGCTCGGCCATAGTCAAGGACGACAGGCTTTATCTGTTTTATACCTCGGTATCGCACGAGCTGGAGCAAACCCAGTCTGTGGCGTACAGCGACGACGGCATAAATTTCACCAAGCATCCCGGGAATCCTATTATAAAAGACGCGCCGCACAATTATAATGAGAATTTCCGCGATCCTAAGGTAAACGAAATAGACGGCAAGTATTACATGGTGCTGGGCACAAGCCACGATTGGTGCGGCCAGATATTGCTCTATACATCGGACGATTTATTTTCCTGGGAATATTCAGGCGTGCTTTTTGGAGACAAGGAATACGGCATTATGTTGGAATGTCCCGACTTTTTTCCCTTTGAAGACAAATATATGCTGATGTTTTCCATGATAGAAACGCCAAACTTTTCCGCAAAATTTGTGTACGGCGATTTTGACGGAAAAACCTTCACACCCATATCCGTATTCTCGTTGGAAGCGGGACCGGACTTTTACGCGCCGCAAACCTTTCTCGACGGAAAGGGCCGCCGCATAATGATAGGCTGGCTGTCCAGCTGGAGCCGCCCCGTGCCCGACGACGCCATTTACTCGGGTGCGCTAACTATACCGCGGGAAATACGTTTTGTGAATGGCGAGCTCACCAATTTTCCCGTTGAAGAGGCGGCAGGACTGCTTACTCATGAAGACGAGCATGTTATTATTAAAGGAAACAGCATAGAGCTGTTTGACGGTAATAAAACCGTGCTAAAACACGAGCTGAAAGAGATTCGCGATGTAAGCATTCTGCGCGACACCTCTACCATAGAGGTTTTTGTAAACGGCGGCGAAATGTCGGCCACCTTTTATTATGAGAAGTAAGCAGGAATAACGAGGGCAAACCCCCATTTGCGGCATGCCGCAAATGGGGGTTTTATTTCTTATGTATCTGCTTCAAACGTTCCAAGCCCTTTTATGAGATTCGTGCCAATCTGCCCACTCTTTATAAGCTTCGCACGGAAACCTATCACATTCGCCGCAATGGTTTATTTGCTTTTCTGTACAACAAACCCGAAAATCAGTGCTACCGCAACCGCATTTCCAAAAGCAATCCTCTGTTATATTCCAACAACCCTTGCACAGCGGGACTTTTTTCATTACGGCACCGGCGCCTTCATTCTCTCCAATCCAGCCTTGCGCCCTGAACCAATCAGCAAGCAGCTCGGCTGCTTCCATACTCCGTTCTGTTGTTACCCTGTATTGGCCGCATTTTTCGCAATCAATTCCGCAAGCAGCCATTTTCAGTTTGTCCATAAGTAAACGCTCCCGCATATATTGCCGTTTGCCTACTCCGAAAACGCACAAAAAATATTTCCCAACGCAACTACCGGTGCCGTTTCACATCTTAGTATCCGCGGCCCCAGGCTGCATACCTGCGCGCCGCATTCTTGCAGGCGTGTAGCTTCATCTTCGTGAAATCCACCCTCAGCGCCCACCACAACGGCCACACTTTTGACATCGGCCGAAAGCCCGCTCAATACATTTTTCATCGGCCGTCCGCCATGCTCATAAAAAAACAACGCGACATCAAAAGAGGATATAGACAAAACCATTTCGTCAAAATCGACATGTCCGGCTATCTGCGGGATAATTCCGCGCCCCGACTGTTCAGCCGCACTTTTTGCTATTGCTCTCAGTCGGGAAAGCTGTTTTTGTCTTGCTTCCGCCTTTTTCTGCGGTACGGTATATCGGCTGAAAACGGGCACAACCGTGCCAACGCCCAGCTCAACCGTTTGCCGCACTATCTGCTCCAGCTTGTCGGCTTTGGGCACACATTGAAACAGTGTAACATTAAGCGTAGGCTCTGACGAGCATGGCGCGGACGACAATATGCGCGCAGTTACAGAGCCGTCCGACACCGCATCTATCGCGGCAGAATAGTCTGTTCCCTGCCCGTCACATAGCTCTATGGCGTCGCCCGTCCACATACGCAGAGCGCGGGCTATATGCCGCGAGGCTTCGGCGTCAAACGACACTATATCACCAACCGGCTTTTCAATAAAAAAACGTGGCATAAAAGCTCCTTACCAGTTAAATCGATAATAATATTCGCGTTCATATATACCCATATTGACCGTGCCTATATATTTACTTCCCAGTGGTGCGTTTAAAGCACTATAGTTTAATCTGGAACCAATATAAGCTATAACGTTGATATATAGCGTTTCGTCAATATCATTGCTCACAATAAACCTGATTTCCCTTTTTCCGGCCAGTGCCGCTTCCTGAATTTTAGCAAATAACAACGCTTCATAGTTATCATAATTGCTCTTGTCAAATCCAAACCCATTCACAAAAAGATAATTTTGCGCCACAGAATTGCATTCAGGCAGAACAAGATTGAAATTTTCCGGGTTACTTGCAGCGTTCGTGGTTGACAACGTATGGTCAAACTCAAGGATGTATCTGGGGATATTGAAATATTCGTATGGATTAGGGTTGCCGTCGTTCCATGTAAGATCGCTGTAATACCACGAGCCCTCTATTTTCATCACATTCCACATGTGCGCCTCTTCGGCTCCGGTGCCGGCAACAACCGAAGCCTGTATCCCGGCCTCGCGTAGCAAAAGCTGCCATCCGCGCGAGTATCCCTCGCACACAATTCGGCCTTTTATCAGCGCGCCGTACGCATTAAAAGCATCGAGATACGACTTCCATGAGCTCACAGCTCTTTCATCATAGCTGTTTTTGTTGGCGAGATAATCGTGCAGATATTTTTGCCTATCAAATTCCGAAAGGCCTGACGGCATAGCATTGAAAATACGGGTTATTTCGCTGTTCATAGCCTTTATGCGCGAAATCGCTTCGGCACGCGTACAGATATAATCAACATCATAATCATCATCCTTATAGCTGAAAAGAACAATCATATCGCTTTCGTTACGCCCGTAAAGATATTGATGCCCCATCCAGAAATATTGCGGATAATCGCACATCACGGCGAAATATGCAATATGTGTGTCCGTTTCCGAAGCGCCGGGCAATATGCAGCCCTCACCCATATTTTTAATAGTGTCGCGTATCGCCGTGTAATATTTCTTTCGGTTCGTGTTAAGTGTGGAATATCCGTAATAATCCGATTCTTTTATATAGCTGTATTTTGTGTTATGAACATATTCAGGCAGCGGGCTAAACGCATCCGAAGAGGCAAGATCCGGAATCTTAATATTTTCTATCTCTACCGGATTGACTTTTTGTGCAGGCGCTTTACTCGCCGTTTTTGAAGATGCAGCCTTTGATGCCGCTTTGCTGGACGGTGCTATCGACGATATGTCCGATGATACCTCCGCTGACGAAGCCGGGGAAGATTCTGCCACTGACGAAGTCTCTGCTAAAGATGAGACATTCTTATCAACGCCCGTATCGAAACCCGAGCAGGATGCAAGCAATATCACAAGGCACAATAGCCATGAGGTAAGCAAGATTTTAAATTTCATGGAATTCTCCTATTACAAGACCGATTGTTACACTCGATTTACGGTTTAAGTTTCACCCGTTACAAAAGCCTCTTTTTATATTTTTGACTTTTTCACTATTGTTTATCATACTACTATTCACAAAAAATATCAATAAAAAAGGTCTGCAAAGCAGACCTTTTTTTAAACCAGCCACCTTTTATGCTCGCCCCGTTCCGGCAACAATGTTGCGTTGCCTGACTATTTCATTCCATGTCAGCGGGCCTATGATGCCGTCCGGCCCAAGCAAAAATTCCTGCTGAAAGGCTATCACAGACTGGCGCGTAAGCGGGCCAAACACGCCATCGGCCATAAGATACGGTATATTTTGATACACTATGCGTATGGTGTTCAGATAGTTTTGCATGGTGCGCACCTCCGGCCCGCGCGAACCAACGCGCAGCGGTGTTCCCGGATACTGCGGAACAGTCGGCTCGATTGGATTTGTTGGCGTTTCCTCCGGCGGAAGCTTCACATTGTCCTCTATGCCGCGATACACCGAATAAAGCATATTCCATGTTATCGGGCCCACCACGCCGTCGGGCCGCAAACCAAAGGTTTTCTGAAACTCGATGACCGAGTTTTTGGTTACGGTGTCAAACATACTATCCTTGATAACGGGCGGCACACTTTCATAATAGGGCGCTATGGCATTGAGCAAAAACTGCAAATGCTTTACATGTTCGCCCTTAGACCCTTGAGATATCACCACCGAGGGCGGATTCGGGCTTAGCCCTATGCGCTCGCCCTCGCTGTCCAGCTCGGCAAGACGTATAACTCCCACATATATAAAGTTTATTTTATTCCATGTGTTCCGGCCTATAACGCCGTCCACACCGAGATTAAATGTGCGCTGAAAGGTGCGCACGGCGTCCTGCGTATCGGCGCCAAACTGCCCGTTTGGATTGGATATACGCGGTATCAGCGGAAAATTCACCCGTATGCGGTTTAGATAATTTTGCATGCGGCGCACCGATTCACCCTGCGAGCCCAGCCGCAAGGCCTGCCCCGGATACGATTCAATAATGCCGCGGATATTATCGCTGGATACCAGCTCGAGATCGTTCGGATAATAATTGCGCAGTATCTGTATAGGTGTTTTGCCTTGATTGGCGAGCGAAACCGTTCCCCATTGCGACATGCCGGCACAGGTTACGGTTGTTCCGTTGCAAAACTGTGTAAAAAACGGGTTGCGAAATCCTATGCGGCGCGCATAAACATTGAAAACATCGTCCACCAGACGGCTGATACTGGCGTAAACGGGGCCGCCCTCGCGGTATGCCTGATCATAAGCCGTTGAATTGGTTATATCAAAATTAAAATTCCGGCTGCGGTACCATTCGGTATATATTCGGTTCAAGGCAAAGGATACTATTGCGTGAATATTGGCGAGCAAAGAGTTTTCCGGCCACGTGGAATATATTTCGCTTGAAGCTACATTTTTTACATAATCGGAAAATTTCACACGAACATTGCGCGCCGAGGCGTTTGAAGGCACACCCAGGTGCACCGTGATATAGTCAGGTATCACAACCTCGCGCGCAGCGCCCGAGCGCACATCGGCCATTGGCGCTGCTGGCTGCGCCATGACAGACACGGTTCCCGTGGACGGAGCAGCCATACCGGCAGATATTTCGGAAGGTGCACTATGCTGCTTTGGAATATTTAAAAGCAGCGCGGGCGGCGAAATATAAATATCCATATCATATACTGTATCCGGTTCTTCGGCCAGAGGCTTCATCTCCACGGGGAGAATGGCTGTCTGGGTATCCACTATCTCAACATCGTGGATATGGCTGGTTGTGTATCCCTGTACGCTAACATCAACATCGCACACAGAATAGGCCGGCTCGGTATATTCCGGGTCTAGCGTCAGAGCGGCAGGCGGCGCCGGCATGGGGAAATATGCTGTGTTGCCGTTTTGGTCGGTGTATGTATCGTGCAAAACCATGCCATTGGCGCGGCTTATTGTGACATGCGCGCCGCCTATCGGCAAAGCGTCATCGCCTGTGGTAACCTGTATGGTCAGATATCCGGTATTCATTATAAAATCCTCTCCTTAACACAAGCCTAAATTGATTCAATACAGTGTATGATTTTTTTGGGGTTGTGTTACAGAGGATTTGTAAAACATGAAGAGGCGATGTATCCTTGAAACGCGAAACAAGGAAGGTTCTCGAGTTTCAAGAACCTTCCTTGCTAATTATAGACCTTACTTATTTCCTTCGAATCATTATGCCTTTCATGTTTTCGTTATCAAATGATTGCATAATAATATCTTTTTCTTTTTCAGTACATCCTATAAGAATTTTTATTTCAGAGTCCCTTTTTAGCAAATCCACAGTACATATGATTGCGTCGCACGTATTCTCGCAAAGCGATCCTCTCCATACATCGATTCCACCACTGTCCATAGACGAAGTGTTTTCCAAATACCCATAATCAAGTTTATAAATATACTCCATGTATTTCGGGTGTTTGCTACCTTTGGGCCTATCAATTACTATTTTAGACTCTGAAATCAATTTATCAATCGCGATCCAAAATTCTTGGTCGTACATCGATTCATCTCCAGCAACATAATTACATCAGCTTAATAAAACATATCCGGATATGTGCGGCCTTCACCGTTGCGGTCGGCCCATTCACTGGTTCGGCCTCTGCTGTCATATCCAAATTCATCATATCCGGTATTATAATCCTCATCTATACCCAGCCGCTCGTATATTTTATCGGCGGATATATGCGGCGTTGTTGTGTCACGCCATGAGGTATCCAGATTATTATAACGAATTTGATTAAGGCAGCTGCGGGCAAGATCGCTTTTCGGGGTTTTCTCATCCACAAGTCTGGCCAGCGCCGGCACGGCGCCCGGCCCGAGCTCGCTGAGATAAACTATATCTATTTTGGATTCGCAGCCCGAATTGATGTACTGGTTCACATTATAGTCTGCCACGAGACCATCGACATTCACAAAGCCCAAGCCGGCCACCATGATAACCGTGACAACAGCTATATAGCGCAAGCTCTTAAAGCTTGGCCACCAAAGCTTTATCAAGCACACAAGGAAACTCAGGGCCATGATGCTGATGAGCCAAAGGCAGGCAATGCGTTTTACAGAAAGGTCGTATCCGTCAATATAAATCATGAAACGCTTGACAGATGAAGCCACAATAATGTAATTGGCCAGTATACATACACTGAGCGAGATCCGCGGCAAAAAGGCTATTTTGCCGGTTTCATTGCGGCGCATAAGCGCAATCGCCAGCATGATTATGATAACCGAAATGACTATGGTTATAGTAAGCTCAAAGAAGCCTTTACGGGCATATTCGGCATAATCCAGACCGTCTGGCATATTGCCCGCATCGGCAAACAGATAACGAATCTGAACAAGCACGAAAAGCAGCTGCACTATGGCAACCAGCACAAACACTGTGCCGACAATTGTGCCGTCCAGCTTTTGCATTGTCTCGGCCTTCATGCCGCTCTTTCCCTTAAGACGCTTAAAAGCAAAAAGCCAGCCGCCCAAAAGCAGACACGCGACTATGCCCAACAGAATATCAAGCATGATATGCCCTAATGAAATGCCCAAACGATCGATTATATTGTTTACAAACCTTTTGAAAATATCGTCAGCAATATAATAAATGATGAGGAATATCAGCGCCAAAGGCATACCTATACCAACGCCAATGAGGACAGGGCCAACGCCCTTGCTTTTTTCCGATTTGCGGTTTTTTACCAGTGTGGTTATGGGAACATCGGCATATTGGAAGGAGCAGGCCACAGAATGCCCAAACCCCGTAAACGGGTTGCCCGAAAGCATTCCGCCCGGCAAAAAACCCGATATTGACGCAACGTGCAGCGGAACAAGCGCCATCATACAAAGCACGCCTATAAAATAGCTGAGTGAATTTGTGTTAAAGAAAAAGCTCAACGCCACAAGAAATATCGGGATGGTCATAATCACATCAAACTTGCGGAACGACTGCTCCTTTCCCGAAAACCACCAGAACACAATGACATAAAACAATGCCGTAATCATGGGCACTGAAAGCCCCAAACCGCCAAAAGCAATACATTCAACGGCAAACATCGAGGTAAAAAACAGCATCACCACCAGCGCTATACCGCGCATTGTATGAGCGCTTTCACGAATCTCGGCAATGCCGCTACGCTCGGCTTTCGGATATGCGGTGTAACCATACGGCGCATATACATAAGAGCCCGGAGCTTGTGGACGACCCATATAAGGATTATACCCATGCGGAGGCATGGCGCCGTATTGTGCCGGGGGCTGTGCTGGGGGTTGTACCGGGGGCTGTACCGGGGGTTGTGCTGAAACGGGAGGCGCCGCATTGTTTTGCGGGGTTGCTGAATTATTGGGATTGTCCTGCATAAACATTCCTCCAAAAAATTGTTTTTGTTGTCGAATTTATCAGTATAGCCATTATTAACAATATATCACATTCACCGGAAATATTGTTAAGCCAATGTTAATTATGCAGTTTCTCTATACTGCGCCAAAGCCTCCGCTACATAGCTGCAAAACACGATTGCCTGCATACGCAGGCAATCGTGTCAGCACTTACGGCAACAGATAGCAGCTTGTATATGTTATGGTCTGTTTTCCGTTATTATAGGGTATGCCCGAAATCTCGCACACCTTGCTTACCCAAAGGCCGTAGGCCTCCATAGACGAAATCGAATCCTCCGGAAACCGGCAGGGCGCATCGGGATATGTGCAGGCTTCGCATATCGTACACGTTCCCGCCCCCATGGGCAGCATATCGCCGTACCGCTTTTTCAGCTGTTTCACAAGCCCGGCAAAATTATCCTTATGCCTGTCCCCCGCTTCCTGTATGGTATCGATATCAAAATCGTCCTCCATATAGCCTATAGTTTGAACAATAATTCCATATGAATACTTCGCCGCCCGCTCGGCCGCTTCCTCAATGCTGCCGCACCCGGGCGGACAGCGCCAGTTTTTGCCGTATTGCCGACAGGTGTTAACGCTGCACATATCGCGCACCTCGGGCATAAATGTAAGCGCACCCGTATTAAGCCCGCCCGCCTGAGAAAAGCCCGCGTCCATTGCTTCTTGTATCAGCGCTTCGGTGTCGTATCCCATTTATCTCAGCTCCTTCACATTTCAATGCCAACGCGCGCCTGTACGCCCTGGGCATAATAATGCTTTATTTCGCGCATCTCGGTGACCAAATCGGCAGCAGCTATTATGTCCTCATGTGCATCACGCCCCGTCAAAACAAGCTCCGTGCCTGATGACCGCCCATTTATAACGGCCATTGCGGCATCGAGCGAAATCAGCCCCAACTTAACCGCAACATTAAATTCATCAGCAACCACAACATCATAAATGCCCGATGATGCGACCTCACGCAAGCGGCACAGCCCCGCGGCGGCCATATCCAAATCGGCCTGATCAGGCTCTTTTTTTATAAAACAATCGCGGCCATATTGCTCAATTTTGAGGCCGGGAAGCTTTTGGGTCGCAACATGCTCGCTGCATTTCATGCCCTTTACGAACTGGAGAATTATAACCTTTTTGCCGGCACACACGGCGCGCAGCGCCAAACCCAACGAGGCCGTGGTTTTGCCCTTCCCTTCACCAGTGTATACCTGAATATATCCCTTTTCCATTGCTGCACCCACCTGTTTTTTATAGTGTATAAGATAGCATTTCATGCCCGATAACACAAGGTAAAATATTGCTGTTTTGCTGAAACAATATTACAAAAAACGCCATAGGCCCAAAAGCCTACAGCGCTTTTTTTACAAGTTTTATTCCTCTTCCAGCACTGATTTAAGCAGTGTTTTTACAATTTCAGGATTACCCGCGCCCCTTAGCTGCTTCATAATGCAGCCCATCAAGAATCCAAACGCCTTTTCTTTGCCGGCGCGGTAATCGGCCACAGCATCAGGATTGGCAGCCAGAGCCTCTTTGACAGCTGCGGCGACCGCGCCGCTGTCATTTACCATCATCAGGCCCTTTTCCTTTATGTAATCTTCCGGGTCAACGCCACGTGTAAACACAGCCTCGACAGTCTCTTTATATGCGTTGCGGTTTATTTTGCCATTCGAAACAAGAGCTACGAGCACAGCAAGCTTGCCCGCCTCAATCGAGAGCTCCTCGGGCAGGGTGTTGGTCTGGTTCATCAAGCGCATAATCTCGCCCGTAATCAGATGTGCCGTTTCCAAAGGCTGGCCGCTTTGCTCCGAAATGCTTTCGAAAAGATCGGAAATGTTTTTATGGCTCGTAAGAACGGCTGCCTCTTTTTCCGAAATCTGATAGTCCTTCGTGTAGCGTTCGCGCTTTTGATAGGCCAGCTCGGGCAGCGAAGCCTTCACGCGCTCAAGCCATTCGTTGTCAATCTCTATGGGAAGCAAATCCGGCTCGGGGAAATAGCGGTAATCCTGCGCATTTTCTTTGGAACGCATGCCGGTAGAAACACCCTTATCATCGTCCCAACGGCGCGTTTCCTGAAAAACCTGCCCGCCGCTTTCAAGCAAATCTATCTGCCTTTCGCGCTCATATTCAATAGCGCGGCCTATAGCCTTAAAGGAATTCAGGTTTTTCATTTCGGTGCGCACGCCAAGCTCGCCGCCCTCAGGCCGCACCGAAAGGTTTACATCGGCGCGCATAGAACCCTCCTGCATACGGCAATCACAAACGCCGAGATATAACAATATCTCGCGCAGCTTTTCCAAATAGGCGATTACTTCAGCGGCGCTTCGGAAATCGGGCTTTGACACAATCTCCAGCAGCGGCACGCCGCAGCGGTTAAAATCCATGAAGGTTTTGCCGCTTTGCGAATCGTGCTGAAGCTTTCCCGCGTCCTCTTCCATGTGTATCTCGTGTATACCTATGGTTTTTTTTACGCCCTCCGCCTCAATGTCAAGATGCCCGTTGCGGCAAAACTGGGCATACAGCTGGGAAATCTGATATGCCTTAGGCAAATCAGGATAAAAATAATTTTTGCGGTCAAATTTGTTCATTCTTGTGATATCACAGTTTAGCGCCAAACCAACCCGCAGCGCACATTCCACAACCTCGCGGTTGAGCACGGGCAGAGTTCCCGGCATTCCCGAGCAAACGGGGCACACATGCGTATTAGGCCCACCGCCAAACGCCGCTGTGCAGCCGCAAAAAATTTTAGATTTTGTCGAAAGCTCGGCATGAACCTCCAGACCTATTACCATTTCCCATTTCATGCCAATTCACCTCCGGGGCTTTTTGTATGATAACATGTGCGTTGCTGATATACCCGAGCCGCCTCAACCAGCTTGTTTTCAGAAAATGTATCGCCTATAAGCTGAAATCCTATGGGCAAACCGCCTTTATCAAACCCGCACGGCAACGCCACGGCCGGAAGCCCGGCCAGATTTACCGAAACAGTATATATATCGCCCATATACATCTTCATGGGGGAATCAACATTCTCGCCTATTTTGTATGCTGAGGTGGGCGTTACGGGGGAAAGTATCATATCAAACCGCCCGAATAAGCCGGCGTATGCATCCTTCAGCATAGCCCGCACCTGAAGCGCTTTTTTATAGTAAGCATCGTAATATCCCGACGAAAGCACAAACGAGCCCAGCATAATACGCCGCTTAACCTCAATGCCAAAGGCCTCACTGCGCGAAAGACGGTAAACCTCCGAAAGGGTTTTGGCTTCAGCGCTGCGATAGCCGTATTTCAGCCCGTCGTACCGCGAAAGGTTGGACGATGCCTCGGCGCAGGCTATTATATAATATGCCGGAACCATATAGTCCATCATGGGCATATCAAATTCTTCTATTTGCGCGCCGGCCGCCTTTAGCTCTTCGGCCGCCGCGAGAACCGCGCGCTTAATATCCTCATCGATTCCGTCGCCGTAATAGTTGCGCGGCAATCCTATCTTTATGCCGTCCATGCGTCCGTTTGCAGCCGCCGAAAAATCAAAAGGCTGCTTTATTACGCAGGTGCTGTCCCGCTCGTCCGGCCCCGAAATGGCCGAAAGCAGCGCAGCACAATCGTCTATATTGCGGCCTATAGGCCCAATTTGGTCAAGCGAGGAGGCATATGCCAAAAGCCCAAAACGCGACACAGCGCCATATGTGGGCTTTATGCCCGTAACGCCGCAAAAGGCGCAGGGCTGACGTATGCTGCCGCCCGTATCCGAGCCAAGCGCCATGGGCGTTTCGCGCCCGGCCACGGCCGCTGCGCTGCCGCCCGAAGAACCTCCGGGCACACGTGAAATATCCCACGGGTTGTGAACCTGCCCGAATGCACCCGTTTCACTTGAGCCGCCCATAGCAAACTCGTCCATATTTAGCTTGCCCAAAACTATCATGCCGGCTTGCTCTAATTTATCCGCCACCGTCGCGTTGAACACAGGCGTATATCCCTCAAGTATTTTCGAGGAGCAGGCCGTTTCTATTCCCTTAGTGGATATGTTGTCTTTCAGTGCTATAGGCACGCCCGCAAGCGGCGAAAGCGGCTCACCCGCATCGATTTGCGCCTGAACGGCCGCCGCACGGACAAGCGCGTATTCCTTTGAAACGGTGTGAAATGCGTTAATCCCGCCGTCATTGCTTTCAATGCGGCTTATATATGCGTTAACGGCCTCGATAACGCCGATTTTTTTATCCTTAATAGCAGCGGAAAGTTCCAGCGCACTCATATTCAGCATTTGTTCAGCCCCCCTATTCAACCGTTTTGGGAGCTATAAATGTTTCATAGTCCCTGTCCGGTGCATTTTGCAGTATGAGCTCACGGTCAAACGAAGGCTTAACTTCATCATCCCGGAAGAAACTCACATCGTCAAACGGGTGGCTACGCTCGGGCACGCCCTTAGTATCAAGCTCATCAAGCCGCGCCATGCTGCCAAGAATCTCTCGTAAATCCCCCGCCAGCCTCTGTTTTTCTTCTTCGGAAAGCGTAAGATAGGAAAGGTCCTCCAGATACGCTATAAGTTTTTCGTCAATTTGCATGGCTTCGCCCTCCTGTATTATAGCGCGGCAAAGGCCGCTAACAATCATTTTATTGTGTTCACGGTGAACTTCAACAAGCATTTTTAGATAGTATATATACCCTTGTCCTGCTTGCGGATTAATGATATAATAAACTACAGCCTGATAATCATTTTATACGAAAGAAGGATGATGTAAGCATGGATCAGAATACATTTATGGCAAGAAACTTTGTTGCAGAAGTTCAAGCTCTTGCAGCAAAGTATAATTTGCCTTTTTTTGTCGTAACACAAGGTGCAAGTGCGATAAGCAATAATAATTGTGATGCCGTTGAACATGCGAGAAAGGCTCATATCGATTGGGAAATAAAAAACGGAATCGACCCATATCACGATTGGTCTGAAGATATCACAAAATAAGCGTTTTGGGAGGGTTTGTGAAATCAAACACATTCACCATTCAGATATGCAAACGCAGATTTATGTATTACAATAAATATATTAAAAAGCGAAGCTGAACAAATCCAAAAACAATACGCGATTTTTGTGAAATATGGATTTGTTTTCTCGCATGACACCGGTGAAAAAATCGTTCCGGTATGTTGCATAAAAAGAAGCTCGCAATGTGCAGTATAAGCATTTTGTTCAGTAGTAAGGTTTCAAAACGCGATAACCATGATATTATAGCGCATAACCCAATAAATAGCAAGTGTTTTACGCGTTACTGAAACAAATCCGCCGTCCATACAGACGGCGGATTTTTATTGAAATATTGTGTGCGTCAGCCGGATCAGACAGCGCCCTGCATAAGCATGGCATTGGCCACCTTTTTGAAGCCCGCAATGTTAGCGCCGGCAACAAGGTTGCCCTTAACGCCGTAATGCTCCGCAGTCTCGGAAATGTTGGTGTAAATGTTGCGCATAATGCTCTGAAGCTTCTGGTCAACATCTTCAAATGTCCAGAATATACGGCCGCTGTTCTGCGCCATTTCCAGCGCAGAAACGGCAACACCGCCGGCGTTTGACGCCTTGCCGGGCGCATACATGATACCGCCGGCCTGCATGATCTCAACGGCCTCAATGGTGCTGGACATATTAGAGCCTTCAGCAACGGCGATACAGCCGTTTTTAACCAGCATTTCAGCGCCTTCGCCCGTGAGCTCATTCTGCGTGGCACAGGGAAGCGCAACATCGCACGCAACCGACCAAACAATACCGTTTTCAACATACTGTGCATTTTTGCGGTACTCAAGGTATTCCTTGATGCGGCCGCGCTGTTTTTCTTTTATCAGTTTAACGGTATCCAAATCAATGCCCTCGGCATCGTATATATAACCATTGGAATCGCTCATGGTAACCACCTTGGCGCCCAATTCCATAGCTTTTTGAGCGGCATAGATAGCCACATTGCCCGAGCCGGAAATAACCGTTGTTTTGCCCTCAAGCGAGGTGCCGTTAGATTCAAGCATTTTTTGTGTGAGGTACACAAGACCGTAACCCGTAGCCTCTGTACGCGCCAAAGAACCGCCGAAATCGAGGCCTTTTCCCGTTAAAACACCCTCGCTCAGTCCGGTGATGCGTTTGTACTGGCCAAACATATAACCAACCTCACGGCCGCCAACGCCGATATCGCCGGCCGGTACGTCCGTGTCTGCACCGATGTGACGGTAAAGCTCGGTCATAAAGCTCTGGCAGAAAGCCATAACCTCACGGTCGGATTTGCCCTTGGGGTCAAAATCCGCTCCGCCCTTACCGCCGCCGATGGGCAGCCCGGTGAGTGAATTTTTAAATATCTGCTCAAAGCCCAAAAATTTAATAATGCTCAGAGATACGCTAGGATGAAAACGCAAACCGCCCTTATACGGGCCTATAGCACCGTTAAACTGCACGCGGTATCCCTTGTTCACCTGCACCTTGCCGGCATCGTCAACCCAGGGCACACGGAACATAACAACGCGCTCCGGCTCAACCAAACGCTCAAGAATACCATTGGCTTCATATTCCGGATGCTCATCGAGAAAGGGCTGAAGCGCAGGAAGGATTTCGGTCATGGCCTGATGAAATTCCGGTTCGTTCGGATTTTTCATGATTGCATGTTCTAATACTTTACTTGTGTAAGACAAAATATAACACTCCCTTTAATAATTAAAAAACGCTCACCGATAAGCCGGCAAAACACCAGCCACCGATAAACGCCATTGTTTACCTCAATATATTTTAACATAGGGCAATCTGCTTGTCAACAATTATATTTATTCGAGTCATTCGCCAATACATTTTCAGGATACGGCGGTGATATAAGAACACCGTTATGCGAAGAGCATTACGTAAAAACGGTTCAATTGTCCTGTTATTATAAAGACGAAGAAAATTGTCCATACAACGGAACCCCATGCAGAATGGGCAGCAGTGTAAAAAATAATCACGGGAGTTATAAAATGACAAACTTAAATCACGCACAGAACTTGAATTATCATTAATTGCAGCTCTGACAGAAGAATATGAGAGTATGAAGTGATTGCGATTTTAAGCCGATAACATTTAACGAAGGAAAAAATAATTTTGTTTAATATTTCTCTAGATTTCTGCTTTGCTCTTTCCATATTTAGCATAGTTTTAAGTAAACGCATGATGAAAAGGATCTCGTCCACCATATTCAAATCCTGCCACCGCATCAAGACAAAACTAAAAGGGCGGAATTTGTTTTACCGCGAAAAACAAATTCAAAAATTGGGAATGGTAACGGTAAAATCTTGACACAAAAAGGTGGGAAACTTCAACATTTCCCACCTTCAATAAATGTTATATTTTTTCTTCAATAAAAATTATGCCTGTTCAACCTACAAAACATACTATTTGACAGATAAATATTTGACTACTATAGAACTCACCCTCGCCACCATCCATTGTTTCCATGATATGTAAATGTGTTATTAGAATTAGAAGTCCAGACATGTAATGCAATGTCGTTGGAATATTTATATACCGTGGATATGTCATATCTATTGTCGTTGTTAAACTTGCCCGCAACAAACCGGTCGGCGATTGATCCTACACCATAATAACCGGCAGGAACATCGTACCAACCATTGTTTCCATGATATGTGAATCCATTATTGCCCGAATTGGAAGTCCAAACGTGAATTGCCATTTTGCCGTTCCCATAATCATACATCGTGGCAAGATCGCATTTCCCGTCTCCGTTGAAATTTCCCGCAACAAACCGGTCGGCGATTGATCCTACACCATAATAACCGGCAGGAACATCGTACCAACCATTGTTTCCATGATATGTGAATCCATTATTGCCTGAATTGGAAGTCCAAACGTGAATTGCCATTCTGCCGTTTCCGTAATCATACATGGCCGCAAGATCGCATTTCCCGTCGCCGTTAAAATCCCCTGCTACAAACCGGTCAGCAACACCGCCAACACCATACCAGCCGGCAGGAACATCGTACCAACCATTGTTTCCATGATATGTGAATCCATTATTGCCCGAATTGGAAGTCCAAACGTGAATTGCCATTTTGCCGTTCCCATAATCGTACATCGTGGCAAGATCGCATTTCCCGTCGCCGTTAAAATCCCCTGCTACAAACCGGTCAGCAACACCTCCAACACCATACCAATTGGCGGGAACCGCATACCAGCCATTGTTTCCCTGCCATATGAATCTGTTATTATTA
>JGI994J12354_10001756_pt1 | contig 21761 bp, 19 predicted proteins | sample IntmicLarv3ML3BL_FD_12354 | JGI IMG/M metagenome (IMG submission 12354) | reverse complement strand
GTTATGCAGCCGGAACAGATTTAGCGGCTCACAAGAGCGCCTTGGAATACTCTGGTGCAACAATTTTTGTGCTTGCAGAAGGTATTTTAAGAATGAATGTTAAAAATGAAATAAAAAAATTATTGAACAATAATAATCATGTGTTTGTCTCTCAATATTTACCAGAACTTACTTGGAGTGCAGGCAATGCTATGAAAAGAAATGGTGTTATTATTGGCCTTTCTGATGCAATGATACTTGTTGAGTCAGGAAAAGAGGGAGGGACGTTTGCGGCTGGAAATGAAACTTTAGAAGCACGTCATCCATTGTTTGTTATTGATTTTGCTCAACCGGAAGTTTCGGCAGAAGCAAATCCATATTTCATTAGCAAAGGAGGCATCCCAATTAGGGGGAAAGACGGGGAACCTAATCTGGAAAAAGTTTTTTCTGCTATCAAAGACAGAAACCGTCAAAAGAAGGAAAATGATTGTTTTGAACAGCTGAAACTCACTTAAAAAAGTCATCTGTTTGAATGCCAGTGTAATACTTGCTCAATGCCATTCCAGTGTGTGCTGTAAATGCCATTTAAGTGCAAGATAAATTAAAAATATTGCTTTTCAAAAGATATTGGTGCAAGCATGATTGTAAGAGGCTAAGCCATGTTTATGATTGTTAGTAAAGTGCAGTCGTGCGTTTTCAAAACCCCTGATATATCAAGGGTTTTCGGGCGTTTGACAAAAAACTGCCGTTAGAAATTATTCGATTTTTCGGTGTGGTTTTTTATATACGGATTTAGAGCGCTTGACTGGCAGTCAAGAGGTCAGGAGTTCGATCCTCCTTATCTCCACCACACACCGCGAAGCCTTGAAACAACTGCGTTTCAAGGCTTCGTCATTTTGACGGAACACGATGTTTTTTGATGCAAAAAACGCTTTAGCCCGAATGAACTATACCCTCATTTGTGCTCTGATTTGATGATTTTGGGGTAAATTTTGCTGTTTTAGGGGGGTACCGCCTAATCTGGGGTACTTGACCCCGAATGAATGGCAGTCTAAATTATTGTGCATATTGACGGCAAAGCAACTTCGGGTCAAAATGACCCGAAGTTGCTTCATATACGCTTAATTCTCAATGTATCTGCCAAAGGCCAATTCAATTCTGTATTTATAGCCTGTTCCGATATATACTCGCTCAACAATCTGTTTTATTATCTCTTTCTGTTCGCTTAACTCTAATGATGGAAAACTATCGAATTGACCGCAAAGCTTTTGAAACTTGTTCATTTTAACTTTCTGTTTTCGTTCTATATCATATAAAAGTGTAATTTCATTTTTCAATTCGATTATCCGGCTATCTGATTTTTGTATCAAGTCGGAAATCAAGACCGAGCCGAATGCACTGGTGCCGCGTATCACTTCAACGACCTCGCTTTTCAAATCTTGCAACGTCCGTTCTTCCTGTTTCAAAGCGACCTCAAGCGCGACAATTTTATTAGCTGTGCAGTCCGGGTCTTTTATATTCAATTTCAACTCTTCAATGTTTTTTGAGATAAAAAAGTCATTAAGAATATTAAATAAAATCTCATCTACGTTTTTCGCAGAATATGTTTTCTGCCCCTCGCAATACGGATTGTCGTTTTTATTTATACAAATATATCGTATACGATCATAAACGCTTTGAGTTCCGTTTTTGTTTTGCCGAACGTTTCTGTTGCGGGTAACAGTCATCCTTTTACCACAATTCATGCAATACAGTACATCTACAAATAAAACAGCTGATTTGTGACTTGAGTTCAATGCTTGCGGCCTCATTAGTTTGTTAGCCTTTACTTGATTTTGCGCAATTTCAAAAGTCTCTCTGTCGGTAATTTGCAAGTGAGGGAAAGGGTCGGAGTGAGTATCACCGAATTTACGAACACCGGTATAGGTGCTGTTTTTCAAAATATTCAGGATACTTGAGTGGTGCCAAATTGCACCTTGCCGGGTTAAAATCCCTTTATTGGTTAAGTGATTGGCTATACAGTGCGTGCCCATTTTGCCGTTACAGTATAAATTAAATATTGTTTTAACAACCTCCGATTCTTTTGGGTCAATTAAAATGTCATGAACTTCAAAACCGTGTTTGTTAATACGACCGAGTTTGCAAATCTTATATCCGTATGGGGGACTGCCTCCGACAAACAACCCCTCTTTAACAAGTTGCTCCATTCGGGTTTTTGTTCTGATAGAGGTTTTCAAACTTTCGCCGGATGACTGCCAATAGCGTATGTAATTTAGCAGTTTATCCACATGATCCTCAAAACGCTGCTCGCCCTCAACCACGCTCCAGACTTCAATCCCGTTTTTTACAAACCATTCCACAACAAAAGGTGTTTCATCATCCCTGCGTCCAAGCCTGTCAAACATAAATACCAGCAGAACATCAAATTGCTTTTGTATGGCGGCTTTTTTAATTGTTTGTAATGCCTCTCGATTTTCTGATGAAACCTTAAATCCCGAAATACCCTTTTCGGAAAATTCCTCTGTGATAGTCCATCCTTTGGATTTTGCAAATTCGTGGCAAGCCTCCCGTTGCATGGGAATATCCTCTTTATCGACTTGACCCAAAGTAGAAACACGATACAGGCAATAAGCTCTTTTCATAAAAATGCACCCCTTTCACGTTTATTTTAACGTGAGCGAGGCCAATTTTTCATATTAGCTGGGCAAAGCGATTCTGAATAGAGTGGGTTGTCGGAAATATGAGGTTCATGTTGATTAATCCACAATTTTGATTTATAATAGACTCATAGGTTGAAAAACCACGAAAATTGAGGAGGATTATCTTATGTCATTACCAACGAGCTATATGACCGGTAGCTTTACGAAGATACCGAATTATTTTGACACTATGTTGACCGCAAAAGCGCCAGACAAATTTACTACAAAATTTATGTCTGATTTGGGATTTACAAGCTCTAACGATAGACAGTTTGTAAATGTTTTAAAAGTTATTGGTTTTCTTGATGATGCGGGAACACCTACACAAAGATATTATACGTTTTTAGATCAGAGTAATTCTAAATTGATGGTAGCGGAAGGCATTCGTGAAGCATATGATGATTTGTTTTCATTAAATACAACTGCTTATAATTTATCAAAAGACGATGTTGTCGGAAAATTCAAAACATTAACTAACGGATCAAAAGAAAATGCGACTTTAGGGCATATGGCCAGCACATTTATTAATTTATGTTCCTATGCGGATTGGAATATTCCCAAAGTCGAAAAGCAACCCGATGTGGTTGTTCCCCCTGAAAAACCCAGTTCTGATACGAATTTTTCAGATCAAAACATGGCAATAAAGGGATTTGACTTGAATTACGATATTCACATACATTTACCGGCTACAAGAGATCAAGCAGTTTATGATGCTTTGTTTGCAAGTTTAGCAAAACACATTCCGTTAAAGTAGGTGATTGAAATGAGTTCGGATTTATATTCTTTTGCTTTTAGAGGTCTTCTTGCTGAAGAAGCATTAGACAAAACGGGACGAATGAAGTATTCACCAGAAGCTTTATATTTTTCTGAAGAAATATCTAAAAAGTTGTTTTTAAATGAAATAGACCAAAAATATGTACAGCAATCCAAGAGTATGATTACGGCATTTGCTGCGATAACAGCTTTTGAAAATGCCACAAGAGAGTTTGTATATTCAGTTTTACACGGTGAGTACAAAAATGAATGGTGGACAAAAGGGGTCCAGCAAGGAATAAGAGAAAAAGCTGAAGGCAGAAAAGAATCTGAAAGCAAAGTGAAATGGCATGTTAATCGTGGTGATGCTATGATGTACTACTTGGAATTTGGACATCTACCTAAAATTATGACATCCACAGATAATTGGAAATTGTTTGAAGTGTATTTTGGATTTAACAATTCTATTGAATGGGTAAAAACATTATTTGAAGATATTGGAAAATCCCGAAATGTTATAATGCATAGTGGCATTCTTGATGAATTTGATATAGCTCGTGTAGGTATGAATATTCGTGATTGGTTGCATCAAATAAATGCCTAACAATATGATTGTTAGGCATTAAAATAAGTTTTGACGTACCAATCTACCACAATATGTTGGTTATCGTACTTGCCTATGTGAGGAGAGCGCTTGAATGGCATTCAAGAGGTCAGCGGTTCGATCCCGCTTATCTCCACCATTTAAGGAAAGACACCGCTTGAAAATCCGTTGCTTGCAACGGGTTTTCTTTTTGCCGTTCAAGCGCAACAATCAAGGTGAATGTTGAAATGGGAAAGGTCGATATTAAAATCAATATGAATGTTGTAGTCCGTTCCCACGTCAATACGGTTTATCAGATTTGCGACCCGCAGGTTCATAAAACAATGAAGCGGCAATCCAAATAGCGGCTATGTTTTGTTTCGGATTTTTTACATCAAGAGAAGTTTCGCCTTTGCTTGTTAAAAAGTCATTTGCTTTTTGCAAAGCGGCATTTGATATTCCAGTTATATTATCTTGCGGATTATAAGCGGAAGAAGTTGCACTTGTAACTATACCAACACGAATAGCGTTTTTAGTTATGTTCACATTCAAATATTTTTCCAAGGTCATACGTGTAACTGCCTTGAGTGCGTCAAGTGTTATGGAAGCTCTTAATTTTGATAATGAAAAAATTGAGTGGGCAACGCTTATTTATGAAACCTGTTCAAATAACCATGAGTAAGCTTTTACGCAAAAAAGCCGCCCATACGGACGGCAGAAATCAAAGCTTTTTCAAAAAATCATCAGGACAAACAGCTTTTACGGAAGAATGAATAAAATCTTTTTCGTTCCGTGTGATAATCAGGTCGCATTTGTTCTTTTTGGCACAAACAGCAATTAAAGCATCTTCATAATCGTTCATTTTCAAACCGAGAGCCTTCACACAATCTGATTTGCCAATATCCAAAATGTCAAACAGAGAAAACAGCTTGTGAAGAACTCGCTTCGCTTTGTCGGTATCCTGTAAATGCTTGCGGACAAGGTAATAAATATCCGTCACCGAATTAGCGGTTATTGACGCTGATATTTTATCTTCGGCAGCTTTTATAAAAATGCTCTGTGCGGAAGCTGCGAAAGGTTCACGGTTCATCACGGCGTCAAGTATTACATTGGTATCAATCAATACGTTCATGCTTTGAAAGCCGCTCCCCTCTGGAATCCTCTGAAGTATCTCCGGGGATGATACCGAAAAGCGATTTGGCTATTGCAACCTTATCCTCATTTGGATTTGAAATTCTGGCGATTCTTCTTCCGTTTTTTGTCACGAAAATATCTTCTTTTGTTGCTAAAGCAAGATATTTTGAAATGTTTGTCTTAAACTCTGTTGATGTAACAAGCACAATGATCCCTCCAGTCTTCTTATAGTAATTATATGCATTTCTTAAGTGTATTATACCCGATATGTGCGGTTTCGTCAACAGATTATGTTCGATTTATTCTAATAATTATGTGCTGATTTTTATTTTTAGGAGATGATATTTTGGATACATCCGCAATAATCCCGTCCAATTATACCGACGCAGGTAAAATATTCGGTATGTTTGAAATAAGAAACACTGTGGAAGCGGTTATTTTCACATTGCCCGCCGCCTGTATATTTTTCTACCTTCTGCCCTTTGATTTGACCGTAAAAATCATATCAAGCGCCGTTTTGATTGTGCCGATTATTGGCTTTTCGCTTATGGGTATCATGGATTACAGTTTGCTGACGTTTCTCAGAATCTATTTTAAATGGCGCAGAAGCAGACGCATTTTGACATATAAGGGAGGCGAAAAATCTTGAAAACCAAAGATAAAAAACCAAAAAAGCTTAAAAAAAAGATGCCGGATATAAAGGGTATGATATTCGGAAAGCCGATATTGATGCCTATTGCGAGAATATGGAAAAGCTTTATGAATCGGAAGAAAACGAAAACTGTAAGGAAATGATTTTAGAAAACGCGGAGCTTGTAAATTATCTGGCATCAAATGAAGCCGTGACAAGACGCTTTTTTCTTGTGTATGAATATGCTGATAAATCGGGAGGAAAAGCGACTCTTGAGGATATAGCCGTTCAGCTTGCCGAGGAGGCTGAAACCGCTTCAAAGTATCTTGATTATTGCGGTCTGGAGTGCGTCCGGCACGACGATTATGACGAATTTCTATTTAAGACGATTTATTCCTCCATAAATAAAAAAAGCGAAGGTCATATGCCGTCAGGCGGGATAGAAGCTATGTTAAGACCGATACACGGTATTAGTGAAAATTATTCACACAAAGGGAATTCGGACGGACAGGTAAGTAAGCTTGATATTTTATCGCCCGCAACCGCTGATTTTTCAAATAAAAGCTACGCGGTAATTGACGGCATTTACCACGCTTATCTCTATATCGCGGGATACGGCTACAAAACACAGACCGAGCTTGCGTGGCTGTCCGCTTTTGTGGAGGTCGGTGAGGGTATCGGACTTAACTTTATTCTGAAAAGACAGCGAAAGAAAAAAATCCTGCCGAAAATTGCAAAGACTACCATGATCAACCGTTCGCGTGTCAAGGATATAGACGATATCCGAATGGATTATGAGGAGCTTGATTCAGCTATTTCCTCCGGACTGTATATCAAGGATGAAATGAACCGCAATAACGAGGATTTTTATTATATGCACACGGTTATTGAGGTAGCGGCCGGGGATGAAATTACTCTTGAAAAAAGAATTTCATCACTTGAAACAATGTGCGCGTCACAGGATATGCAAGCCCGCCGCGCCGACTATAAGCAGGAGCAGGCGTTTATGTCCTCACTGCCGCTGTTATACCTTGACCCTGATATCGAAAGAAAAGCTCGCCGCAATGTTCTGACCCACGGAGCCGCCGCCTTTCCTTTTTCCTCATTTGAGCTTTGCGACCAGACGGGAGTTTTACTCGGTATAAATCAGCACAACAGCTCCGCTGTCATAATGGATCTGTTTGATTCGGATAAATACAGCAACGGCAACATAAGCATCATGGGCATGAGCGGCGCAGGCAAGACCTTTTTCCTACAATTACTTGCTTTACGGCTTCGTATGCAGGACGTACAGATGTTTATTATCGCTCCGCTGAAGGGACATGAATTCAGGGACTCCTGTGAAGCTATCGGTGGGAAATATATCAAGTTGTCAGCCGGCTCGACCGACTGTATCAACATTATGGAAATCAGGCGCGACACACTTGATACCGATAACGAATTACATGGTGACCGCCGTGAGGATTCTGTTTTGTCGGACAAAATAGGTAAGCTTTATATCTTCTTTTCGCTTTTGTATCCCGAAATGACGCAGGAGGAGCGTCATCTTCTTGACATAGCTTTTATTGAAACATATAGACGGTTTGGAATAACACATGACAATAAAAGCTTATGCGACAAGCAAGGTGATTTCAAAAAAATGCCGACACTCGCCGATTTATATGCGGTTTTAAACGAAAGCCGTGAAACAAAGAGCCTCGCGATTGTCCTGAAACGGTTTGTTTCAGGCTCGGCATCACGGTTCGGCGGCGAAACAAATGTTGATCTTGACAATAAATATATTGTACTTGATATATAAAATAAGCGACATTGTGGACAGTGAGTTTATACGCTTTCCTCTTTCGCTTCTTGCCAATCCTAAATACAGAGAAATGTCCTTGGAATCAAAGGTTGTCTACTCGCTTTTGCTCAACCGTCTTACTCTTTCACAGAAAAACGGCTGGATTAACGAAAAGCGCAAGGTTTACCTTATCTTCACTCGTGAGGAAACGGCCGAAACGCTTAATATTACATACAAAAAGGCAATATCGGCCTTTAAGGAGCTTATATCCCGTAATCTTATCATAGAGCACCGCCGCGGCAAGGGCTTTGCCAACATCATTTATCTTGTGAAGACCAATCTTTCAGATAATGACGCTGTGGAATTTTCTTCCCGTTTTGAGACTGAAAATGCCGATACAGAGGCTGAAACCACAGAAAATACGCAGACATGCCAAAACAGCACATCAAGACATGCCGAAACGGCAGTTCAGGATATTCCGAACGGACAGCTCAAGGACTGTCAAAACGGCACATCAGGACATGTCAAAGCAGCAGTTCAAGATATGCCGAAAGAGCACACAAGTAATATTAATAAAAATAATACTTACGTTAGTCAGAATAATATCAGTCAGACGGTCGGACTTGAGGCTGTTATTCCTTCGGATTTTATATCGAAGCCGAACACTACCGAATCGGATGATATTGTCCTGAGCCTTATTTTTGAAAAATGCGGCTTTGAAAATTATGCTGACGTTCATGTGAATATTTTTAAGAATGTAATCGAGCGGCTTTATTATTCCAAAAGATTTAAAGTCGGTGACGCTGTTCTTCCGCAGTCAAGAGTCCGGAGCTATCTGCATCGAATTGACAGTGAAGTGATATCCGAAACTCATGCAATTTTAGAGCTGTATCGAGGCAGCGTAACAAATGCGACGGGATACATTATGTCGGTGCTTTTTAATCAAATTTGTGAAAAGGACAGCACAAAGCTTATACATCAGCCGATAGGCTATGAAGGAGGTGCTCCTTAATGCTTTTGGGTCTGCCTCAAAAGAAGCTGCTTAAAATACTGAAGGAATTCGGCTGCCTCATGGAGCGGCAGTTGGAGATGCTGCTGAAGGAAAAATTCAAAGACATAAGGCTTGAATTTGCAACAAAGCAGCTATGCTATTACGGTCTTATTTCCATAAACGGTGAATATATCGCATTGAAGGACAAAACACCCGACAGCCGAATTATTCAGGCTGTGGACGTTATGCTAAGCTTTCCGGTTAAGGATATTGAGGTTTACAAGCTATCCAAAGAGCCATTTATCCTGACCTTTTACAAAAATAACCGGGAGGGTATTCTTTTCAGATACGACATATGCAAATGTGATGTCGGAAAGGAATCTCTTTTGTCCGCACAGCTTAGCGGAATACCTTCTGATTGCAGAGCCTTTATCGTTATTTTGTCGGAGCTTTCACAGGAAAAAAAGCTTAAAATCCTGCAAAATCACTTTTTCGCCGTAAGGGAAAATGAAAACTATCAATTCTATATAGGAAGGTCTGAATATGAATCTTAATGGATTGAACCTAACCGAATTGGACAAAAATCTGTCCGAAGATGAAAAAAGAGAATGGAATGCTGTTTACGCGTCTTACCGTGCAGGGTCTATGCTGACGGGGCGTGTTGTCGGTACGGATGTAAATACAATCAATGTGAAAAATCCCGATTCCGGGAGAACCGAAGAAATATCCGTCCACAGTCTTGTTATCATAAGTTACCGCGTCAAGGTGCTGATTCCCGAAAGTGAGGTATGGTACAGTGAACAGACAAAACGTCCGACACATACCTTGCGCTCGATGGCGGGAGCCTTGGTCGATTATATTATTACGGTAATCGACCGTGAAGGAAGCTGCGCCGTTGCCAGCCGAAAGAAGGCTCTTGACGCAAAAAGAAGACGCTTAACCTGCCGCCCGGCTCAACCGTTCCGTGCAGAGTTCTTGCCGTAGGAAGGACTCATGCGCTGACAGAAACCTTTGGTTACGATATTACATTGTCACAGAGGGATTTAAGCTACTGCATGATTCCCGATTTGCGCGAAGACTTCCGTCCGGGCAATGAGCTGTCGGCGATCATCAAGGAAATCGACTTTAAAAATGAAAAGCTTGTCATTTCTGTCAAGGAAACAGAGCCGCATCCCTTCGAAGGTGCGGAAAACCGCCATCCCTCCGGATGCCGCCGAACATCTAAAATAACCGGAAAATACGGCGGAGGAGTTTTCTGCCGTCTGGACAAAAACCTTGACTGCCTTTGTATATATTCCCAGGCTCAGCAGGACACCGACTTTTCAATCGGTGATGAAGTAATCGTGCTTATTAAAAGATACAATTATGAGAAAAAGTTGATTTACGGAAAGATATTGGCGAAATGGTGATGCAATATCCTATAAAAAGGGAAAAGTATGCATGTCTTTATTTCTAAAAACTCAATTAACACAATAATTCTCATAAATCCTCGTGAATTTCTTGAAAATCCATAATATCTTTGATGCGAATGCACTTGCTTTATTATCGACTAACGATTATAATGAATATGAAAACAAATTTAGTCAGAATTTTTGAAACAACTAATAAAGCAAGTGCGTCAGGAATATACATTTTCAGAGGTGATGCGTATTAAAGAATTACATTTCCATGCTATTCAGGGACTATTCAGAGAATTTTTCGAACCCTCGCTAAAGGAGCTGAAAATCAAATCATTAGACCTGAATACAAATTCATTGATTCATGCAAACGGTCTTTTTTGGAACAAATTATTGAGCAGAAAAAAAATACGATCAGCCATTGAATTGTTAGCAGATAAATACAAAGACATCCCTTGTGATAAAATATATTATGCGGCAATTCTTGAAAAACCTGATTTATTCATCAAATTTATAGAATCAATCCCTGAAAAAATAGCCAACCATGCTACTGATGAACAATCATTTTTTAACTGTATTGAAACTCTTAGCATTCTGTGCAAGCTATACTCCGATACTTTATTTTCACCTCATGAGCTTACGGTTCAGGACGGCTTTTTCATTGACGAAACCTCTTCACTTACATTGCTCAAAACAGGATTGACGAAAGAAAATCCATATTTTGATTTTCTTGTTTCGGAATGTTTTCCGGTTATTGCCGCAAACCCTGCGGAGATTGCATGGATTCATGGTCCGATACGTATTTCCACCTTTGCTATGGCGATGAAAGCAAAGGAACTGTATCCCGAAATTAAAATTTTTGTTACAAGACATTCATCGGAATATTACTCGTTAAATAAAATAACCGATTTCTTAAAACTGAACACCACACTTTTTTCGGTAATTGACGGAATTATCCTTGTAGATTACGCCGATACAGAGCAAGCTGTAAAAAATGCGCTTTCAAACGAAGAATCATTAAAAACCGTCAATAACCTTCTCTATTTTGACAACATAGAGGGATGCATTGTTCAAACTGAATATGCCAAAAGCTTTTATATGTCCTTTGAAGAAAATCTTGAGATACGCCCCAGTTCTTTTCCAGAGGATCGTACAGGTGTAATAGACCCGTCGGAGCTTGTTTCCGGGAAACTTTTTCCAGAAAAAATCTGTCCATGGAGAAAATGTACATTTTGCGGAATCAATAAAAAATACCCTTTTAGTGAAGGGTGTTTACAAGGGGATCCCTTGGATCATAAAATTGATGTTATTGAAAACCTTGTACACCAAGGTAAAAAATATTTTTGGTTTTATGACGAGGCACTTACAGCTGACGAGTTAATTGAGTTTTCAAAAAAAATAATCGCGCGAAGACTTGAAATAATTTATCACGTTCGTACACGCTTTGACATAGTATGTGATAGAAACACCTGCCACTTGTTGGCTCAATCAGGACTTAGAGAAATTCGCATAGGATTAGAATCGGCTTCATATGATGTGTTAAAGGCAATGAACAAGTATGATATGAATTCATATTCGCTTGAACAGATATCAGATGTTATTGCAATGTTAAGCGAAGCAGGAATATCGGTTCACTGCCCGACCATAATCGGCTTTCCTGGCAGTAATAAAGAGCATATTGAGGAAACTTTTAATTTTATTTCATCACAAATGGAAAAGCATCCGAATTTTTCTTTCAATGTCAATATTCTGCAACTTGATGTCGCATCTGAACTGTTTCACAGCCCTGAAAAATTCGGGTTGTCAAGCGTTGCGCTACCGACCGATCCAAAATATTTTTTAGGCAATATCGTATTTCATTCTATAGATGAAAGTAACACCAATCATACCAATTATTTACTTTATGTCCAACGTGAAATTATGAGGGAGTTTCTGTATCCGTGGATGCCTATATCCGCCCTGACACCTCCTCATATTTTCTACAGACTGGTGGAATCGGCAAGAAATACTCTTTTCTATAGGTCGATTTCTGCGTCAAAAAAACGAGAATTTAAAACAAACGGATTTAAAAAGCTGACTCTTTCACCATACGCTTTTTTATTTGAATCCGTTTTTTTGTCGTGCAGTAAAAAAAACGGTAAAATTTCTGTAAAATGTATTGACAGTATTGTTGGCACGTGGTATAATTTTAGCTCACCAACGCTGGAGTTATCTACAAAGCACAAGGCGCTGGCTTGTAAGGTTTTGGGCAAATTCCACAACGGAACTCGATTAGTCTCAGAAGTAGTTCAAGAGTTGTGTTCGGGCGACAGTAGTCTATCCGAAAAAGTGATAATGGCCAATATTAACCAACTGATTTGCCTCTCTTTTCTTAAGGAAGAGAGTTAAGAAGGAGATTCTGTAATATGATAAAAATACCAAATAATAGAAAAACGGACGAAGAGAGGATTTTCTATTCTGCGGTTAGAATCCATGGGAATAAGTCCGTAATTTCCATTGAGGAAAAGGATGTGTATGATGATTTATCAAAGCATTCATTTTCGTTTATGCAATCCAGCGGCGGCGGCGGTGGCGGCGGAAAGTAGTATTTATATTATTGAAGGAAGTACCGCAAAATGGTAATCAAAAGTTTGTGTAAAAAAGCTCGCTGAACATTAATGTTCAGCGAGCTTTTTGTGCGGAATTTTGATTTTTTTATTTCGGGACTAGATACACAACACATTAGAGGTTAAACCTGTCTACAGTTTCACTGTGAGTTGCTATCAAGTTTTATCACAATAAATAATGTTCCAATTTATCAATATCGATTGTACAATTTCGTTTTGTATTTAACATTTTATCCCAAGATGCCTCCTTATACCCTTTTATATCGTTGAGGGAAATAACCATTTCTTCTTGATTCAGTTCAATAAAAACCTCCTCAGCAATATTTGCTTGTAGCTTTTTACAAGCTTTTTTAAAGGCTTCGACAATTTTCGCAACGCAACCTGTTACATCCTTAAGAAAATTGGATTGCTTTCCACTTTTGCAAAATATATGAACTTCTCCCTTCATTCGATATATTCCACCAACAAACACCGTCATCTTATTAACAGTGAATCCGATCCCCTCGCAGGCGGCATAATAAACAAATTCTTGCTTTTCAGCCTCTGTCTTATATAACGTTATTATTTCACATGTCAGTGCGGACATCAATTCACGTGTCAGCAATTTGCATTTTATTATATAATGAGTATATTTATACGGATTCTTCCATAATTCTTCATCGCAAATAGCTTTTTTAAGCGTTTCATATTTGTGATTTTTATTACAATTGAGTGAAGATAAATGCTGTTCCAGCGGAAATATTATTTTATCCTTATCCCTATCATTATTAATCTCAAAGCAAAGACCCGATGAGATCATCATCTTCACTATATCCTTACTGTTCTGTTTACTATAGGACATATCATTGGTTTCACCAAGTCTGTCATATAGCATATCAACAGTTATCTTGCCGTTATTTTCCTCAGCAAGATGCAAAGCCGTAAAAATTCCTTTTACAGCAAAAACAGGAAAATACAGCAACGAATCTGCTTTCTTGTCGATGGTTTCTTTGAAAATGTATCCGGATTCATCCATCCAATTTAAAAGCGCCTTGCGCACCGTCGGATTACTGATACCGAAGGAATTCAAGATTTTATCAAAATGAAAATTGGTAATGCATCCCGTTACCTCTAATATTTGTTCAATTTGCTGTGTCGCTTTTTTCCAAATTGAAGGAATTTTATTATTGTACGAAGGAAGTTTACGAATAGCGGCAGAAAGCGAGCTGAGCAGATTATCAAACTGTTCAATGTTTTCATCAGTTTCTTCGAGTGAATCCATCATAAGTTCAAACTTATCCATGCTAATCTTTGTATTACCCAAATAAGTCAGCTGTGATGTTTCCATACCAATATGGGATTCATTTGAGCCTACCAAGATGAAAAACATTTTGGGATTGGGTATATACTCAGAGGTGTAGATTTCCACAAAGGAAGACCAAAATACAGCTTTCTGATAAACTGAATCCGGGCTGTCGGTGTTAAGCACAACGACAAAAAGCGAATTGTCGTTAATTAATAAATGCTGGGCAGGCCGATAAATATCTTCATTGTTAAGCTCAAAAAAAGAAATATGGGTATCGTATGGCAGTAGCTGTCGTCCTTCCATTGATGACAGAGCTTGCTCTTTCATAAAATTAACACCGATACCGTCAGTAAACACTTCATCAAGATAAGCGCCCTCACGATGTGTTATTATTCGGATTATTTTTTGTTTTAATTCGGAGTCATCTCCTAAAAAAACAAGCTGCGCTTCGTGCGCCTTTTTTCTGTCAGTATCTTCAATAAACGCCTTTAAAAATTCACTTTCCGTGGACAACAAATATTTAATGTCCATATCCTGTATCGTTGTTCCATCTAATAGAATATATTTACTTTCTTTATTTTCAGTATTTTTTATATATTTGAGTTTCCTGTCAATAGCTACTTTGATAAAATTCTCGTTAAAAGTTTCAAAATGACAGTTACTTAGGTTCAGTTTAGTAAGCCCGTCAGCATTTAAAATCCATTGCGGAAGCTCTTTGATTTTAGTATTGCTTATATCAAGTTCTTTCAATTTTGACACATTGAAAATTCTAGGAATTTCTGATATCTCCAGACTTGATATGTTAAGTTTTTCAAGCTTTTCAAGCTTACTTATCGGCGTTAAATCGGTAATATTAGTATTGGATATAGTTAAATCGGTTAGGTTAGGTGAATAATAATATTCCGGCAATGTTTCTATAGCGAGATTCATTAATTCAAGCGTTTCAAGCCTCCCTGCCGGTTCGTCTATTTCAAGTAATTGGGTTATTGCAGATGAAGAAACAGATAGTTTTTTCAACCTTTTAATAACGAAATCATCAATTGTTTCAATCTTAGTACTCTTAACAGTTAAAGACTCAATCTGTTCATTTGCTGTAACAAAATCTGGAAGTCTGGTGATTTCAATATTTTTAAGATGAACATCTTTTGCTTTTTTAAAATTATCGAATTTGGGAAATGTTTCATTGTTATATTTCACGCCGTTTATACTGAGTTTTTCCACATGATTGAATAAGCATATAAACTGAATCATCGAATTGTTAAGCTCACATTCCGAAATATTAAGCTCTTTAACACTCTCTATGTAAGGATTGTCAGAACATACTTTCTCAGGCGATTCATCGCTAATTTCGCAATTACTAATAATAAGAACAATATGCGGCTTTTCGATGCATCTAATAATAGACTTTTTTCGATTTTCTACACTATATGGTTTTAAAAGTTTATTCATTTCTTTGCAAATCTTTTTAATATCTTCCGGAATAGGATTTTGCGGCATATCAATTCATCCTTCCTAAGCTGTTATCAATTAATTTGAAACTCTGTTCAAGACTCATTTTTCTGACATTGTCAATCCATTGATATATATTGCTGGGCTTATACCGCTTGTTTCCATTTTCATCCAAAGCGTTTTCAAGCGCACATGCCATAATCGCATATTCATTCTCAAGATTTGTGTCAAACACACCCTGATCGTCAGTGTTTATCGATACTTGAAGCTGTGCGCACGAATCATTTTCATCCAATCCGAGATTGTAAAATGCAAAAATAGGATGCTTTGAATAATCTTTAAAGGTTCCGATTAAATAATTGGAGGATGGATTGCATTCTATTCCAATACCCCGGTATGACAAGTCATATTGCATTACCTTCTGAACTGCTTCAACAGCTTTAATATAATCATATGTAACTGTTTTTTCTATTTGTTCATTACCCTTAAGTTTAATAGCCGGTGTGTAGTGATAATGATAATAAAGACTGCGGACAATCTTGTTGTCACGTCTTAAATCCGCTGTTTGCAGCTTCCATGGTTCACAACTTTTAATTGTCCGGTCAAATTTTAAGTCATCGCTGTAAGTCACATAAAGCTGCGGCTCATCGCCCCTCAGTTTCCACGCCGCATAATATGTTTCTATTGTTATATTTTTATCTTTAAGCGGATACGGCAGATTTTCAAGATAAATTTTTTCAAACTGTTCCCGAAACTCCTCCTGCAGCTTATACGAAAGTTCATAATCAACAATAGAATATTCACGCATTTTCATATACAGCCATACAACGTTATCCAGATAATCATGCCTTGGAAGAAAAATCGTATTCCCTTTAAAAGCATACCAATCTGCCGCATTAATTCCCAAAGCCAATGCATGTCCAATACGGTCGGAATTTTTCATTTCAAGGAAAGTAACTGCTTCGTCAATTGCGCGTAAACCGTCGGTGACATCTAAGAAATCTTCACCTGCATGATAGCTTATTCTTAAAAAAGGAACCTGACAAGCCTTGGAAAGAATATTGGAGTGAGGTATAGGCGCTTGTCTGGCTTTTCTGTAGCTTGGTGCAAACACCTCCGGACGGCACCCGATTTCCTGTGAACACGCATCTATACCATAAATAAGAGAGCCTACAAATCCTCCTTGATTTCTTGTTTTTATAATCGTATTAATGCCAACGCTGACAATTTCTTTGCGGTGCTTATAATGTCTGCACTGTAAGACTCCATTAATAGGATGGTTTTTATATCCTGAAATAAGCGCGCTGTCTACCTTCTTAGAAATGTGCGGTGTAAAGAATATCTTGTTAAAATATTGAATGCATATTTTATCATTAATATGCGTACAAGCATCTTCATTTGTATCGAAATCAGGACAGGCACAGCATGCTTTGCTTGTGTAATTAAACGGCAATGTCCGTATGCAGCAGTCCAATTTTTTTTGAAAACATCTGCAGTTCCGGCACATATCATGGGTGAATTTTAAATTTAAAACATGTTTGATTTTTCTTTTAAAATTATCAGCCGTTTTGTCTGACATAACTCTTGCTTCAAGACTTCTCAGGGCATCGTTTCCGGCTGCCTCCACCAAAGGCATTTTTATAAAGGCATCATAATACTTTCTGTACTTTCCCGGATTTAAAAACATGCTCTTTCTACCCTGATACAAGCTGAAATTGTGAAATCCTACCACGTCATTGCACTGTATGATTTCTTCTCTGAAACGCACATAAATCAATAGATAGGCATAAAACAAATCAATATATTGTAAAAATGATTCATCGCCCTTGTAAATAGCCTGAAAGGCTTTATATTGAAACATATTTTCACCGGAAAAATCCGAATATGTACCCCTATATGATTTTGTATCCGTTATGTAATCAAGGGAATGCCCGAATCCAAGTTTTAACATATTAATATATGCCTGAATGTCAGACGGAAAAAAATAAAAATTATTTGTATCCCATCCTTTTTGGGGATCAAATTTTTCGAAGCATTTGGGGTTCGCTTCCGGAAAATTAAGCTTTTGCCACAAAAAACAGCGTATTACCGCAGCTCTGATAACCATATCGTGCAATGTTAAATTTTTGTCCGCCTCAGCATTTGAAAAAAATGTCTGTTTCATTTTATTGGACAAAAAATCTGTTTTACGATTGACAATATTATTCATAAGACAAATCCACGAAAAATGAAATGCCGGTGAAGAACCTTTTAAGTGAAAATGGTTTTCAGAATATCCGCTTGAAAGAATATGCCTAAGACGAACATTATCAGTTTTTACATATGGTGAAAAATCAAAATTTTTTCGTTCATAGTGTGGATAAAGGTCATTTTTAGCCAAAAATGCACATAGAAAAGGCTGCTGACCAATACCGTGTAACGCTTCGCGCCACATAATAATTTCAGAATGCCTGCACCTTAACCATTCACCCTCGGTAAAAAGACATTGATTTGAAAAATGGACAATCAATGAAAATAAACCGATATCCCCGGAAGATGTATTGTCGGTTAATTTTTTTAACATCGAATAAATATTAGACACTTCATTTTCCGAATATTGAGGATACCTTCGCAAAAATGCTCCGGAAAAAATCGGACGGGTAAAGAGCGTAGTGCTGAAATTCTTTTGAGATATCCCATCCTTTTGCTTGTCAAAAATACCTGAAACAGGCATGTCCCTCAAAAGAACATTTAAGCCGTAAATTAAGCTTTTCAATGGCCTCACGCTCATTTCTTAAAATCAAATATCGAATCTTTGTCTGGACTCAAACCATACTCCAGAAGCTTACATTTCGTCAGATTATTAACAAGTGTTTCTTGCTGCTTGTAATTTAGAATAGTTTTTTCAAATATCTCTTTATATGAAGTTATCAGATTTTCCGAAAACTGTTTGAAGTCTCGATTTCCATTTGAATCGTCTGAATAATTCAAATAATCATCTTCCATCGTTTGAATTAAAGAGCTGATAAGATCAATACTGTTAAGTGGTAAAGGCATTTCACCTTCCTTAAGAGCATTATCGATTTCATTATAGAGGTCACCGGAAAAACAAGCATCCCGCGCTTCGTCCTTGGCTTTTTCATTATATCGCCATAAAAAATTATTAACAGTATGTTTAGGCGTTAAAATAGATATCGCAAACCTAAGCCAATGTGTGGATATATAATTAATATACTCTTCGTTTAAGCCAGCTAAGCGGCTTCGGTATTTATCATTTTTCATAATATGGTGAGGATTATTACCAGGATGTCTATTGAAGCTTACAATAAAGAAGCTCAGCCATTGTAATTCTTCAACATTGAATTTCAAATCGTTAATACTGTCAGCTTCCGCTTCAGTCTCGCCTGCGTTCGTTTTAACAACACAATCATTACCGTTAATAAACAGTGTCTCATCAACGTTGAATCTATTACAAATAATATTGGGAGTCCATTCCCAACCTGTTGTTGTAAATCTCTGATCTGTAGTACAAATAAGCGTACCCAGTATATTTTGTATGTTTTTGTACTTAGCCTCCCGTTCCTTTTCCTGTTCTTCTTCCGTTTTCTTTTCTGCTCCTTCTTCTCCATAGAGCCGTCTGGTTATTCGAATTGAATAAACCATTTTTATAGCGGCGGCAAAGTGGAGATATCCTTCGCCTGAATTGTTTTCCAGCATTTTTTCAAGTAAAAACAGTATATCTCCTAAGCTGACTGTCTTTTCGGGATTTTCAGAATTCAAAATTCTAAGCACAGACCTGTCTTGCCCAAACAGTCCGTTAAAAGATAATTCGAACTCCCTACTGTTGGCTCGGTTTTTTTCACGAACAGAGTATCCGTTAAGTCTGCGCATTAGAAAATTACTAAAGCCTATATCTGGATGCTCTACCGCATCTCGCAATATATTTGCTAACCCCCGGGGCACAGCATTAGAAGAAATACTGTCTAAAAGCCATGTTTCAATTTGCAACAAATTGGTTTTTAGCTTTTCTCGTTCTTCTTTTCCTTTTGCACTGTCATCAGCATTATTCCCCTTTTTAACTTCTTCGATATCAATATCCTCAAGATTTTCCAACAATATAATAGTATGTCTGAGAGGACGAAGCTTTGTAGGAATAAGAGGATGCGCACCACCGTCATCTTTTGTAAGGATGATTGATGTCTTATCGTATATCAATTTAAGGAAGTAATCAGTAAGCAGATAAGTTTGAGTTCTAGGAGGCTCATCTTTCTTTGGCTTTGAATTTACGCATATTTTCAAATGAGAGATATCATCAACTGACAATTTAGGAAGCGCTATTCGTCTTGGTATCGGAATAATTTTTTGAATGTATTTAACAGCCATTTCAGCTGGATGAGCATCTAAGATCCTTTTGGATTTGATGTCTTTAAAGTCCTTCATGAATTTTTGTTCAATTAAATCGGACAATTGTTCAATTTTTACCGACAAGATAACAATAACATTCGGAATCATTAAGAAATGATGAATTTCTTCCATTATTTCGTATCCATTGTGTATGTTGGTGTCAATATCATCAATCGTGACTACCAGAAAATTTTTGTTATTACTGTTTGTTTTGCGTAATTCAAGGTATTGATTCACAAGCCCGTAAAGACCTTTTCTTAATTCTACGGTATTAGAAAATATTGACATATAGTCTGTTTCATCATTGAGAGTGTCAAAGCTGTCTTTTAGCGGTAACGTTTTAACGCGAATTTCGTTGAAAATTTTTATACAGGTTTCTGCAGTTTCTCTGAATTTTTCGATATTGTTTTTTTGAGATGATACATTGTCTTTTATATAGGAAAACATATGGGCAACCATAACCCCCAGTAAATGCTCACCCTCAGATAATTTACTGGGATCAATTAACGGCAAGGAAACTATTTCAACATTCTTATCTTCCTTCGAATCAAGACCCTCATCTAAAGCAAAACCCTCTTTGGTAATCAGATCAGCCCAGGAGGTCATTGCGGTGGTTTTGCCCGAACCGCGATCACCTGTAAATGCTATAATATTATTACATTCGTAGTCGGTGAAGTTCCCCTTGTTTTCACAGGCATCAAGCTTCTTACGCAACCCATATCCCTTATGTATTATTTCTTCAAGACATTTCCTTGCCTTTTCTTTTGTGTCTTTTAACCAATCATCTTGAATATATTTCTTATCGGCCTCCACATCGAACTCATTGGGAAATGTAAAATTAAGCGTTTTCAAAATAATCCCTCTCCTGTTAACAAATTTTGTACAACATTAATTAATTATTCTTGAAATATAAATAACTAAATATTGGTTTTTTAACTGCAAAATTCAAAAGTGTTTACATTATTTTATCTGATTTGACAAAAAAAGTCAATCTAAGCAATAACAAAGTTCGTCAACACTCTGTTCCCAAAAGGTTTCTTACAATATATTAAGATACCATTTTGAGCATTTATACCTCCTGAATACACTGACGATTCAGGAAGATGTTTGGGGAATGACCTTTATAATATTTTTTTACATTTTTTTACTTTTTATGACTTTTTTAAATATATTCAGATTTTTACAATAACATCATTACTTTGAAGTCCTTACTCCATTATGATTTGTCAAAGCATTTCTGCGAATAGGTGTGCGCCTGTTTGATGCTTGCGTAAAACAGATCCTACAGCAATTTCAAAAAAGAGCACCCTCGTGCAATTACGAAGATGCTCTCTTTACATTTTAATAATCCTTTTTTATCTGCTTTTGAATTTGGTTTCCCATGACCGCCGCACCCGCGGCGAAAATACCCTGAATTACCGCGTCCGCCGTGAATCTGCATTCTATGCAAACCGACAATATGATTCCAATGAGCAAAAGCACTATCGGAATGAATCGGTCAGGGATAAGACGTGTGTTTTTAATGAACCATCCCAAAACATTCAGTACCGGAATCAAGACCAGTCTGTTTTCCCACACGAATGAAAGAGTATCCATACGCATCCCTACTTCCTTATAAGATATTCCTGAATCTTCTTTTTAACCGTTTTAAGATTTTCCGTGCTGTTTCCGGTGATGGTATTTTCTAAAATACTCAAAATCCCTTCGCACAGCAAACGGTTGGTGTTTTTGATTTCCTCGATAGCTTCAAAGTCCTTTTTGTCATGTTCCTCAAGCATTTTCACCCTTGCTGTCAGTCTGAATGCGGGAGCGATTACCTTTGCTATGAAAACGCTTGCGCTGCCTACAATACTTATTCCTCCGGCGATTGCCAGAATTTGCTTCATAATATCCATGTTCTTTGGGCACCGCCTAAGCCTTGATAAGATTTTCGGCTTTTATCGGAGACATGATTTTGTTGCTGCCCTTGACGTTTGAATTTATAACAACCTTGTCACCAACCTGATTGTCATACACAATCCATACGTCACCGATTACCCATGAGGGTACGGCGTTTCCGTTGTACCATTTCGAGCCGGACTTGACCTTGAC
>JGI994J12354_10001755_pt1 | contig 21768 bp, 18 predicted proteins | sample IntmicLarv3ML3BL_FD_12354 | JGI IMG/M metagenome (IMG submission 12354) | reverse complement strand
GGCCGAGGCTCAGGCCACACCGCCGATGACATGATTTACTCCCGCGAAGCACAGGGCTATGCGGATTACGAGGCGCATCTGCAAGGTCGGCAAGGCGAAGGCGGCAGTGTCGAGCAGCAGGAGCAAATGGGCTTCGGCGAGGCCGGTATCAGCGTGCCATACGGCGAGGTGTATCAATCATACCGCGATGAAGCCCTGCGGGCGATCGATGCAGAAAACATACCGCACGGTATGCAAGAGTTGATTAAAGCCTACTTTTCTTCGCTTGAATAATCGTTTGCATGTGCCGCTTGTTTCGGCTCATATGTATGTATAAGAGTGTTATGAATCCATCGGGAAGGAAGATTGAATATGGCAAAAAAGGTAGTGGCGGTATTGTTTGGAGGGCGCTCGTCCGAGCATGAAATATCGAAGCTGTCGGCGGCAACCATTATGGCGGCCATGTCGGATGAAGAGTTTTTTTGCCTGCCTGTTTATATCACCAAAGCAGGCAAATGGCTGTTATATGAAGGCGCTATAGAGAATGTGCAGAATGCGCAATGGGAAAAATTCGGCACCCCCGTCGCTCTCAGCCCCGACACCGAAACCAAGGGGCTTCTGCGGCTGGTAGGCGACAAATACAAAGTTATACCCATCGACGTGGTGTTTCCCGTTCTACACGGGCGCAACGGAGAGGACGGCACCATCCAAGGCCTTTGCGAAATGGCGGGCATCCCCTATGTCGGCTGCGGCGTACTGTCAAGCGCCGCCTGTATGGACAAGGCGGCCACCAAAGCCCTTGTGCACGGGCTATCCATCGCCCAAGCGGAGCATGTGCTGTGCCTACGCCACGAAATCGCAGAGGACATGGCGGCGGTGTGCAAGCGTGTGCGGTATAAAATCGGGTATCCTTGCTTCGTTAAACCAGCCAATGCAGGCTCGTCTGTAGGCGTTTCCAAAGCTACCAACAAGAAGGAGCTGGAGGCGGCGCTTACTTTAGCCGCCAAGCATGACCGCCGCATATTGGTGGAAAAGGCCATCGTGGGGCGTGAGCTGGAGTGTGCGGTGCTGGGCAACGCCAACGCGGAGGCATCGGGCGTCGGCGAAATTCTTGCGGCGGCGGATTTTTATGATTTCGATGCCAAATATCACAACGCGGAATCCAAAACCGTGATCCCCGCCGACATCCCCGAGGACAAAGCATTGGAGCTGCGAAACGCCGCCAAGGCAATCTATGAAGCGCTTGATTGCAGCGGCTTATCGCGCGTAGATTTCTTTATGGAAGACGGCACCAACCGCATCGTTTTCAACGAAATCAACACCCTTCCCGGCTTTACTTCCATCAGCATGTATCCCAAGCTGTGGAACGCGGCAGGCGTATCCACGCCTGATTTGGTAAGCCGCGTGGTCGCGCTTGCCTTTGACCACGCGGCGGAACAGGAGGCGTCGGAATGAACAAGCAAGCCATAGGCGTTTTTGATTCCGGCGTCGGCGGACTGACGGTGGTTCGGGAACTGATGCGGCACATGCCAAACGAGGAAATCATCTATTTCGGTGATACGGCACGCGTGCCTTACGGCTCGAAATCAAAAGAAACCGTAACAAAATACGCGCGGCAAATCGTAAATTTTCTATTATCTAAGGACGTAAAGGCCGTCATCATCGCCTGCAACACTGTTAGTTCGAACAGCTACCACGATTTGGTTGCCGAGTTTGACATCCCCATTATTGAGATGGTCAGCCACGGCGTGGGGATGTGCCTAGACGTGACAAACAACAACACTATCGGCGTTATCGGCACTGAGGCGACCATCCGCAGTCGGGCGTATGAGCATCTGATTACGCAGAAGCGCCCCAAAGCAGCCGTGTATGCCAAGGCATGCCCGCTTTTTGTGCCGCTGGCGGAGGAAGGCTGGTCGGGCAACACCGTGGCGCAGCTTACCGCCGAGATCTATCTGCAAGAACTGATTGACCGCAAAATCGATAGCCTTATTTTGGGCTGTACCCATTATCCCTTACTGTTGGAATGCATCCGCCGCGCGGTGGGCGGGATTCACATTGTAAACCCGGCAGAGGCCGCCGCCGCGCACGTCAGCCGATTCCTGCACGCAAACGGTATCGAGCGCGATTGCACCACAGCCCCGCGGCATACTTTCTATGTCAGCGATAACACACACAAGTTTGACCGCATATGTCAGCTAGTGCTGGGAAATGTGTACCCCTCGGAAACGGTAGATATCGAAGAATATTGAGGAAGGTGAAACGCCTAATGATAAAAGCAATTGTCACCGACTTGGATGATACCTTGCTGCGGTACGATAAAACGGTTTCTCAATTTACCATTGACATCCTAACACGCTGCCGCGAAAAGGGAATCAAATTGATAATCGCAACCGCAAGAAGCAACAGGGCGAGCCGATTGGTGCCATTTGCGCTTTTGACGGCTTTGCCTTACTGAACGGCGCCACAGCGGTTGCGGACAAACAAAAGGTATACGAACGGCTGATTGAACCGGACATATTTGTTCCGATTTTGAGAAATCTCAGTGCAAGCAATATGCAAGTTGCCGCTATAATAAACGGAGTTCATTATTCGGACCGTAACATCCCTAACAAAACGTATGAAGTAACTGATTTCGATAGCATTACAGAAAAAGCTGAGCGGTTTCAGGCCATCGTCGATTCACCTGCCAAAATTGAAATGGTAAAGGAATTGGTTCCCTCCGGGTTATATGCGTATTTCACAGATGACGGTTATGCGCTCATCAGCCATTCAGAAGCGACAAAAATCAACGCGCTCTCTGCCATATTACAGTTTTGGGATATCTCGTTCGAGGAAACGGTAGCATTTGGCGATGCCGGCAATGATATCGACATGTTGACAAAATGCGGAATCGGTGTCACGCCGGAAAATGCGCGCGACGAAATCAAGGCCATCGCGGATGAATGCTGTGACAATTGCGACAGCGACGGGGTTGCCAAATGGTTGGAGCGGCATGTATTGGGAAGTACGCCTCGTTAGCCCGCCATATTTTTCTCAATATAAGAACCGCCGAAACAAAAGCGTTTAACAGGCCTTTGTTTCGGCGGTTTGTGCATCAAAGTCTGAAACAAAGGCATCGATCACCACTATATGGCACTGCGCATAAACAAAATCCACTTCGCCCGATCCCTGGGATCCACCCCGCGCCGCTTGCCAACGCACCCCAAATCCAGTGCGCATTCCTGATACCCCGCAAAACGGCTCTTATACTGCCCCTTCCCTGATGTCATTGAGGAAAACCGTATCGGGAACTCTCTTGCGGCTGATACGGGCAAACGCGCTTCCATCCAAAGCCTCCCGTTTTTGATAACGGGGGAGTCAAACGTCCCGCGCATGGCCAGCACCTCGCCGATCAGTTTGCCCGACAAGGCCTCCTCCGCCTCCATTTGCACCGTCAACATCGGCTCCAAAAGCGTGGTGCCGCAATTGGCCAGCCCATCCATAAGCGCCAAGGGCGTGGCCAAAAAGAAGTCCATCGGATGGGTGTGATAGATGTGATGCTCTCCATCAACCAGCTTGATGTGCAAATCCACAACCTCCCAGTTATATATCCCTTGTTTCAAGGCTTTGGGCAAGCTTTGCTCGATATGGCGTTGATAGCGTTCGTTTAGCTTCTCGTGCCGCACGTTTGGCGCGACCTCAAAGCTGTACCCCGCCCCGCGCGGGGCAGGCGTGATTTCCAGCCGCAGTATGGCCCAGCAGGGTTTCGGCATCGTATACGCCTCGAAACCAACCCCCGCATTGGCCGGGGTTTCCTTATAAATAACCGTTGGATTCGAGAACTCCGCCGCCAGATTATACCGCTCACGCAAAAGACTATCCAGAATTTCAAGCTGTATGGGGCCCATAATCTGCACAAACAGCTCCCTCTCGTCGGGTGCCCATTTGTAATCGAGAACGGGATCCTCATCAGACAACTCCGACACCGCCTTCATAAGCGCGGGCAATTTGGCCGGTTCTGTCTTGATTTCCACCGAAAACAGAGGCGTGGCAATCGGATAGTGCCGGTTCAAAAGCATTTCGCCGATGGCATCGCCCGTGCGCGCCCCACCAAGCCCGCACACTGCCCCAACCTGCCCTGCCGTTAGGATTTTTCTGTCCTCGCGCTTATTGCTGTTGGTGATATAGATTTGGTTCACCTTCTCGGCAAAACTTTCATCGCCCCGCCGAATTGTCACCATATCCTTGTTTTGCATAGAGCCGGCAAACAGGCGCACATGTGCGATTTTGCCAAGCCCTGCGTCATGCTCCAGCTTGTATACGATGCCTGAGAGCGGTGCATCCTCATTCCCGGTTTGTTTGGGAAAATACGACCGAACCGCCTCCAGCAAGTCCGCAACGCCTACGCCCTGCGCTGCCGCCCCATACACCAGCGGGAACAGCGTGCTTTGCTTGACGGCACGCCGCATAGCCGCAAGTCGCATATCCGGTTGTATGTCGCCGCCGCCCATCAGCCGCTCTGCGAAATCATCGTCCTGCTCGGCCAAGAGGTACAAATCCTCCTCCGGCCAAACCCTTGCCTCTGCCGCGCAGTCCCGCTCTCCCGCCCGCACCGGCGTATTCACCGCCACAATCGAGGCGGAAAACTCGTCCCGCAAGGCCTCCAGCACCATCTCAGGTTCACAGCCCATGCGGTCTATTTTATTGACAAAGAAAATAGTCGGCAACTTAAGCGCCCGAACCGCCTTCCAAAACACCTCAGTTTGCGACTGTATCCCCTCCATCGCCGAAACCACCATCACTACCGCGTCCATCGCCAACAGTGCCCTTTCTACCTCGCCTGAAAAATCCATATGCCCGGGCGTGTCGATGATGTTCACGCGCAGCCCCTGCCAATCAAACGCAGCCGCCGAAGCCCGCACCGATATGCCGCGCCGCCGCTCGATATCCAAAAAGTCGGTTTGCGTATTCCCTTTTTCAATCGACCCGGGGCTGGCGATGGCGCCTGCTTGATACAGGATTTGCTCCACCGTCGTTGTTTTGCCCGCATCCACATGCGCCAGTATCCCTATATTGATTGTGCCGCCCATTTCATACCATCCCCTTGGCCTATCTTTTGTTCTCCTTCTATTGTAAATCCCCCCGCCCAAAAGCGCAAGAATTTCTTCGCTTCTTCATTGACATTATAAAATCCGTGTGTTATCGTTACCCTATCATAATTTCAAGGAGCGCTTTATCCATGACCTATACTTGCGAGGAAATAAACGGTATCGTATGCCTTGTATACAACGGCGGAACACGCCTTTCCACCGAAAACGATATCAATGATATCATATCGGCCGGCTTCGAGCATGGCGCCAACTGCATAATGCTGCATGACAGTGCCTTGTCAGACGATTTCTTCCGCCTGCATACAGGGCTGGCGGGCGTATTGCTTCAAAAATGCGCCAATTATCATTTTAAGACTGCTTTGGTGCTGACGGATGCCACTCGCACAACCGCGCGGTTTCGTGAGTTGATGTTTGAATCCAATCAGGGGCAAGCATTTGCTGTTTTTTCCACTCAAAACGCTGCCGCAGCTTGGTTGGCAAACTGATTCCGGACAACATTCCGCTCATTTCAAACGGATGCCTTTTTATCACTTGATACGAAGAGGCATCCGTTTTATTCATTATCACCAAAAACCATACAGCTTTCGCCTGTTTCAGAAAGAAAAATGCCCAATTGAACCTCCAAAGTTCATTATCTTTCAAAGTGTTCATATGAAATCCAGAGCCTCTGGGGTATAATACAACAAAGTCAACAAAAAAATTGCACGAGGAGGGTCATTCATTGGGTTATTTTGTGCTTAAGGACTGCCACCGCATCAACGGCTTGACAGGCGAATCGCTTGAAATGGGCGCATTTGCCAGACTGTCGCAAATTGATGTGCATGGCGTTAAAAATGAGTATGTATCCTTCCAGATTGTTCTGGAGGACGTATCCATTCCATACGAAAATATCAAGTTTCGTTTTGAACCATCCGGCGGCCAAGCCGGCATCGGGCAAGAGGGCTTTTCCGTTTTCTATGAGTGGTTCCATCAGTTTGACGGCAAGTTAATCCCCGACATGCTGGTGCCGTGGGAGCACGCAGGCGAAATCGGCCTGACCGCCAAAACGCGCGAATACTATACCTCGCGCTATACCGCATTTTGGGTGGATTGCTTCATTCCCAAAACGATAGAAGCAGGCGCCTATACAGGCACCGTTTATGTCGATTGCGGCGGCGATGCCATCGCCATCCCGTATGCCGTCACGGTTCATAAAGCGACCCTTTGCGATGAAGCTTTGATTCACACGGATTGCAATAACTATGCCGATGCCATGACGCGCATCTTTCCTGAGGTTCTTGCCAACAACGAAAAACGCTTCGAGGACGGCAGCTATTTTAAGATAGAAAGCCAATTCTATAAAATGACGCATGACCACAGGGCTTTGTTCCACTACCTGCCCTACACGCATTCCGGCTTCAATTACATATCCTTCGCGCCCAAGCTTGCGGGCGAAGGCAAGACCATTCACGTATCCGACTGGTCCTTGTATGATGAGCATATGGGGCCGTACTTCGACGGTTCCGCCTTTAAGGGAACCGCGCGCGGCGAAATCCCTGTGCCGTTCGCTTATCTGCCCTTCTGTTTCGATTGGCCGTCCTCTTATGAAAAATGGGGTACCGAGGGTTATAAAATTGAGAATCGCCGTATCCTTCTTGACTTCCTTCGCCACTTCGAGGAAAAAGGCTGGACAAAGACTGTTTTTGAAATTTTCAGCAACCACAAAAAACGCTACCGCTTCTTCCCGTATGACGGAGATGAAACAAGGCACGAGCATGACGAGGAATTTTTCTACATATTCGACGATATATTCACCGATTTGTTGAATCAATCAAATGTACAGGTCGTCATCCGCACCGATTCCTCCTGGAGCTTCCACAAACAGTACAACAGCCGCATGAGCGAAATCATCAAAATGTGGACGGTCGGCGGCGGTTTGATTCTGCATGTGCCGGAAAGCTTCCAATATATGAAAGAACAGGGCAACATCCTTTGGGCATACGGCGGCCTTCCGCAGCTTAACGACAGGCTGGTTGCGCTGTACGAATGGCCCATCCGCTGCTTGCAAAACGAAATCGGCGGCATACTGTACTGGAACACAACAGGCATCGGCCCCGAGCCTTTGGTTTGCCCCACAAGCGGCGGCGGCGAAACCTTCTACTATCCGACTTGCGGGCTTGGCCTGCCCGGCGGCTTGTTCCCGTCCTTGCGCTTGAAGTTCAACCGCAACACCATGCAGTTGGTTGACCTTGTAAAGATGTACGAAGGCACATGGACATACCATCAAATGCGCGATGCCATCGACGAAATTTACGGAAACACCCGCGACAAGTGGCATCATGTATATTCGGAAGAAATGCGCTGCGAACCGCATTTGATGACCAACGAAATGATCGGACGCAACTGCAACAACCCGGCCAACAACGCCAGCCGCAACGCCACCCCGGATACACCCTTGCAGGTAAAGGCAAAAATCCTTGAAATGGCGGACAGTTTCCTCGGCGGACAAAGTGTTTGGCGGTGAGCGCCTTGATACGGCTGATTGATGAGCAATTTCGCAGTTTTCCCGTCGGCGTATTGCCGCATGACTATACCGCGGTCGGCGAGTATCATTACCGCCCTGCCTCCGGGCATATGGGGATATGGTTTGAGCCAAACCGTGACACGTCCTGGGGCGGCAAGTATTGCTGGGTCATCCGCTCTGTAGACGGCGTGAGGCATTTGGAGCAATCGCTGTCACCGGAGGATTTGCCTTGGGCATCCACCACCTGCCCCTTGCTTGCCGCAGGGGATGCGGAATGGGCGGATTACACGGCGGCGGCGACTGTCCGCCCCCTGTTTGCCCGGCATTGGTGCGGCATCGGCTTTCGCTACCAAAGCGCCAGGCAGTATTACCTTTTCGCCATTGACAGCGGCAAACGCGCCTGTTTGTACCGCAAAAACGAGGAAAGCTTCGATGTGGTTGCCTCAGCGGATTTTGTAAGCGACACAGACCATTCGTACCGTTTACAAGTGCAAGTCAAGGGGCCTCACGTCATATGCTTTATAGATGATGCCGTGGTGCTGGATTATAAAAAGCTTGATTTGCCGAAAGGCAAAGTGCTTGTGTCCGCTTGGGAACCCTCCCGCTTCACGGATATCACCGTAGATATGTCCGAAGACTCTTACGCGGCGGTTTCCGAAACAAACGCCGCAAAACGGGCAGCCCTTGCAGATAAGCAAAAGCAATACCCTGCCATGCGCCTGGCTAAGATTCTTGATTTTAAGGACTTCGGCACCGCCCGCTCCATTCGTTTCGGGGATTTGACGGGCAATGGGCAATTGGATATGCTGCTGATACAGCCTGCGGACACTTTATCCAATCACGATGAAACCACCATCGGCTGTATGACCGCGTGTGACTTCCACGGGCATATGCTTTGGCAAATCGGTGAGGTGCAAACCCGCGACCCGGTAGAGTGCAAGGATATGCCCTGCCAGATTGCTGACTTCAACGGCGACGGGCAAAACGAAGTCATTTATTGCAGCGACTTCAAAATCATAGTGGCAGACGGAAAAACCGGCCGAACCATCAAAAGCGCGCCCACCCCGTTTGCTGTGTATACAGAAGAATACACTATCGCCAGAAACGTGAATTACACACGCATATCGGGTGACTCTCTGCGGATCGTTTATCCCAATGGGCGTAACGCCTTGCCCTGTCTGCTGATTAAAGACAGGTACAACAATCTGTGGCTGTACGACAATGATTTGCGCGAGGTATGGCACCACGCCCTAAACACAGGCCACTTCCCTATGTCTTTTGATATCAATGGTGACGGCAAGGAGGAAATCATCGCCGGGCATAGCTATATCAACAGCGCAGGCGCAATCAAATGGTCTTTGCCCGGTATGGAGTGCCATACGGACGAAATCATCATAGGCAAATGGAACCCGGATTACGAGGGCTACCTCATAGGCCTAGCCTCCGGGGAGGACGGCATTGTAATCACAGACACAGAAGGCCGCATCGTCCTGCAAGACCATATCGGCCACGCCCAACGCATTTCTGTCGGCAACTACCGCCCCGATTTGACGGGGCTGGAGGTTTGCGTCACCACCTATTGGCGCAACCCCGGCATTATCACGCTGTACGACGGCAAAGGCGCAAAGCTTTGGGTTAACGAGCATTCGGCCAACGGAAACGTGATTGCCCCCGTAAACTGGGTGGGCGACGGAAGTGATTTGCTTCTGTATTCGGCAAGCGTAACACATGGCGGTCTGTATGACGGCTTCGGCGACTTGGTTGTCCCCTTCCCGGCAGACGGGCATCCCGAACTTTGCTGTGAGGCAATGGATTTATTTGGCGATAACCGCGATGAGCTGCTTGTTTGGGACAGAAATAAAATGTACATTTATACACAGGCGGACAGCCCGAAGGCAACCGCGGCTGCACCCACAAAATATCCGCACGAAAATGGTTCCAATTACCGCGGCGAATACGCCTATCGGGAAGGAGAATGATGAATGGCTGCACGATTGCTTGACATTGAGAATATAGGGCGCATCGGCCAAATGTTTCTCAACGGCGATTTACTGAGAAACATATTGAACGACCGATTTACCTGCGACGAGGATGATACGGACTACAATGCAGACGCATTTAACCCCCTCAAGCACGCACTGTCCAAAATAGAGCGCATGAACCCCGATTTGGAAATCACGGGCGTCATCTGGTACTGGTATCCCGCAAACAAGCGGATGGCAGTGCCCGCCATTGTCGGCAAGGCGTTGCCCAAGGAGGGCTGGATTATCTCCCCTTGTGACGATTATCTCTATCAAACACTGACCACCAAGGCGAACACTTCTTTCACTTTAGAGGACGGCCGCCAGGTATATTATTTCCCAATCAACGCATCAGACGGGAATGTCGTCGGCGCGCTGGCTCTGACCCTTGGCGGGGAAGTCGGAATGTATGAAAAGCGCTACTTCACGGTAGATGCCATCAACTAAGACTTGCAGCCACACATATACACGCATCGGAAAGGGGAGAGCTAAGCTTTATGAAAAAGCTCCTGAAAGGTACGACTATTTTCGCCGTACTCACGTTTTTCATCAACTTTATCACCTATCAAACTTCACGTATGCAAAAGCCGGTTTCATTCAATTTCATTGAAATCTTAATCGGCAGAACGTTCATGGTAAACGGTGTTGCATACAACTCCGGCTTCAGCGTATACGCCGCAATCGGCATCGGCTGCGCGTTGCTTGCGGCCGCGGCGGCGTGGACGATCCGAAACAAACTGGCCTTGCGCATCGCGGTTGCAACAACAAGCATCATTGCCGTTGTTGCCATGACATTGTGCATCAGCGCGTTCAATAAGGACGCGGCGTTCCCCACCCTGTTGGATACGGTTGTTCGGGGCGGCGTTGATTTCCGTATCACCTTACCGTTCTCCGTCATCATCGCAACGTTAGTCTTAAACGCGTTGGCCTGCTTTACAACGGAAAGGTTTGCGGTCAATCTGGTGCGCTACAAATGGTACTATATCATGGTTTTGCCTGCGATTGTTTTCGTTGTTGTCTTTGTATACATCCCTATGGCCGGCCTCTCTATCGTTTTTATGGACTATAATATACAAGACATTTTCCAAAGTTCTTGGGTCGGCATGAAATGGTTCAAGCTGCTTTGGGATAACCTGGACAGCGACTTTGGCCGCGTGCTGGGTAACACGCTGATCATCTCTTTGCAGAAGATGGTGGTTACCTTCCCCGCGCCGATTGTGCTGGCGATATTGATTAACGAGTGCCGCGGCAAATGGTTCAAACGCTCGGTACAAACACTTTCCTATTTGCCCAACTTCGTGTCCTGGTCGATTATCGCGGGGCTGTTTATCTCCCTTTTGTCCTCACAGTACAGCGTGTTAAACGGCGTGCTGACCATGATGGGCAACGACAGGGGCTTGTACCTCTTAAACGAGGTTAAATCGATTCGCGCGGTTCTGGTTATCACTTCCCTTTGGAAGGGTGTCGGCTGGGGCTCCATTATCTATATCGCGGCGCTTACCGGCGTCAACCCTGAGCTGTTTGAATCCGCAAAGCTTGACGGCGCGGGCAAGCTGGCGCAAATCTGGCATATCTCCTTACCGGGCATCGCACCTTTGATCACCATGCAGTTTATCTTCACCATGCCGGGCTTGCTTGGCGACAATTATGACCAGATCATGAACTTTGTTTTGCCTCTGACAGCAGAGCGCGGCAAGACGCTGAGTGTATACATCTACGAAATCGGTGTGCGTAACCAAGGTTCCTACGGCATAGGCGGCAACTACTCCTTCAGTACGGCCATTGGCTTCTGCAATATGATTATTTCATTCCTGCTGCTGATCGGCGCGAACTCGTTCGGAAGATGGATCAACCCCGACGGCGCGGTTTGGTAGGATAAAAGAAAACAGGAGGCGATTGCTATGCTGAGAACTCGAGGCGAAAAAATATTTGATACCGTAAATGTGATTGTATTGTTTCTGATTGCCATTATTATGCTGTTCCCGTTTTATGTTACGCTAATCCATTCCATTGCCCCACCGGAGGATTTCGGGCGCAAGCTGATCAACCTTTGGCCATCGCGTATTGACTTCACCGCCATCCGTTCCTTGGTTGGCTCCAACACCGGCCTTGTAAATGCGTATGGTGTCACTTTGTTTACAACCGTTGTCGGCACTTTTCTGAATATGTTGTGTACGGTTCCCGGCTCTGTGGCGCTTGCCAACAAAAAACTGCCATACCGGCTGCCTCTGACGGGCATATTCGTTCTCACTATGTATTTCGGCGGCGGCATGATACCCGCTTATTTGCTGAATAAATACCTTGGCCTGATCAACAGCGTTTGGGTTATGATTATCCCCGGCCTGGTCGGCGTGGGCAGTATGTTCCTGATTCGCAACTTCATTATGGGCATACCGCAGGACATTATCGAAGCCGCGTCCATCGACGGCTGCTCGGACATCGGACTGCTCTGGCGCATCATTTTGCCTTTGTCCGTTGCCTGTATGGCAACCTTCGCATTGTTCTTCGCGGTGGGCCATTGGAACAGCTTCTACGCTTGTATGATGTACATCACCGACCCGAAGAAGTACAACTTGCAGGTTTACCTGCGCGAGGTTTTGCGCGACCAACGTAACATGACGCAAAACCCCGAAATGATGCGGCAGTTGCGCGAAGCCGATTTACCGGCCCCGCCGTCCGAGTCGCTGAAAGCGGCCAATATCATGGCCGCCACATTACCTATCGTATGCGTTTATCCTTTCGTGCAAAAGTATTTTGTGAAGGGCGTCGTTGTCGGCTCCCTGAAAGGGTAATTGTCATAAAAAATTTTTCAACACAGAGAGGAGTAAAGAAATGAAAAAGATTTTATCAGTCATGTTGTTAGCAGTCATGACAGCGTCCTGCTTCGCGGGATGCGGCGGCAACGATGCCGATTTGGGCGCAACCCAAACGCAGGCACCGGCCACACAAGCACCTGACAACACAGGAACAGAAACACAAGCACCCGACGTCGTTGACGACGCCCCGCAGTATGATTACGCAAAGATTACATGGTTCTTCAACGAGAGCGGCGTAACAGTACCGCCCGACGCATGGCCGTCTAAGGTTGCGATGGAAAGAATCAACGTCGAGTATGTTCACATCCCGCCCGGCGGCACAGATTACGAAGCACGCTTGATGACTCTGTTGTCCAGCGGCGAAACACCGGATATCATCGGCACGTTCGAGCCTTTGACAACACAGCTTCGCAACGAGGGTTTGCTCCTCACACTTGATGAGTACCTCAACGAAGATTATATCCCGAACATCGTCAACAACTCCCGCAGATGGGAAGACGCTTTGGCTGAAGTTCGTTCGCCGGACGGCCACTGGTATGTTGTGCCTGCTTCCACAAGCCGTGAGCTGCCGGAAACAACACACTGGATCCGTACAGACTGGCTTGATAAGCTTGGTTTGGAGGTTCCCACAACATACGATGAGTTGAAGGATGTCCTCATTGCATTCGCAAACAGCGACGGCAACGGCGACGGCCTTAACTTCTTCGCCATGATGGCTAACGAGTACTGGGGCTTGGGTGATATCTTTATGGACCTTGGCGCAGCCAGAGGCGAATGGTACCGCGCGGAGGACGGCTTGGTTAACCTCGGCCAGTTGAGCGACCAGATGAAGCCCGCTTTGCAGTATGTCAGAGATTTGGCAGACGCTAAAGCCATCAACCTTGACATCATGACAACAAACTATGATGTTATCACTGAAAAGATGAAGGCCGGCCTTGTGGGCTACCACTATGGCTGGACCGGCGTTGACCACGAAATCGAAATGCAGAAATTGTATCCCGATGCTTCCTGGGAAATGATTGAGCCGCTTAAGGGCGCACATGACATCGGCGTTCTTGGCACACGCCAGGGCGGCATCGTTCGTAACCAGTATGCAATCTCCACAGCTTGCCGCGACGTTGACGCAGCCCTTCGCCTGATGAACCTTATGGCAGAGGACACTTCTGACGAAAACGGCATGACCTACGAAGGCGCTTTCTGGGAAATGGCATTTGGCCAAAGAGGCGTGAACTGGGAAGTTATCGACGGCGTATTTAACCTTGGCGACGAAGAGAGCGATCTCGGCAAAGCCATCAAGGCGCAGAACTCCGTTGATACATGGGTTATCCTTGCCCGCCGTTTCCAGAGCAAATTTGACACAAGATGGCTTGGCTCCACACCGGAAGAGATTGAGATTAACAGCCGCAAGCGCGCTATGCCTACAGGCGCAGACCTTCCGAACACCGCTCCGTTCAAGGCAATCTGGGTACAGAGCGGCATGGTAGACGAAGCTTTACAGCAGCAGGTTGACAACTTTGTTAACAAGTACGACTGGATGGGCGAAGCGTATGCCAACTTGGTTTACAACTCATTCCTCGGCACCGACACAGTGGACGCTTTGTTTGACAAATTCTACGCCGATGCAGAAGCAGACGGCTATCAAGAAGTCAGACAGATCATGGCTGACCACATCAAGGCAAACGGCTGGTACTAAGCCGAAATATGCGGTTGACTAAACCTGCCGCATTCGCTTTCATTGTCCTATTGGTACTGACCCTTACGGCGGGATGCGGAAACCACTTGAATCTGGGCGAGCAAACCGCGGGTAGCACGACACCGGGACTGACCAAGGAGTATGCCACCGTCACTTGGTTCTGGAACGAGGGCAACATCCAACTTCCGGATGACGGTTACATATCCCGAAAGGTCATGGAGGACCTGGACATAGAGTATATCCATATTTCGCCGAAGGGCACAGACTATATAGAGCGGTTGATGTTGTTAATATCGGGCGGTGAAACGCCCGATATTATCACGTCTTATAACGATTTAACCGTGCAGCTTAAACGCGAAAACATCATTATTCCATTAGATGAGTACTTGAACGAGCAATATATCCCAAACGTCATACGCATATCCAAGGATTGGGACTTGGCTTTGGAAAGCCTTGTTTTCCCGGACGGGCAGATATACTCTATCCCCAATTGCAACAACAATCCCATCGGGGAAGCGCCCTGGATACGGGCGGATTGGTTAGACGCGTTAGGGCTTTCTGTACCCGAAACAATGGATGAGCTGCTTGATGTCTTGATTGCCTTTTCTGCCATGAACCAACACGCCGCAGACGCGCCGCATGTGTATGCCACCATGTCAAATGAGCATTGGGGCACCATGCCGTTTGCCAACGTATACGGCGCAGGCATGATATGGTATCCGGGTGAGGACGGTTTGCCCGAATTGGGATTTTTGTCAACACGCGTTAAGGACTATTTGCGGTTTGTCAAGGCTTTGGTTGACAATAACGCGATAAACCAAGACATTATGCTGACAAAGTTCGAGCAGGTCAAGGAAATGGTGCGCGCGGGCCGCGTAGGCTATGTATACGGTTGGTCAGGCAAATCCGATGAAAGAGAAATGCAGTTGGTAAACCCCGACGCTAAATGGAGTGTCATCCCTCCCCCGAAGGGCGCTTATGATGACGCTTACCTGTTCGGCGCCAATGACAGCATCATACGGGAAACCTACCTGGTGTCCTCCACTTGTAAGGACATAGACACGGTTTTCCGCCTGATGGATTATTTTGCGACCGATACATCTGACGAGAACAACATAACATACGAAGGCCCGTATTGGGAAATGGCCTTCGGTGAGCGCGGCATAAACTGGGATATATACAACGGGCGGCTTGAAAACGGCAACGGCAGCTCGGGCGATGCCCAAATATCGCAAGCCTTCGCGGATCAAAACCGCATTGATAATTGGGCCGTCCTGTGTCGGCGCTTCCGCAACCAATTCGACACCACATGGATGGGCTCCCGCGAGGAGGATGTGGCGGCAAACAAAACGATTATGTCGTTCCCGACCGCTGCGGACATCCCCGCCAACCACCCGCTTAAGCCGATTGCAGAAACCACAAGCATGGACAACCCGGCCATATCCTCGTTTGTGCTGAACTGGAGTACAACGAAATTCATAGAAACCATTTTCTATGACGCGATCTTCGGCAAAGCCGATATTGACATTTTGTACGATGCATTCCTTGACAACGCAAACCGCGACGGCTATCAAGAAATCCGCGCCGCCATGTTTGCACACCTGCAACTGCATAATTGACAATGAGAGTGTTTACGAACGGGTCACGTTCTGTTATAATAGGGATGTGCGTTTGACAGACGCTCTCATTTTTTTGCGGATACACCCTTTACAGCAACCATCCTTTTTCGGAGGTGAACAGCGTGCGCAACAAGCACATCAAGCTTGTACTCCCTAAATTCTTCTTTTTGATTACCGTGCTTACCGCCGCCGTTGTTTTTTCGGCGTATGTTACTGTTTCCCTTTTATCCTCCCGCACATTGCAGCGGCAGGAGGCGCAAGCCATATCCACATTCCATGAAAAACTAAGCCGGTATTTGAACGATCGCATCCGCGACACAGGCGATTCGGCTTTTATCCATATCGCGCGCGATATCACCATCAGCGGCCTGCGCGGCTTGGATACGGATATCGACAAGCTGACCTCCCTATACCGCAATATACAGTATTTGACGGAAGCAAACCCGTATATCGATTCGGTGTACTACTACTCCGGCGAGAGCGACCAAGTCTTCTTCTATTCGGTGGGCGCCGTTGGGCTTATGGCGCAAAGCGATTTTTTTGACACGCCGCTGTATGCCGAATTTTTGCAGCGCGATACATACGAATACTTAACAGGCGAGCGCGTCATACAGCCAAATTACCACCACCACGCGGCCTTGCCCAAAGACAGGAAAACCGTTGTGTCTATATGTAAAAAAATCCCACTACGGGGCGACTCGCAGGATGTGCTTGTCCTCAATTTGGCCACGCCCTACTTCCACAGTATGCTTAATTCCAGCAACATACCACCGCATTCTGTTTTTTTAACGACTGATACAGCGGGCCAATCCGCGATTACATACTATGAAACCGAACCGATGGAAACGTTTGAGGAAAGCGATATCGAAGCGTTGTATCAAACAGCCTTTGCAGACGGCACCCCGCGCAACGGCTTCACATATAAGGTGCGCGGGGTGGATTATTATGTCAGCACCTCGCTTGAACGGGGCGACCGGCTGTATTACCTGCTTGTGCCTGTCAGTTATATCACGGCTTCCTCCACACAAATGAATACCACATTCATACTTGTTGAGCTTGTCATTCTGGCAATTGGTGTGATTTTGGCGCTATTTCTGTCACAAACCATCACCAAACCGCTTTCCCATATGATGGAAAAACTGCGTGGCAACCACGCCGCACACGCGAAAAAGCCCCTGATTTCTTATGCCCTATTTACGGAGATGGACGAGAAAATCGACGACATTGTGGTGCGCACAAAGGAAAGCGAAACCGTCTTAAACCACTATTTTCATTTTTATAAAGAGAGTATGTTCCTCTCTATCCTTAACGGCAGCCTCCCTGCGGATGCACTGCCCGACAAACTTTTTGAAACGATCGGCAACCACACCTCGCATATCATTGTGATCGCCTCTGTATACGCTGCGGATTGCGCCTTCGCCAAGCCTGTGCTTGCGCAGGTAAACGCCACCATGGCCGAATCTGCCAACCTGGCCGGCTCCTCCCATTTGGAGATTCTGTCGTTCTCGGCCTCCCGCACGGTGTTTGTCCTCTCCTTTTCGGATGAGGCCGCGCGGCCGAACATGCCGGAAACCCTGGAGGCCGCCCTTTCCGGCATCCTTCGAGCGCGTGAGCCGGGCGGCACCATTGTGTTTGTTATAGAACCACCCTGCCCCCGCATCGCCGAATTGCCCGCGGCATTCCGCCATGCCCTTGGTGTGCTGGGCACCGATACATATCAAGCAGACACCGTTATCCTTGCCGTTGGAACATCGCCCGCGCCGGACGCGTATGTTTCCGCGATCCATAAAACCCAGGACAGGATACTGGCCGCCCTCAGCAACTGCGATATGACGGCAACCCTTTCCGAAATTGACGACATGCACGATATCATGGTGCGGGAAGGCTTCTCCCTGCGCCGGATGCGCAAACAATATCTGTTTTTGCTCTACAACATGTCGCTCGGGTCTTACGGCTTTAACGAATCTGTGTTTTCAGAAACCATTTTCGATACCATCGAAGGGATGCAGGAACCCGCGCAATTTAGGGATTGGCTGCACGGTGTCATTCACAAGCTTCTGCCCGAAGCGCCGGATGAAGCCACGCCTATTAATAACGAGCTGATTGAGAAAGTAAAGCTTTATATAAACGAGCATTACCACGAGGACATCTCCCTCAGCGTCATCGCGGAATACGTATTTTTCACGCCGCAGTATCTGGGCAAACTCTTCAAAGAGGTCACGGGCGGCACCTTCACCAATTACCTGATTAAGATACGCATGGAGGCCGCCTCACAGCTCCTCCTTTTGACCAAACAGCCCATCCTCTCCATTGCTGAAAAGGTTGGCTATGGCAACGTGCAAAGCTTCGGGCGCGTATTTAAGGGCTACTACCATTGCACCCCCGGCGAATACCGCAAGCGCACCGGGGCCAAGGATTTGAATGCATAAACGCAAAGGGAGATCATCTATCGTGAAAAAATGGAATTATAACCATACCATCTACGCCTGCTTTCTGGGCTATATCATACAGGCCATCAACAACAATTTCGCACCCTTGCTGTTTCTGCGCTTTCAAACAACATTTGAGCTGTCTATCCAGCACATTGCCTTGATTACAACGCTTAACTTCATTGTACAGCTATTGGTTGACCTCGCCGCCATGTGGTTTGTCGACCGCATCGGGTATCGCGCCTCGGCCATACTGGCCAATGCGTTTTCCGTCATCGGGCTTTCGGGGCTGGCATATTTCCCCGCATTCTTCGCCAACCCGTTTAACGGGATTTTGCTTGCTGTAGTGATGTATGCCATCGGTGGCGGGCTTCTGGAAGTCGCCCTCACCCCCTTGGTGGAATCCTGCCCAAGCGAACGCAAGGAAGCCGCCATGAGCCTGTCGCATTCGTTTTACTGCTGGGGGCATGTGGCAGTGGTGCTGCTGTCCACCGTGTTTTTCGCTGTCTTTGGTATTGACAATTGGCGCATTCTCGCGGTGCTTTGGGCCGTTTTGCCGATATGCAACATATGGTTGTTTATGCGTGTACCCATCGCCAAATCGGTCGGGGAAAACGGAACCTCCTTCGGCATCAAAAAGCTGTTCTCTCTCAAGCAGTTTTGGCTTCTTGCCGCCCTTATGGTCTTTTCCGGCGCAAGCGAGCAGGCCGCCGGGCAATGGGCCAGCGCCTATGCCGAGGCCGTGCTGCACATGCCCAAAATTATTGGCGATTTGGCCGGCCCGCTTCTGTTTGCCGCCATGATGGGCCTCACCCGCGTGTTTTACGGCAAATACAGCGCGAAGCTTAAGCCGGAAAAAGCCATTCTGCTGGCGGGCGTTCTCTGTTTGTTCAGCTATTTACTGATTTCTTTGACGGGCAATGTCACTGTCGGATTTGTCGGATTTGCCCTATGCGGCATTTCGGTGGCTATTTTCTGGCCAGGCACCATCAGTGTCGCGGCCAAAAATGTGCGCGGCGGCGGCACAGCGATGTTTGCCTTTTTGGCGCTTGCAGGGGATGTGGGCTGCACGATGGGGCCTACGTTTGTGGGCATCGTGTCGGAGCGCTTTAATGATTCTTTGCAAACAGGCTTTTTTGCCGCCTCCATTTTCCCACTGGGGCTTATCCTTGGACTTCTGTGGTATCGACGTATGCGGCGGCGGAATCGAGGGCTTGCGTAGGCGTGAATGAGGTGCGCCGCCGTTTCTGTTGGATTGCCGCATTGACGTAGGCGCATGCATCGGCAAACTGGGGCGTCGTGACTGTTTATGGCGCAAATCGCAGTTTTCTGTCAGATTTGTCGCTACGCCTTCCACAGCATAGGCGTAATCGCAAACAAACGCTTGGGGCCATGCGGCCATTTATAAGCCATGCCGCATTTCCGCGATGCAAGCTTATATGCCAACGACTTTGGGGGCTTACACGGTTATTCAAGAAAGGGGGGCTGTATAATGCGTAAACAAAGTTCTATTTTGATTCTCATGGCCTGTTTGGCTTTACTTGCCGCCTGCACAGGGCATCCCACCGCGCCGATTTCGGCCGATATCGTGGCCGCTTCTATCGAAACAGCCGAACCCACCCCAACACAAGCGAGTGTTATCTCATTGGCCGAGCCAACACAAACAAGCGCACAGCCACCCACAAGCGAACCCATACAAACAAACACTCCAACACCGGTAAGCGAACCCACACAAACAAGCACTCCAACACCGGCAAGCGAACCCACACAGACAAGCACTCCAACACCGGCAAGCGAAACGGCGCAAACAAGCACTCCAACTTCGTTTCCCACAACGGATCCAACAAGCACTCCGATGCCGACAACAGAGCCACCCCCCGCACCAACGCCGGAGCCGACTTTGGAACCAACTCCCACCCCGACACCGGAACCGATGCAAGCGCCAACCTCCGAGGTGTACGCCTATGTGCTCAATACATCGACTAAGAAGTTCCACTATTCCTCATGCGTGGAAATCAGGAAGATGCTTGATACAAACAAGGCCTTCACCAACAACCGTGACGATGCCGCCAGCGGCGGCTATGACCCGTGCTTGCATTGCAAGCCGTAAAGCAGCGCATACATAACCCAAAAGGATGAGCCTGATGAACAAAACCAAGAATCTCGTTTTTGCCGCGCTTTGTACGGCGCTCGGGCTTGTGCTGCCCGTTGTATTTCACGCCCTGCCCGGTGGAGGGGATGTGCTGTTGCCTATGCATTTGCCCGTCCTGCTTTGCGGCTTCCTTTGCTCGTGGCCGTATGCCCTTTTGTGCGGCCTCATGACCCCTTTGCTTTCCTTCCTCCTAACAAACATGCCAAACGCGGCCTCCCTGCCGGGCATGATGGTGGAATTGGCACTGTATGGAGCAGTCCCCGCCCTAATGCTTCGCTTCGTAACCATGCCAAACCGCATGGCGCAGGTATATGCATCGCTTGTGACGGCGATGCTGGCAGGGCGCCTGGCCTCCGGGTTCGTGAAGGCGTTTTTGTTTCGCGCGGGGCAATATTCTATGGAAGTTTGGCTGACAGCCTCGTTTGTGACGGCCATCCCGGGGATACTGGCGCAGTTGATTCTGATTCCTGCGCTGGTGCTGGCGTTGCAAAACGCAGGCAGCAAACGGCATTGATGGTCGCACTTATAAGGTGCCTCTGCCAAACGGCGGGGCGAGATTGAGGTTCTTTGCTGTACTCAGAATGACAACACGGAAGTTATTTGAAGTAACTCTCCGAATCATGCCTACCATGCACAGCCCTAGAAGAGCATGGTGCAGACCCGACACAGCCAAAGTCCATCAACCGCGTTACTTTCATAGGTCGCCGCTAAAGCGGCCTGCTTTACATCTTGGAGTTCTTGCCGCCCGTAAAGATATCGCCGTAGGCGAAAATCATGAAGGCCAACGTATTCTTGTAAGCGTATCCGGTCGTTTGCTATATCCTCGGTTCGCTGATTCTTTACCTAATTTACCTATTCTCGAGTCGCTTTTTCATCCCGTCCTGCCGTATCATCACAGTATCCTCTGTCCCCCTTCTTGCACATAATTCTCGCAGCAGCTTCCCAATATCACTCTTGATTTTCACATATATCACTTGCCTTCTATATTTTGACGCAAGCACTATCATTCTGCACTTCTTTGCAGCACTAGCTATTTGCGATTCCATGTCGCATGTGCTAAACTGTTCTTATCCATTTCCTGCTCCGCCTTTTGGTTTTCTATGCGGTTAAATTGCGGTTTTATTTCGTCCAACTGTACCCACATACATCAGAAATGCCTGTTCCCGTATTCATACTTGAGATTTGCGCGCCTGTCGAATATCATCAAGCTGCTTTTCCCTTTCAAAAATCCCATAAAGTATGTTACACTTATGCTTGTTGGTATGCATACCAACATGTGTATATAGTCAGGACATGCTTCCGCCTCCACAATTTTTGCCCCCTTTTGCTCGCATAATTTTCTCAATATTTTCCCGATGTCTGTTTTGAGCGCCCCGTAGATTTCTTTCCTGCCATATTTTGGCGCAAATACAATCATTCAGTATTTTTGCTCCGCAAAAACGCCTGCGGCGCCGCACTTCTTT
>JGI994J12354_10001754_pt1 | contig 21770 bp, 14 predicted proteins | sample IntmicLarv3ML3BL_FD_12354 | JGI IMG/M metagenome (IMG submission 12354) | reverse complement strand
CGCCGCCAGAGGGCAAAAGACACCCCGTGGCTGGCTAACTAATTTGAAGCATGGCATCAAGCGCACTCTTCGCATCCACCCCCAACTCTTCGGGCGCATGGACAACAAAGGCCGTGCCGCCTGCCCGAATATCCAGAAGGGCTGCCAAAAGGCTCTGCCCGGTGGTCTGGGCCATGTGCGTGCACTCGCTTTCCACAAGGGGAACAACGGTCTTTGTCCCCCGGTAGCGGGCGGCCAGCCGTTCCACAAGATGAATTTCCGTGCCCACGGCCAGGGTGCTGCCCTGGGGCGCGGCCTCCGCTTCCCTGATGATAAAGGCTGTCGAGCCTGCGGCATCGGCAGCGGAAACCACTTCGGGCGTGCATTCCGGGTGCACAATCACGCGCACCTCGGGGTACTGTTCCCGTATCCCCTCAATCTGCCTGACATTGAAGCGGGTATGGATGGGGCAGAAACCGGGCCAGAGCAACACCGGGCAGGCGTCGGCCCGAGCCCTGTCAAAGGGGCCTTCTTTTTCCCGCACGGGCAGAAGATACTGCTGTTCATCGGAAAACCCAAGGCTGCGGGCCGTGTTGGCGCCGAGGTTTCTGTCCGGCACAAAGAAAACGGCGTCGCCCTTGCCAAGGGCCCATTCAAGAACCTTGCGGGCATTGGCCGAGGTGCATACGCTGCCGCCGTGGCGGCCGACAAAGGCCTTCACCTCCAGGGTGGAGTTCACATAGGTGACAGGCACTATGGTGCGGCCTGAGGCGCTTGCTTCGCCAAAGATCCGCTCAAGCTCGGCAGCGGGCGACATGGTGGCCATGACGCATTCCGCCGAAGGCTCGGGAAGGTACACCACCTGATCCGGTCGGGCAAGCAGGGCGGAAGATTCCGCCATGAAATACACCCCGCAAAACACGATATTCCGTGCGGGCAGCGTGGCCGTCATACGGGCCAGAGCCAGGGAATCGCCTTGCAGATCGGTGTGGTCTATGACCTCGTCAATCTGGTAATGGTGCCCGATAATGGTCGTGCTGTCGCCAAGGTCGGCCAGCACGGCGCGTATTTCATCGGCACAGGACGGGTGTTGTTTCTCTATGGTGAGCATATTCCCTCATTCGTTTTTTATGCCTGTTCAATTCTCATGCTGAAATCAGCGTAGGGCGCGGAATGGGTGAGGCGTCCCACGGAAATGAAGTCCGGTTTGCGCCTCTCGCAGGCCAGGGCGCGGGAGCGTATGTTTCCAAGGGTCACATTGCCGCTCACTTCCACCTCAAATTCCGGCGGAATATGGGGCAGGGCCCCGGCAAGGGCTGTTTCGTCCATATTGTCGAGCATGATGCGGGCAACCCCTGCTTCCATGGCTTCCTTCACCTGGGCAAGGGTGGAGCATTCCACCTCCACCGGAATGCCGGGGCAATGGGCGGCCAGCATGGCCACGGCCACGGCAATGCTCCCTGCGGCGTCGATATGATTGTCCTTCAGCATGAGCATTTCTTCAAGATTTTTTCTGTGGTTCACCCCGCCGCCCACGGTGACGGCGTATTTTTCGGGGTAGCGCAGGCCGGGCAGGGTTTTGCGCGTATCCAGAAGGCGCACGCCCGTGCCTTCAAGGGCGGCAACATACTGTGCCGTGGCATTGGCTATGCCCGAAAGGTGGCAGAGAAAATTGAGCATAACCCTTTCGGCGCGCAGCAGAATGCGGGCACTGCCCTGAAAGGAGGCTATTTTCTGCCCCCTTTCCACTCCGGCCCCTTCCGGGCAGTGGGGCGCAAGGTTCCATGCGCCCGGCTCGAGCATGGCTGTTTCAGCGAGAATTATGGGCAGTATGGGCAGGCCGCACACCAGCGACCCCTGCTTTGCCACTATATGGGCGGAAAGGCTGGCTTCGGGCCGGAACACCGCATTGGTGGTCAGGTCGCGCCCGTCTTCGGTCAGGGCGGCCCGAATGGCGTCAACAAGCCGCTCCCGGGCCACGCCCGTAAAAAAAACGGTGAAAGGGGATGATTCCATGATTGTGCCGCACAGGAGGAAGTGTTAGGGTTAGGGGTGTGCTCGTCCGGTTTTTCGGCCAGAAAGGGGGCCGCCGCCCGACCCGGCTGTCGAAGCGGGCCGCAGGCAGGCGAAACCGCCGCCGTGCCGGGCAACGCCAGTTCCTGCCAATGCTGTAAAGCATTATGCACGATACTTCAACCCGCCACAAGAGAGAGTGTTTCCCCTCTGGCGAGCTGCGGCGGTGTTTCGTGCGTGGTTCGGGCAGGCATTTGATGGTGGCCTGGTCAGGCCGAACAGGCCCGGAGCGGGGAAAAACCGTTCTGGTATATGCACTTACAAACAGGTACGCAGGTGAAGTCGGTGAGCAAGGTGGAAAACAACGATTTTTCCGAACGCCCGGTAGAGGGTGATGCGGCCACGGCAGACACCTCTGCCCTTGCCCAGGCGGCCAGCGCGGCCTCCAGTGCCGGGCAGGGCAGCAAGGCCCCCGCTTCCTCCACCAATACTGAAGAGGCCGACGCCTACGACAGTTCCTCGCGCATGACCCACCCCGCAGACGTTGCGGAACAACTGGAAAACCTTACCCTGGGCGAGCAGATAGACCTGCTCGCCGGGTTGCCCCCGGAAGAGGCGGCCGAGGCGGTTGCCGAACTTGACGAACACATACGGGTTGAAATTCTCGAAAACCTGAGCCCGGACGCGGCGGCCGCCCTTGTGGGCGAAATGTCGTACGACGATGCTGCCGACGTTCTGGACGAGCTGGACGAAGACCATTCCGACTCTCTCCTCAGCAAGATGGAGAGCGAAGATGCCGCCGAAATTCGCCACCTAATGGCCTTTGACCCCGAAACGGCCGGCGGTATAATGAACACCGAGGTTATCATTCTGGATGAAAACCTTTCGGCTGATCAGGCCATAAAACAACTGCGCGAGGATATAGAAGACAAGGAAATACCCTACTACGCCTATATTGTTGGATATTTCCACAACCTGAAAGGGGTTCTCTCCCTGCGCGACCTGCTGCTTCTGCCCCCCGGCATTTCCCTTGAAATTGCTGTCGGGCGACAAGACCTCATTACCGTGACCTACGACACGCCCAAGGAAGAAGTGGCCCGGCTCATAAGTCACTACAATTTCATGGCTCTGCCGGTGGTGGATTACGAGGGGCGGCTTATCGGCGTTATTTCGCACGATGACATCATTGACGTTATTCAGGATATTGCCAGCGAAGACCTTCTCGGCATGGTGGGTGCGGGTCAGGATGAATCTGTTGACACCCCCTGGCGCGATTCCGTGCGCATGCGCCTGCCCTGGCTGCTGGTGAACCTTGTCAACTCGGCCCTCTCTGCCAGTGTGGTCTATCTTTTTGACGGCTCCATCACCCAGATGGCCATTCTCGCGGTGTTCATGCCCATGGTGGCAAACCAGGCGGGAAACACCGGCCAGCAGGCCCTGGCGGTTATCATCCGCCAACTGGCCTTTGACCGTTTTGAAAAGGGCAAGGCCCTTGAGGCGGTCATGCGGGAAGTGAAAATCGGGCTGATCAACGGCTGCATTCTCGGGCTTATTGCCGCCGTCGCCTCGGCCCTGTTCACGCAGAACATAACCCTTGGCCTTGTCATGGGCGCGGCCCTGCTTCTGGACATGCTCCTTGGCGCCCTTGCGGGCGCGGGCATTCCCCTTGTGCTGAAGCGTATCGGGCGCGACCCGGCGCAGGCTTCAAGCATTTTTCTCACCGCCCTGACAGACGGGGCCGGGTTCTTCCTTTTCCTCGGCCTGGCAACCCTTTTTCTCTTGTAGGCGTATTCAACGGAACAGATCATGCCATTGCCCTGCCCGACCACCTTCTTCCACAACTCTTGTTCCGAGTTGCCCAAAGACTGGTGCGCCCTTGCCTGTGTGGCAGGCGTATTTCTTTTTTTTCTGCTCCTGCCTGTGCGTTCCGACCCCTCCCTCGTCATCGGGCTTTCGTGCCTGTGCGGCATACTGGCCCTGCGCGGGAAAGCAGAAACGAAAAAACTGCTGCGCAACCCCCTTGTGCGCGTGGCAGCCCTTTCCTTTGCCTGCTTTTTTCTCGTCACTGTCCTTTCCAGTGTTCCGCAATGGGAATTGCTGAGGCAGACCCCGCGCATTCTCCTGTGGGGGGCGGCCTTCACCGCCGGAATATGTATAAGCGCGCTCATGCCCGGTCACGGGTTCCATTTTTTCGCGGCTCTCGTGCTCATACTCCTTCTTTCCCTTGTCTTTGCTGCGGTTGTTATAGGAACGGACTCGCCCTCGATCTGGCAGTATAACCGCCTCAAACTCTTTGCCATGCACCCTTCGCGCCTGGCCCTTCTCTGTGCGGCAGGCATTTTCTACACGGTTCACCGGCTGCTCACAGCCCCAAACCTGCCCCTTGCCTGCCTCTTTTTTTCCCTCACCGCGCTGCTCATGTGGGTTCTGCACCTCACCAATACCAGGGCGGTCTTTCTCATGGTGCCCCTTGGCCTTGCCATGTTCGTTTTTTCCCTGCCCCGGCAAAGGATAAAGGGGTTCATCATTACCGGGCTGGTCATTCTGCTCGTTGCCGCAGGCGCCCTGTACGCCACGCGCCATTTGCCCCACAGCGCCCGCCTCATCTCCGCTGTCGGCAATATCAGCCGCGACCCCACCTTTCTGTCCCGCATGCCCATATGGGAAACCGGGTGGGAGGCCTTCAAGGAAGCCCCGATACTTGGAAACGGTTTTCGTTCCTTTCCGGAACTCTATGCAAAAAAACTGAGCGTCAGCAACAGGGAATGGACAGAACGCTACGGCCTGTACGACAAATCGGCCAAAAACGCCCATAACCTCCTCCTTTCCCGCATGGTGGAAAGCGGGGCTCTCGGGGCCACAGGCTTTGCCCTTTTTTTCCTCTCCGGGGCCGTTGCCGTGTGCAGGCTGCCAAGGCGCAACCGCTGGGTGCTGGCTCTGCCGGTATTCTATATGGGAATAGGTCTTGTTGACGATACCCTGTACAGGGCCAATGACATTTTTGTGTTTCTCACCCTGGGCGCGGCCACAGGGCTGTACGCCACAGGGGGAGAGGAGGAAGGCGAAAGGGCCGATCAGGCGGAGCATTCTGCCGGGCACAGCCCGACATCATAATAAATGGGAAAACCTGCCATGAAAAAACTAGAGCATTTTCAAAGTGAAAACGCTCTAGCCCTTACAGCGTAAGCATTTCCCGCATGCGCTCAATCACTTCTTCCGCATTCACGGGCTTGCCCAGGTGCCCGTTCATGCCCGCTTCCAGGCAGTGTTCCACGTCTTCCCTGAACACGTTGGCCGTCATGGCAATGATCGGCACTGTGGCCGCCCGGGCGAGGCCGGAGGCCCGTATGCGGCGGGTGGCCTCGTACCCGTCCATTTCCGGCATGTTCACATCCATGAGAATGATATCGTAGCCCGCAGGGTCAGCGACAAATTTATCCACGGCCATGGCCCCGTCACTGGCAAAGTCTATGACAAGCCCGGTATGTTCCAGCAGAGCCTGAATAATTTCCCGGTTGATATCCACATCTTCCGCCACAAGCACACGCACACCTTGGAATAGTGGCCTCTCTGTCGCCCCGTGTTCGGGTTCCTTCGCATCCGGGGCCGGACCGCGTGCGGCAAAGCAGGCGTTCATGCAGTTCAGAAGGGCCGAGGGCAGCACGGGTTTTGGCAGGAACTGGCTGATACCGGCCTCGCGGGCACTTGCTTCTATGGACGAATGGTCTGAAGAGGTCAAAAGCACAAGGGGTATGTCCTTCCCGAAGCGATCGCCAATCTGTTTTGCCAGGACTATGCCCGTGCCGGGCAGGGTCTGGTTCACAAAAACCAGATCAAAGGGGTGTTGGGCGGTGTTTTCAAGGGCCGCAAGGGCCTGTTCGGCAGATCTTGCCGTGCGTACCGTTACCCCGTGCGGGCCAAGGAGCGCAAGGAACAGCCCGAGACTCTGCTCGTCTTCTTCCACCACCAGCATCCGCATGCGCCGCCAGTCAGGGGCGGAAAGGAATTCGTTGTGCTGGTCATGCCCCCTTGGCGCGGTAATTTCAAAGAAAAAGCTCGAACCCTCGCCCACGGTGGAAGTGAGCCAGATACGCCCCTTCATGAGTTCGACAATGCGCTTGGAAATGGCCAGCCCAAGGCCGGTTCCGCCAAACTTCCGGGCAATGCTGCCGTCTGCCTGCTCAAAGGAAGAAAAGAGCCGTAGCTGCTGCTCGGCGGAAATGCCTATGCCCGTGTCAGAGACCTCGAAACGCAGGCGGCAAAGATCACTCTCTTCTCCGTAGGCCTGAACCTTCAGGGTAATGGTGCCCTGCTCGGGGGTAAATTTCACCGCATTGCTGAGAAGGTTGGTTATTACCTGGGCCAGCCGCTGCTCGTCGGCGATAATGGCATGAGGCACCTGATGGTCAATTTCCACCAGCAGTCGCTGGTTTTTTTCTTCCACCCGGAAATTGATGACATCAACGACCCGCTGCACCATTTTTTCAAAATGAAATTCGTCGGTGAAAATTTCAAACTTGTTCGCCTCTATCTTCGACATATCGAGAATATCGTTGATAACGCCCAAAAGGTGCTGCGAGGCGTCGGCAATCTTGCCAAGGCAGTATTCCTTGCGTTCCGGGTCTGGCGAAGACCGCCCGATGGCGGTCATGCCGATGATGGCGGTCATGGGCGTGCGCATTTCATGGCTCATGCGCGAGAGGAAATCGCTTTTGGCCTTGCTGGCCTTTTCCGCATCGGCCTTTGCCTGGGCGATCTGGGTAATGTCGTTCATGATGAACATAACGCAGACAGCCTGGCCCGCAACGGGCTCTTCCAGAGAAAGGAAGCTGCCAAGGCCGCGTTTCGCTGCCGTATACGAGGCTTGGTCTTCTACCCGGCGCATGCTGATGCCGTAGCTGAAGGCCGCGCCGTTTTCGCCCCGCATGGCAATTTCAGCCGAATAGATGCCCTTGCCCCGGTGGAGGGGGTTAAAGAGGGCGGCCGCCTCGGAAAAAAGCTGGCCAGGGGCAAGATCCCATTGGTCGCCATTGGAAAGCAGGATAGCCAGAAGGTTGGAATCCGAAGGGGTCAGCCCGTGCCTGTGCAGAATTTCCCGCATGGAGCTGTTCAGGTAAATGGGTTTTTGCCCGCCGTCAAAGAGCATGAGGGCGCTCGGCATGGTATCAAGGTGCGCGCAGAAGGTGGAGAGGGTGTCGTTGATGCTGGTGACAATCAGGTTGTACCCGCCCTGGAAGGGGGTACTGTCGGCCCGTGTTTCCAGCTTGCCCGCCTTAACCGCCTGGGCCAGATGGGCGAGGGAAGCAATAACCCCGCGCACCGAGCCGGACATGGAAATGAAGGCCCTGGCAAGAAGCCCTATTTCATCGTTCCGCTCGTTAATTTTCGCGGGCATCTCGAAATCAAACTGCCCCTGGGCCAGACTGTTCGCGTTGCCCGTGATGACCGCAAGGGGAAGGCTCATTATGCGACGCACAAACATGCCGAGCAGGATGGTGAACACCACAAGCACGGCGCAGGTTATGCCTATGCTGGCCACTATGCCCACACGTGCGGGCTGCATGAAATCCGAGCGGGCAGCCTCAATGGCAAGGGTCCAGTGGGTACCGCGTATGGGCGAAAAGCTCAGGTAGCGTTTGCCCCCGGTGGTGCGCAGGGTCATGGCCCCGGTCTGGCCGTCCATCATGGCGTCAATGGCGGCCTGGCCGTCTTTGCTGTTGCCAAGCACCGTGGCCACATCATCCTTGTTGAACACTTTTTCAAGGTCCTTGTGGGCCACTATCTCGCCGGTCTTGTTGTTGAATATGAAGGTAGTGCCGCTGGTGCCTATGTTGATGGTGTCCAGTACGTCGCTCAGCACTTCGTATTTGTAGCTTCCCAGCAGAAGGAGTTCCTGCTTCTCTCCTTCCCGCAAAAACAGGGGGGAAAGGGGCAGGCCCATGACAAGCTCAAGGCCGGCGTTGCCCACAGAGGTATCATCAATGGCCAGAGTTCCGGTTTCCAGGATCAGGGGAAAGAGCTTGCGCCCGGATATGCGCTCGGGCGCACCGAGGGTTCCCTCCTGCCGGGCCCCGTCCTGATGGTAAATGGCGAGCCAGACAAATTCGATGCCCGATGCGGCCTTGGTGAGAATGGCCCTTTTCTCGGCAGAAGAGTGGGAAGGGTCGCTCAACCCGTCGTTGTCGCGCAGCATGAAAAAGGTGTTTGAAAGGGAATGCAGGCTGGTTTCAACCGTTTGCGAGGCGGTTTTGGCAAGGGGTTCCAGGGTGGTGAGCATGGTTTTGTCGGTAAGTGAACTCATGAAAAAGCTCATGACAAACACGAGGCAGGCCGCAAGGGCTGACACCGTCAGCAGTACGGGAACGAGAATTCGTCTTGTCAGGCTCGAAGTGTTCATTGGAATAACCGATTACGGCCTCTTCACCCGGTCGTCTGGCAAGGCAACGCGGGCTGTGGTTTTGTCGCCCTGTCGCGCCTGTCTGATGGCCGCTTCGGCCAGAAGCATGAAGGAGACATGATACCCCTTGACCCGCGAAGGGCCGGGAAGGGGGGTAATTTTGTCAATATTCTGGTCTTCCAGCAGAATTCCGGCATAGATGCGCGAATACTGGCGCGGATGAACGCGAATTTCCTTGTTCACGGCGCGGGTGTGACCAATATCCCATGAGCGAAGAAAGCCGCCTTTGCTGCGGGCGTTGAACTCCACGGAAACAATTCTGCTGTTGTACACATAGATGGTGAGAAAGTCCTTCCACCCCTCGACGTCAAAGTCTGTGGCCTCGGCAGTGTAATAACCGTCGTGAAGCAGGGAGTCTTCACGGTCGCACCCTGCGGACAGCGACAGCGCAATCGCAGCAAGGGCAACAAAAAAACAACGCAGAGTCCGTGATATTTTCATAGGGTACAGCTCGCAAACAATACGCCCTTGAGAGCATTTTCACTTTGAAAGGCTTGCTTGACGGCGAACCGGGCGCGGAACCTGAGCCCCCGAATCGCCTGCAAGCATTTCGTGGCAAGGAGTTAAGTGAATGAAAGCCGCGCGGCGCTTCGCTTGCGGGAAAAAACCCTGCCCCGCATCCCGCCGGGACAGAAACCCGTCTGTCGGTTCTCCGCGAAAGAGAATGACCTTCCGCTTCTGGAAACTAGCCTACTGCACAGGGCGGCGCAAGCAAAAACTCGTCAGCCCGCATTGTGCACGAAGGGCAGAATGCGGGTTGAGGTCCGATTGTTGAAACCAGCCCACCCGCGCTTGCCGCAGGTTGGGCATATCATTGGAAAAAAGCCGCGCAATCAACCGGGGAAGGGCTCTTTCGTGTGCTCGCCAAGGTGGGTGTACAGAGCCTTTTTCAGTTCCGCAATATCAATGGGCTTTGCCACATGATCGTCCATGCCCGCATCGGTGCAGGCATCGCGGTCTTCGCGCATGGCGTTCGCGGTCATGGCAACGATTGGCACGGTTGTCGAACCTCTCTTCTCGCTTTTGCGAATAAGGGTTGCGGCCTCAAGCCCGTCCATTACCGGCATGCGCACATCCATGAGAATCAGATCATAGTGGTTATTCAGAAAGGCCTGCACGCCCAGTTGCCCGTTTTCAGCCACCTCCACGGTGACCCCAAGCTCCTTGAGCAATTCAGTGGCAATTTCCTGATTAATTTCGTTATCTTCCACCAGCAACACCCTTTTACCCCCGTAGTGGGCGGTTTCCCAGCGGGCCTGCTCCTTCTTTGCCTCGTCCGCGGCCTTTTCCGCAATGCCGAGATCAAGGTGGAAGAAGAAGACGCTGCCCTTCTCTTCTTCGCTTTGCAGGTCAATGGCCCCACCCATAAGTTCCACCAGAGCCTTGCTGATGGAAAGGCCAAGACCGGTTCCGCCAAACTTGCGCGAGGTGGAAACATCGGCCTGGGTAAAGGGCTTGAACAGCGCGGCCTGCTGTTCTTCAGACATGCCGATGCCCGAATCTCTCACCGAGCAGTGCAGGCGAAACTGCCCGCCGGAAAGGGGTTCGGCCTTCAGGGCAAGCTCGATGAACCCGCTCAGGGTGAATTTCGAGGCATTGCCAAGCAGGTTCAAAAGCACCTGCGAAAAGCGCAGCCCGTCGCCCACGGCAAATTCCGGCACGGAATCGTCTATGGACAAGATCAGATCAAGGCTCTTTTCCTGGGTGCGTGGTGCAATAAGTTCGCGGATATTCTCCACAATTTCGTGGATGCTGAAAATGCGGCTTTCAATGGTGAGCTTGCCGGCCTCAATGCGTGAAAAATCGAGAATATCGTTGATGATACCCAGAAGCAGCGAGGCTGAAGACTGAATTTTCCGCAAATATTGCAGTTGGGCAGGGGGCGGGTCTGCCTGCATGGCCAGCTTGGTCATTCCCAGAACACCGTTCATGGGCGTGCGCAGTTCGTGGCTCATACGGGCCACAAAGTCGCGCTGGGCCGTGTTTGCCGCTTCCGCGAGGACCAGGGCGTTGCGTTCGGTCACATCCGTAGCCACCTCAAGATGCATCAGGCGGCCATCATGCCACGGAACCATGCGGTCCATGACCAGAAAATCCCTGCCCGCAGCGGCATTGTGGAATTCCCAGTGCAGGGGTTCCGAATGGGGCTCCCCGTTTTCATCAATCAGCTTGCTCTGGGGGCAAAAGTCGCACGGCTCTGTTCGCCCGTGCAGAACCTCGTAGCACAGGCCCTTTTCCACCTCGGTTTTGCCAAGCAGATTGAGCAGGTAAGCGTTGAGAAAAACAAGTTCTTTGGTTTGCGGGTCGCACACATAGATGGCCGCACCCACATTGCTCATGACATTGCGCAGTATGGAAAGAGAATTTTTCGATTCCCCGGTCGCCTTTTCAATGTCGGCCGCCAGACTGTTGAGGTTGGAGATAACCTCGCCCAGCTTGCCTGAGGTTGGGGGTATGCGGGCGCTCAAATTCCCCCTGATGCGGCCTATGCCGTCGACAATACGGCCCACATCGCGCACCCAGTAGTGAAAGAAAACCATCAGCAGCAGGCTGGAAAGCCCGAAACACACGCCCATGCCAAGGGCCATGTTGTTTCTTATGCGCCCCGCCTGGGAGGTGATGTCGGTGATGAGCTCGTTGGCCCAAACATAGCCCACTGTCTCCCCGCCCGCTTTCAGGGGGGTCATGGCGTTCATGATAAAGCCGCGCACCATTTCGCCTGACTGCACGCGGCGCTTGCCCTCGCTCATGGTCAAGCGGCCGGGGTGGTCGGCGGCAATGGGCCGCCCAAGGGCATGGGCGTACTGCTCTGACGGGCCATAGGTAATTATGGCGTCGAGCTTTTTGGAGTAATACCCTATGCCGAGGCCGGGTGAAGACTTGCTGACCAGGTCGGTGAATTCCGTCAGTTCCCTGTTCAGAACAGCAATCTGTTCTTCCCGGCTGGCGTTTTCCGCCCCCCGGGCCTGCAAAATGGCCTCGTACCCGCCATCGCCAAGGTTGGCGACAAGAATTCCGCCAAGGGAAAAGAGCTTGTTCTCCTTTTCCTGCATCAGGGCATTCTCGGCAATATTATTCGCCAGATAGGCGGAAATGACAAAGGGCAGATTCACAAGCACGAGAAAGGTAAAGAGGAATTTGTTCTGGAAGGAGAAAAATCGCTTCATGGCAAGGTACTCTCCCGTAAAAAGCCATTCCGCACCGAAATGACCGCCCCGCCCGGAATGGGGCTGCCGTGCCAGAACCTTTGCAAGGAGCATTGACTGCCTGGCAGAAGCTCAAGGCTGGCAGACAATTCTCTGCTTCGGGACAGGGCACTGGGTTCTGTTTCTGCATACGCCCGGCGTTGTTCTGGCGCAGACGAACCTTCTTTGCGTACACAGACCGACCTGAATATTGCGAGAGCAAAAGTGTTCTTGCTCATTGTTCCACTGAAAAACACTCTATTGCCTTGGAAATAAGGCTTTGCTGCCTGTTGTACGCGCTCTGCCACAAGGCATCATGGCGAAATACGTTCACAAGGTTTCACAAGGTACTACCATGTAGCATGCACCATACACCATTTCAGGAAATTTTGAAAGAAGCGATTGCAATAAAAACAAAAAAACCCGCTCCCTTGCCCCCGGAAAAGGTGCTTGTCCGGTTTTCCTGCCGACAACACGACCGCAAAACCTTGCGCCCGTCCAGAATTCTGAACGGGCGGCAAGGACAGCGGAACAACCGGCGCCAGCCAGCATTGTGGCCTTCGTGCACTCTCCAGGCTAGGCAGCGGGTGGGGCAGGCGCGTCGCCCCTGCCCGTAAGGCCTTTGCGCGGCATGATGATAAAGGTGTAGATAATGCCCGAGGCAATGTAGCCGTAGAGCAGAAGGAAGCCGAAGAATATGGGCTGGGCAATGAGCGCGGCAAAAATGAGCATGGCAAAAACCATGTAACGGAAGGGGTGGGCTTTCACAAAGCCGAATTCCTTGAAGGCCGCGTACCGCACGCGGCTGACCATAAGGTAGGCGATAAAGGCCGAAAGGCCAAGGCAGATGGCCGGGAAGGATTCGCGGATAAAGGGCGGCATATGACCAAGCACCAGCACCAGTATGGCAAGGGCGCACCCGGCCGCCGGGGTGGGCAGCCCGGTGAAAAACAGCTTTCCCGCGGTGCTGGTGGACACATTGAACCGCGCCAGCCGCAGGGCCGAGCACACGGTAAAAAGAAAGGCCACGGCAATGCCCAGCCGGGAATAATGGCACAGGGCCATCTGGTAGACCATGAACGAGGGGGTGACCCCAAAGGCCACAAGGTCTGCCAGGGAATCGTACTGGATGCCGAATTCGCTGGAGGTGCCGGTCAGGCGGGCCACTTTGCCGTCAAGCCCGTCCATCACCGCGCTGACGAAAATCGCCATGGCGCACTTTTCATACTGCCCGGAGGAGGCCCACAAAAGGCCGAGAAACCCGGCAAAGAGGCTGGCCGAGGTAAAAAGGTTCGGTAAAATATAGACGCCCTTGTGACGAGGTATGCGCGGAATGCGCGGCAGGCGTGGCTCCATGGTTCCTCCGGGGAATGACGAAAGACGAATCTGTTTCGCCCCAAAAAACAGGGGGCGGGGTTCTGGTTATGGCGAGGTCTCCTGCGAGGGCGTCGAACCTTCAATTCTGGCAAGAACCGTCTGGCCGGCCAGAACATGGGTTCCCACGCTGACGCAGGGGTCAAAGCCCTCGGGCAGGTAAAGGTCCACCCGCGAGCCAAACTTGATCATGCCGAAGCGTTCGCCCCGTGCAAGCTCGTCCCCAAGGTCCACACGGCAGACAATGCGCCGCGCCACAAGCCCGGCAATCTGCACCATGGTGAAGGTACGGTTTTCGCTGTCGCTGATGCTGTAGGCGCACCGCTCGTTTTCTTCGGAAGCCTTGTCAAAGGAGGCGTTCACAAACTTTCCCGCATGATACCGGATGGCCGCCACCTTTCCCGTGACAGGGAAACGGTTCACATGCACGTTGAACACATTCATGAATATGCATATGCACTGGCGTTCTTCCCCGCCAAAGGGGTCCTTGCGCCTTTCCACCTTGATGACCTTTCCGTCTGCCGGGCTCACGGCCAGACCTTCCCCCACGGGCGTCACCCGCTCCGGGTCACGAAAAAAATTGCAGCAGAAAAAGGTCAGAACAAGAAAAACAATGGCTGCCATCTCGCACCCCAAAAGGGCGAACACCAGCGCGGCAAGGGCTGAAAGCCCTATGCTCGGCGCCCCTTCGGGGGTTATTCCACAAGTTGCCTTGCGCATAAAAAATCCTTTCGCTAAAATGCGGTAATGTGAGGCGGGCGACCAGAGAACCCCGCGCCGCCGGGGAAGGGCCTCCGGCGGGCTGCCTGGCAGGGCCGGTCTCCTTCCAAGACCAGAAGCACCATACCCTATTCTGCGTCGTGAGGAAAGGGCTGATATTCCACGTCGCTTGCGCCCACTGTATAGAGAGGAGAGAATGGATTCCCTTACCCATCTTGTTTCCGGCGGCCTCATGGCCGCCGCCTTTCCGGGAGCCCCGCGCCGCCGCGCCATGCTGCTCTTCGGCATGGTCGCGGCCTCCATGCCGGACATTGACGCCTTCTTTTCCGGCGGCGACCCGGTGAGCATGCTGACCCTGCACCGGGGCATAACCCATGCCCTGTTCATGCAGCCCCTGCTGGCCCTTGGCGTGACCCTGCCCTTTTTTCTCTTCCTTTCACGGCACCTGCCCCTTCAGCCCGCCCCGCCCCCTGGCCCCCGGCCCAGGGCAGCCTGCGGCATGACCCTGCCCATGCTGCTGGCCTGCGCCATGCTCTGCCTTGGCATTCACCTTTTTCTGGACAGCATGACCACATACGGCACCCAGGTGTTTCTGCCCTTTTCCGATGTACGGGTGGCCCTTCCGGCCATGTTCATCATTGACCCCTTCTGCACCCTGCCCGCCCTTGCCCTGCTGGTGGCGGCCCTGCGCCTGCCGCCGGAACCGGCCCTGTGCCACTGGGCGCACAACCCGAAAAAACCCTGCGGCACAACCTTGCTCTTTTCCGTAAAGGCGAAAAGACGGGCCCGCCTCGGGGTTCTATGGCTGCTTCTCTACCCCCTGTGCGCCCTGGCCTTCAATATGGGGCTCACCGCCCTCTATGCCAGCCAGGAAAATCTGCCACGAGACAGGGTAACCCTGCTCACAGAGCCCTTTTCGCCCCTTGTCTGGAAGCTGGTCATTGACGGGGGCGACCAGTTCCGCATGCGCACGGCCCTTGCCCGCCCCTCGCCAGAAGTGACCGTTGCCAAGGCTGACGAGGCCCTGCTGGACACCCTGGCCCGGCAAAGCGATCTTGTTCGGCATTTCCGGCAGTTTGCCCCCCTCATGGGCCAGGAATCAGCCTTCATTCCAAACCCGTGGAGACCGGGTGAACAGCTTGCCCAACACACTTTTTTCAGTATGCGCTATCTGGTTTCGCCCCGCAGCCTCATGCGCGCCTTCGGGGTGACGGAAACCTATTTCGCCGTGCAGGTTCTGGCAGACCCCGGGGGTCAGGTATGGGCGGCCCGTTTTCTGGAAAAACACCGGGCCGACCCTGGGGCATGGGCCGGGGAACACCGTGTCCGCGTCTGGTAACACACGAACAATATTAATAGATTTCCCCAATAAACTCTGTCGGAACATTGTGGCAACACCCAATTTACAGCTTTGTATTTTGAGAGTACTGTTAATTCGCCTTTTCAGCCAAAGTCGGTTCCGGCTGCGCGATTTCTGCGCGGAACCCTTTCCGCCACCAGCGAAACAGCGGCAAAAGGCATGTGAAACAAGGGAAAAATCGGAGCAGGCGCATGGTTGCTCCCCAGGGGCTTGCCCGCAAACCCCTGCCTCGAAATGCCCGCCCGGGCTTTTCAAAGGAACAATGCTCTAACAGTGAGAGGTAGTGGATGGCATTACGCATAGTAGTTATCGGCGGTGTGGCCCTCGGCCCCAAGGCGGCCTGCCGGGCAAAACGCCTTTGCCCTGACGCGGAAGTGACGATTATTGATCAGTCGGACAGAATTTCGTACGGCGGTTGCGGCATTCCGTACTTTGTCTCGGGCGAGGTGCAGCGTGTGCAGGAATTGCAGGCCACACCCTATGGCACCCTGCGCGACCCGAATTTTTTCCTTAGCCACAAGGGCATAACCGCCCTGACCAATACCCGCGCCACAAAAATCGACCGCAAGGCAAAGCGCGTTACCGTTACCGACCTGCTCACCGGCAAGGAGCGGGAACTTGCCTACGACAAGCTCGTTCTCGCCCTCGGCAGCAGCCCGAACATGCCCCCCATAGAGGGCATCAAACTGGAGGGCATAAGCCCGGCCACCAACCTTGACGAGGCGGAAGCCATCCGCAACCGCGTACAGGGCGGCAGCGTGAGCAACGCCGTGGTTGTGGGCGGCGGGTTCATCGGCCTTGAAATGGCCGTGGCCCTTGCCGATATGTGGGGCATTCCCACCAGCGTGGTCGAGCTTGCGCCGCAGATTCTGCTGGGCTTTCTCTCCCCCACCCTTGCCCGCATGTGCGTGAAAGACCTTGCGGAAAATGGCGTAACCGTCTTCTGCGAAGAAAAGGTGGCCAGGTTTGAAGGGGAAGGCAACACCGTCAAGGGGGTGGTTACCGACAAGCGCACCCTGGAAGCTGATGCCGTGGTCATGGCCGCGGGCATTCACGCCAATTCGGGCATTGCCAGAGAGGCCGGAATCGAGGTGACCGAGCGCGGGCTTATTGTGGTGAACGACCACATGCAGACCTCTGACCCGGACATTTATTCCGGCGGCGACTGCGTCAGCATTCCCCACCTGATTACCGGAAAACCCGCCTGGTTCCCCCTGGGTTCCATGGCCAACAGGCAGGGCCGCGTGGTGGGCACCAACGTAACGGGCGGCAACCAGACCTTTGCCGGGGCAGTGGGTTCCTGGGGCATCAAGCTCTTTTCCCTGTATGCCGCCGGTGCGGGCCTTACCATTACCACAGCCCTGCGCGAAGGGTATGACGCCATCAACGTGCATGTGGAACAGCTTGACCGCGCCCACTTCTACCCGGACAAGGCCCTCATGTGTCTTGAACTGGTGGTGGACAGGCCCACCCGCCGTGTGCTCGGCGTTCAGGGCGTGTGCCCGGACGGCACAGCCCTTGCTTCCCGCATAAACGCCGTGGCCCCCCTGCTTTCCCGCGGCTGCACCGTGGCGGAGATCTCCAACCTTGAAGTGCTGTATTCGCCGCCCTTTGCCTCTGCCATGGACATTATCAACGTGGTGGGCAATGTGGCCGAAAACATCATTGAGGGCCGCCTTGTGCCCATGTCGCCGGAAGAGTTCGCTGAAAAATGGGCGGCCCGCGATTCGGGCGAGGTCTTCTTCATTGATGCGCGGGTAGACCGCGATGCCGCTCCCATGCTTGAGCTGTACCCGGATCACTGGCACAGCATTCCCCAGGACAACATCAGGGAAAGCCTTGATGCCATTCCCGCGGACAGGGAAGTCATTCTTGTCTGCAACACGGGCCTGCGCTCTTTTGAAGCCCAGATCGATCTGGCTGCCTGCGGGCGCACAAACACCCGCAGCGTTCTTGGCGGCGTTTCTTCGGCCAAGCGCCTTGGCATTCTGTAAGGAAGGGCCTGTTCACACAAAGGTCTTTGTGTGAACAGGCCCTCAGGGTCCTTTCGCAGGTATACGGCCCACGCGGCCTGCCTACACTTCCCGCTCGCCCTTGCCCCTTGCCTCGCCCTCTTCTTCCGTTGCCGCGACAAGGGTGAGAAAAAACACAGCCCCGCCCACAATGGAATCTTTGGGTTTCACGCCTATTTCGCCGCCCCACTGGGAAACAAGACGGCCCACAATGGAAAGGCCAAGACCCATGCCCTTGGAATCATCCTTGGTGGTAAAGAAGGGGTCGAAAATGCGCTCGCGTTCCGGGGGCAGGCCCGTGCCGCTGTCGGCAATGGCAATGCACACCCGCTTGCCGCCATCCATGGTCACGGCGTTGAAAACAATACGGTGGCGGGCATGGGCGCGGGCGTTCAGTTCTTCCTGCGGCACCGCGTCAATGGCATGAATGGAATTGCTGATGAGGTTGATGAACACCTGCTCAAGCTGCACCGGGTGGCTTACAATGGGGGGCAGGTCGTCGGGAATGGCCAGGGCTGTTTCGATATTGCGCGCCTTGAACTGGTGTTCCATGATGCCGAGAACCGTCTGAAGGGTGGCCCTGACAGAGACCGGAGAAAGCTGGATTTCCCCCCCCTTCATCACCAGTGACCGCATGGTGGCGATGATGCCGCGAATTTTTTCCGACTCTTTCAGAATCAGTTCCAGGCGCTCGGAAACAACAGCCGGGCTTACCTCGCCCGATTTTTCCAGCATCATCTGCATACCGCTGGCATAGAGGTTGAGGGCCGAGAGGGGCTGGTTTATTTCGTGGGCAATGCCGCCTGCCAGGGTTCCCATGGCTTCAAGGTTCCGCACCCGCTGCAACTGGCGGTTCAGGGCGAGGCGTTTGGTGATGTCTTCAAGCATCATGACCAGGGCGCGGGGGCGGCCCTGACGCAAGGACACCGGGCAGGCCACCAGCCGCATGGTATGCTCCCGCGTGTCCTGCAGGAAGGTGGTGAATTCCTTTTCGTGGGTGGAAGAATCATGAATAACCAGGGCAAAGGGGCAGTCCGGGCAGAATGCCTTCCTGTCCGGCAGGGGCGCGTCGCCATGGCAGAGCAGCACATCGCACAGGCGTTGCCCCTTGGCGAAACGGGAACCGAACCATTGGGAAAGGCGCGTGTTTCCGGCGGAAATGGTGAGGTCCCGGGAGAGAATGGCAATGCCTATGGCAAGGTTGTCGGTAATGACACGGTAGCTGGATTCCGAAAGGTCGAGGGCCTGGCGCATACGCATGCTGGCGGTGATGCCCATGCCCACCTTGAGGATAAGGGTTTTTCCGCTCAGGTCGGAAAAGGGGTAGCTGTACACGCGGAAGGCGAGATTTTTTGGCGAAACCCATTCGGTTACGCTGCTGGCCCCGGTAAGCAGAGAATCCACGGGCGGGCAGAACTGGCAGGGTTCCTGCTGGCCGCGCATTATTTCGTAGCAACGGGTGGTGTTGTCAACCTGCCCGAAAAAGTTGGCAAAGGCCCGGTTATGGTAAAGAATGCGCCGGTCTGGGCCAAGAAGCACCACATAGCTCGGCATCATGTCGAGAATCTGTAGCAGGCGGTTCCGCTCGTTCTCCGGGCTGCCCACAAGCTCGGTCACAAGGCCGCGAATGGTTTCCGCCTCCTGATGCCGGAGGGCCTTTCCCCGTTTCTCTGCCTGGGCTGTGATTTTTTTCATGGCTTATTTTTTGCTGTGCGACGAGCGGAAATGGATGCGCATGGGCGCATGCTGTATGCCGAACAGCTTGCGCAGAGATTTTTCCAGATAGCGCGCATACGAGGGCAGCACCCGTTCGGCGCTGTTCACGAAAAAGACAAAGGTGGGCGGGGAAGATTCCGCCTGCGTAAGATAGAAAAACTTGGCCCTGGCCCTGTTCACCACAGGGGGCTGGTGACGTTCGAGCACGGTTTTCATGGCCCTGTTCAACTGCCCTGTGGATATGCGCACAGCGCATTCACTGCGAATTTTTCTGGCATTGGACACAATTTTTTTCAGGCCGCGTTTTTTCAGGGCGGAAATGAAGAGCAGGGGAACGTGGCCGCAAAAGGCAAGGGCATGGGCAAAGTCCTCTTCCATTTCCTTGCGCCGGGGGGGGGCCACAAGGTCCACCTTGTTCACCAGCACCATGAAGGGGGTTTTGCGCTCGTTCAAAAGGTCGATCAGCCGCTTGTCCTGCGCGGTAAGCCCCTCTTCGGCATCAAGCAGAAGCAGGGTAACGTGCGCCTTGGTGGTGCTCTTGATAGAGGCGTTCACGCTATACCGCTCCACTGTGTCGGTAATGCGCGAAGGGCGGCGAACCCCGGCGGTGTCCACAAAAACACAGGGTTCTCCGTCTATTTCCGCTTCCACATCCACGCTGTCGCGCGTGGTTCCGGCAATATCGCTTACAATCATGCGGTTTTGCCCGCTCATGGCGTTCACCAGGGAAGATTTTCCCGCATTGGGCCGCCCGAGCAGGGCAAGGCGCAGAGCGCCCTCGCCGCTGAACATGACTTCCTCGTCCGCGCCCCCGGCCATATCGCCGGAAAGCGCTTCCGCCCCTTCTGCCCCTTCCGCCCCTTCCAAAGGCAGGGCGAACCCTTCCTCCCCTTCGGCATCAAGGTACTGTTCTCCAGGTATTTCCGTGCCCTCTTCCGGCAGGTTTTCTCCGTATTGGGCAGAATCTTCCTTCACCTGACCGGGCATCGACGCATCGGCAAGCATGCGCTTGCGCTGGCGTTTGGTGGCCCCGAGCATGGTTTCGGGCAGAGTGGGGGCTTCCCGGGTTTCCGGCTCCTGCCCGCGCACGAAGGCGTACAAGCGGGCCTCAAGTTCGCGCACATTGTAGCCGTGCGAAGCGGAACAGGGCAGCATGGGAATGCCCAGTTCGTGAAATTCGGCCATGAGCAGGTCTGCCCTGTCCGGCCCGTCCACCTTGTTCACCACCAGCAAAAGAGGCTTGCCGGACTTTCGCAAATAGTCCGCCAGATGGCGGTCAAAGGGGGTGAGCCCGTCTTTGGCGTCAACCACCAGGCAAAGGGCCACAGCATCCTGCATGGCGTCTTTGGCCTGTTCCAACAGGGCATGCTCAAAGCCGCGCAGGGCTTCCGGCCCCTCTGAAATACGGGCATCGCCCGAAAGGGTCACCCCGCCCGTGTCGATTATGGCGTAGCAATGCTCGCCCTTCACGCGCACAATGCCTTCCATGCGGTCGCGGGTAACGCCGGGGCGGTCATGGGTAATGGCGCGGTTGCTGCGGATAAGGCGGTTGAAAAGGGTGGACTTGCCCACATTGGGTCGGCCAAGCAAGGCTATTTTCGGGAAGGAATCAAACATAGGGTTTCTTTTTTCTTCTGGTTTCAGGAGGCGAAGCGAACCTTGCCTTTGCCAAGCAGGTCATGCAGGTGCACAATGCCCGCAATCAGACCGTTTTCGTCCAATACGGGCAAAACGGTTATGGCCTTTGCTTCCATAATGTCAATCAGTTCCGCCGCGCTGTGGCTTGCCAGCGCATGGGCCGGGTTTCTGGTCATGTAGCGGGCCACGGGCGCGTCAGGCGAAAAAGCGCCGGAACAGACAAGGCGGCGCACATCGCCATCCGTCAGAATGCCCGAAAGACGGGAACCCGGCCCGGCACTGCCGGGGGCAGCCTCTGCAAGAAGAAGCGCCCCGAAGCGCCCCCTGTCCAGTTCACGAACAGCCTCGGCAAGGGTGACCGAATCGGGCACGCAGGGAATGCCTTCCCTGTGCATGAGGTCGGCAACAGACAGCAGCAGGCGTTGCCCCAAAGCGCCGCCGGGGTGGTATTTTTTGAAATCTCCGGCAGTGAAGGCTTTTATGTCGATGAGGCAGACGGCCAGGGCGTCGCCCAGGGCCAGCGAGGCTGTAGTGCTTGCCGTGGGCGCAAGGTTCATGGGGCAGGCCTCTCGGGGAATGGTGCAGTCAATGACCAGGTCGGAAAGGGAGGCCATTTCCGAATGCAGCCCGGAGGTAAGGGCAATGATTTTCACCCCGAGGGCGCGGAGAGAAGGCAGAATGGCGTTCAGCTCCACGCTTTTCCCGGAATAGGAAATGGCAATGACCACATCGCCCTCGCGCACCGAACCAAGGTCGCCATGAGCGCCTTCGGCCGGGTGCAGAAAAAAGGCGGGGGTGCCGGTGGAAGAAAGGGTCGCGGCCATTTTCCGGCCCACCAGACCGGACTTGCCAATGCCCGAAACAGCCACTCGGCCCTTGCAGGCCGCAAGCAGGCGAACCGCCTCGGCAAAGGCGGGGCCAAGCCGTTCCTGCACGCTTTTCAGGCCCTCAATTTCTATGTCAAGCACCTCGCGACCGCGCTGAATGAAGTCTGTATCCATCATCTTCCTTTTCCTGTAAATTTGGGCTGTGCCCCACGCAGCCCCTTTCGGGCGGCGTCACTGTACACAGCCTTCCGGAGCAAGGCAATCAGAATTTCTTCACCCCGCCCATGGTCATATCCCAGGTGCCCGAGGTTTTCACCTGAACGGGCGGATCGCCAGCCCCCCTGCCCGCGCACCCGCCTGCCATGAGAATACAGAAAAGGAACACGAGGAAGCCGAAAAAAAGAGGGGGAAGGGTGCCAGGGTACTTCATGGCGGGGCCATATGGGGTATGAGGGGGGAATTATTCTTTGCGTCCTTTCCGCAAGGGGC
>JGI994J12354_10001753_pt1 | contig 21780 bp, 27 predicted proteins | sample IntmicLarv3ML3BL_FD_12354 | JGI IMG/M metagenome (IMG submission 12354) | reverse complement strand
TAACAACCCCGGCTGTTGTGTGAACGGTGTTCGTTTAATAGCAGTCGGGGTTATTTATTTGAAAATATACCATATATTTTTTACTCCTATCTTGACAGCCGCTTATAAAAAATCTTCAGAGGATAAGCATGTTCTTGTAGTAGATACAGATGTATCACATAATGTTGCTAGAATTTTTGAACAGTATTTAAGCGGGCAAACGGCACGAGCTATAGCCGAAGTATTTAATAAAGAAAACATTTTGACTTCAAATGAATATTATTATGATACCCTCGGTAAGCCTAACCCCTAATGTACTTAAGTTGGCTAGGCACGGTAGTAATTCAGCTAACACAACAGGTTTCCTTGACACTGTTAACCCGTCTATTGCTGTTATATCCGTTGCTAAGAACAGCGATTTTCTATCCAAAGAAGTATTGAATAGGTTAGACGCACAAGGAGCTAACGTGTTCCGTACTGACCTACACGGGAATATAGTCATTACGTCTGATGGTGTTAAGCTGTCGGTCGAGATAGAGAAGGAGCCGAAGAAATAGTTTGTAGCGATAAATTGCAACGGAGTGACGATTATCGCAGGAGATATTTTGATAGATATAAGGGACTCTTGCCAGTAGGTGCGCTACTCAACCGGCCCAAGCGCGGATACTCGCTAATGCAGCAGCGGAATACCCTACGACACTTGAGGAGTTGGGTGTATGATGAGCAAAACACGCGGTACAATCATACTCTGCTTATCAATTTTTATGATGATAGGAGTGGTAGGTTGCATGAAAAACGACAAAAGCGAGATGGATAATTCACTGGATGAGCGCATGGTGGATTATATGAACGCTCGATATGACGATACGTTCTATTTCAAAGAGCCATATATTTACAACAAAATGCAAAGAGAGATTTGTGTTAGAAGCGATAAGTTTTCAGCCGCCGATGACTACATTTATGTGGGGTATGAAAAAGTCGGCGATTCTGAAATCTTTTGTGACAACTATTTGTATTTCAAATACAGAAAACAAACAACGGCTTTCCTTGAAGAAGTATTAGCCGAGGTCTTTGGTTATGATTTCAAATTGTTTTATGGCGATGAACCGGGTATTGGCACAAACAGAATATTAGCTGCTGGTGCTTCGTTTGAAGACTATATCTCAAACTGGATTTCTGACATAAGATTTACCGCTGTTTTAGCCCCCGGATATGAAATAGATGACAGGGGCATTTTTGCAAAAAAAATCAAAGACATTTTTGTCACGCACAAAACAATCATAACAAGTGCAACTGTGCATTTTTGTGATGATTATGTGGTTTACGATTCGCTGGACAAAGAAACGCTAAACGATTTTTTGATTTCGTATGAACGGAACGAAAATAAGAAACCAACCCTTGATATGAGTTGGATAGGCGCAGAAAAAGAAAGTTTTGACTGGAGGTAACAGACGTCAACAAGCACCCGATTGAAGCCGGGTGTATCCGTGGTTAGGTATTTCAATGAATTTGTTTTTTAATAGGTGTAGGTTGTTTGTTGAGAACGGGCTATGGCATAGGTATAATAACGGTAAATATAAATCCACTGAGATATTCGTTATGGCAGACGAGTACGAGCGCGAGCTACAAGAACTAGCTAAGACAACGAAGCTGCCTGATGAGCCGGACTATTCAGCTATCCAAGAGTTGGTGTTGAGAATCAACCGCAGGGTAATGGAGCGTCAGCCGATTGAAAGGGTATAAGGTGTAGAAGGGTATTTGTCGATTATTGCGTTAATCTTGAAAAAGTTTTATAATAAGGGTGATTTAATTTGGATAAAACAGATGGCTATACCAACCGTGCAGTTCTGCGGGATTGCACAGAGTATGAATGCTGCCATGAGGAGCTTGTGTTTGCGTTGAAAGACAACTGCCATGAATTTTCAATAGGTCTTTCAACAATTCTTGAGTGTGTGGCGGTTGCGGAAAAAGAAGGGTATTTGCCTAAACTACCTGACAAATGGTGGCTAGATATACGAAGATATTGATAAGGATGTTTAATATGGACAAATTCAAAGTACAATGTGGCGTTTCTCGTGTTTATAATGTCTCAATAGACAATTTCATAGCCGCAACCGGTGAAAAAGAACCTTTTGTCGGTGAAAAGCCCGGTGGCGAATTTTCTTGTTATGCCGTATGCCCAGCTTGCGAGAACCCTATACAGTTAATCGGGTTGTACAAAAACACTGTCGAAGGCGGGAAAAAGCCTTATGGTCGGCATAATAAAGGGTCTGTTCCGAGATTAGCGGTTTATAACGAAGCCGATTACTTGGATTGTCTGTATTCCAACCCGAACAAGAAGAACACGAATCTGTATCGTTCGCCAGATAGTGGCATCCCCAAAAAGGTGGTTGAATTATTATTTTCGCAATTTGATAGAATAATTTATATTTTGTCAAAAGACATAGATATGCGAATTAGTTATGAGACCGCTCGCAGGATGCTGGAAATATACATGGCTAATGAGGGTTACAGGTACAGGGTCGCGACATTGTATAATATACCGTGGGTTTTGGGCGAGGTGCAAAGGGCGTTGCCGATGTTTGGGCGAAAAATATTGAAAGACAGCGAATTACACAGGCAACTAAAGGATAAAGTCAAAGATATTGATTTTGTCGAGAAAGACACAGACAAATACGTACAGGTCAGGCACAAACAAGGCTCATATTTGGATTTGCATTTTCTGATTTGCAACCACAATCATCATAAGAATGGTGAGGACGAGGACAAAGAGAATATGCAAGAGACTGTTGACCTGTGGGTTTTCCAAGGAAGCTCTACGAACATTGAAACAGTTTATAGGAAAACAATCGTAATTAATACTGATTATTTCATTAATTTGGTTCTGAAAGAGGATGCCTATAGGAATATGGAACTTCTTAAGATAGCAGCAGAGGTTAAAAGTAAAACAGGCAAAGTAGCTGCTATGAAGTCTACGTTCGGTGTTATTCCTTCTGATGCGGACTTAAACAAAGCAAAAGATGGGCGTTTGTCATAACACCAATCGGTACAGAGCATCTGTTCATCTACAGGTGCTTTTCCTTTGTTCTTCTGCGGTAACAAGATAGTTGTATCTATCGGCAGTAAAACATTGCGAGATATTGACGGATAATTGATATTTCGCCGATGATGTGATATAATGAGAAAAGAGAGCAAACGGGAGGTTTTGACTATGGAATATATATCAGTTGCAGAAGCGGCAAAATACTGGGGTATCTCAGAACGTAGTGTACGTGGCTACTGCGCCGAGGGTCGGATACCCGATGCGGTATTAACAGGTAAGACTTGGAATATACCCAAAACGGCTGAAAAGCCCGAACGATTGAACAAGCGCATTGAAGCACCAGTTACTCTAAGTGAGGTGTTAAAAGAGGAAAAAGCATCAAAAGTATCAGGCGGTATTTATCATAAGGTGCAAATTGAGTTAACGTATAACTCCAACCGCATAGAGGGTAGCAAACTCAGCCATGACCAGACCAGATATATCTTCGAGACAAATACTATCGGTTTTGAAGATGGAGTAATGAACGTCGATGATATAGTAGAAACCGCGAACCACTTCAAGTGTATAGATATGGTGATTGATTCAGCATCTCATGCACTTAGCGAGGTGTTTATTAAGCAGTTACACGCTGTACTAAAGAATGGTACTTCTGATTCTCGTAAGGATTGGTTCGTAGTAGGTGATTATAAGAAAGTGCCTAATGAGGTCGGTGGTCAAGAAACAACCGCACCGGAGGATGTAGCTGATAGGATGAAAGAGCTTTTAGTTGAGTACAATGCAAAGAAGAAAAAGTCATTGGAGGATATTATTGACTTCCATTATCGGTTTGAGGTCATACACCCGTTCCAAGACGGTAATGGGCGCGTGGGTCGGTTAATAGCGTTTAAAGAGTGTTTAAAGCATAATATAGTGCCGTTTATAATAGATGATAACCTGAAGATGTTCTATTATCGTGGCTTGAAGGAATGGACAAACGAGCGTGGATTTCTGCGCGATACTTGTCTAACTGCACAAGATAACTTCAAGAAGTATCTGGACTATTTCAGGGTGGAGTATAACGGTTAATACCAACCCTGTACACTTCAGAGCAAGAACCCCCTATTTAAAAATAGCGGGGTTCTTTTTCGTGCGTGGATAAAAAAAATATATATAAGGAGAGTAATAATGAATAATATTAGTTTAGAGGACAGGCAGTTATGGAAAGTGAATAACGACAAACACAAGCGTTTGGCTATATTTGATAACGAAATGTATATATCGTCTTTGGACGACCCGAATGCGTATCAAGCAAGGCAAAGGGAAAGCCCAACTATAGGAGGAAAGTTATGGATAATCAAACAGCAAAAGAAGAAGTCTTGACACAGGGCGATGGTATGTATACAGCGGAATCTTGGAAAAGTGCTTTGTGGGAAACGAACCCTTACAAGTCAATTGATTTGTATACTGAACTTTTGGAAAAATACCCTGACTCAACAGCCATATATAATAACAGGGGTCTACGGTTTCTGAAAACAAAGCAATATGAGAAGGCAGTAGATGATTTCAAAAAAGGCCTCGAATTGGATGAGTATGACGTAAACTTGCTTAGGCATCTCGCCAAGGCTTACGCCTATATGGAAGATTTTAATAACGCTTTTGAGCAGGTGGATAAGGCTATTTTCACCAATGAAAAGGATTATTCTTCCAAGTTGCTTAAGGCTGAAATTCTTATGAGGCAAAGTAAGATGACAAGTGCTTTGGAAGAAATTGAGCAGCTATTGTTGTATGCCGACTTTGAGCATATGGTGTACGAAAAGTGCAGATTATACTTTCTGCTGGGTATCATATATTTCGTCGAAGATAACACCTCGAAAGCAGAAGAAAATTTCAAACTTGCGTTTTCCGATAGAAGTTATTGGGATAGTTATTTGAGCAATTTCGCGTTTGAAGCGTTGGATATAAAAACCCAGACTAATATAGCAAATATAATAACCCAAATTACAGCGCAATGATACTCCCTCTTGCTCTTGTTTTCTCCATCATTTAGATGTATAATGATGGAGAAAACTAAGTCGAGGAGGTGCTGTTATATGAAAATATATGATTATAAGAACGCCCCAGCTACTCTGTTAACACCTGATATAGTGGCTATGCTAACCAGCATACATGAACACAAGGGTAAGCAAGGGCTGTATATAGAGGCTAATGCAGATGCGCTTACAACGCTCATGGAGATAGCTAAAGTCCAAAGTACAGGTTCGTCTAATCGAATAGAGGGTATTAATATCACAGATAAGCGCCTTGAGGAACTGGTCAGGGGTAAATCAGCGCCAAGGAATCGTACTGAGCAAGAAATAGCCGGATATCGCGATGTTCTGGCTACTATCCACGAGAGCTACGACTATATTCATCCGCAACCGAACATCATACTGCAACTGCATAAGCAATTGTACTCGTTCTCGCGTAATGCCATAGGCGGTTCGTATAAGAACTCGGATAATTATATAACAGAGACCGATGCTGAAGGTAAAGAGTCTATTAGATTCCAGCCAGTACCGGCGTACCTAACCGCTGAGGCAATGGAACGGCTTTGTATAGCATTTAGCGAAAGCCTTGAGAAAGACGAGCATGACCCGTTGTTACTTATTCCAATGTTTGTATTAGATTTTCTGTGTATACACCCATTCAACGATGGGAATGGGCGTTTGAGCCGGTTATTAACGCTTCTTCTGCTTTATAGAGCAGGGTATATCGTTGGTAAGTATATCAGTATAGAAAAGCTGATAGAAGCCAGTAAGGACACATATTATGAAGCATTGCAGGATAGCTCAGTTTCATGGCATGATAATACAAGTGATTATTTGCCGTTCATTCGCTACTACCTTGGAGTGCTGCAAAAGGCGTACAATGAGTTCGAAGACAGAGTTCAATACCTGAGCCAACGTGGGGTTTCCAAGCCAGACCGTATTAAAGCGGTTATTGCTGGTAAGCTAGGTAAGATAACGAAAGCCGAGATAATGGAGGCTTGCCCGGATATAAGTAAGGTAACAGTAGAACGTACATTAACTGCGCTTGTTAAAGCTGGGTATATTGTGAAGATAGGCGCTGGTAAATCAACGGCGTATGGTAAGACGGATAGTTTGGACAGTTGACAGAATATATACAGTAGGATTAAAAGAGGGGGGGGGCAGTTATGTCAAAAAAATTTTCAAGTGAACTAAGGCGCTACAGCTATATTATTTTACCCTCAATAATAATGCTTATGTGTTGGTTTTTAGATAAAAATTTTAGTTTATTATCAGATATAAAATCCGAAACTGTATCCTCTGTGGCGGGAATTTCGGGTGATATAATTGGTCTGTTTTTGACAATATTTACAATCTATGTAGCCTTTCCGAGCGAAAATATAACCATCAAAAGATTGCGCAAGTCGGGGCATGGCAAGATATTTACAATGAATATATGGATTGGGGTAGGGCTATCAATAGTATGCATATTCTCTTGGTTGTTTAATATTTCGGATAAAGCGTCAATCATATTTTTTGCAAGCAGTTTCGGCAATATAGTTACGGCTATGTACTATATTGCTACAATAGGTTCGTATCTACAAACTTAGTGCAAATGGTAGAGTAATAGTTTTTTTCGCAGGTAATACATTTTTTATTCGATGGTTGGACAGTAATCACAATGTATATCCACGGCGTTAAGTAACAAAGGGTATAACAGAATATATACAGTAGAATCACAGAGTCATCTTCTACTCCGGAAAATTCGGTAGGTAGAACGGTGGCTCTTTTTGCATGGAGATTTTGTTCTTTTCTTGGTTGAGTTTCCGATGTATCCTGCGTATAAGTAATTGAAAGGCAAAAAAACAGGAAAATAGGAGGGTGTTTTTATGCGTGAAAAGACAAATCCTACGCTGAGTTTATTGTCAGCAGAAGATAGAAAATTGTACGAAGCTTTGTTGACGTCTGGAAAAAAATGGGGAGTTTCGCCATTGGCTATTTTGCTCTATTTGCAAATGCTTGATTTGGCGAGCCAGATGCCTCGTCGAAATAATCCGGATAGGAATGTAGACTTTATTATTCACTTTTCTGACGAAGAAGCGGCGAATTTTTTGGGGATCAGCATTAAAGAAGCTAAGGCAGTGTTCGCCGAGCTGGATAGTGACACAGGAATAGGTTTTATAGAGCGCGTTCCTCAGTTTCCAGGTATATACTATGTCCACGGGGTAGAGGCATGTTAAGCCTATCAGAATAGCTCGCGAGCGAAAGCTGGACTCAGTTGAATAATGTCAAAAAAAATAATACTAACGAACTTGAGCCTCAGTATTAAATATACTGGGGCTTTTGCTTGGATAAAAAAAGGGGAATAATAATGTCATTAATTATAGGTTCAAAAAAGAATTATGGTGAGATAATATCAGTTGATCAGGCTGAGGAGTGTTTGGAATTTCTTGATAAGGATGATGCCCTGTCGCTCGAAGCAATAACACTGTATCGTGCATTATGTAAAAGGTCTAATTGCTCTGTTCAAAATAATTGGAAAGACAAGGACGGCAGGATATTTGTGATATACGCACAGGACAAGGCTATGAAAAAGCTACAATGTCCCTGTTATTACACTAAAGCTGACCAATAGTGTGCTTGAAAATATGCGAAATGCGAATTATCTAGTAGAAAACGCTATTGTTAAGAAAGCTGAATCGGCTGATTTAATCTCTAAATACGCTATTGATATACTTTACAGATTGCTCACTGATTTTGAAATCAACCATATGATACCATCTTGGATGGAAAAAGCGTTGTTAGAGAAGGAAATGGAGCAAAAGATTGATACATTGCAAACCGAAATAACGCAGGCTGAGGCTGTGATTAATTCTACTGAGGCTGAAATGCAAACACTTAAGCAAAGTAATGCTGAACTTAAAGATAACCTCCAAAAGCTTACTACTGCAAGAGGGAATAAAGCTCTTTTTGTACTATTTTCAATTTTAAGCTTAGGATATTATGCGTTCACCCATTCTAAAACGAAACTGGAAAAGGTAACAGAACAATTTAATGAAAGTGAGCAAAATACCCCGTTGCAAATAGATAGCCTCAATCAACAAATAGAGCAAAATACTGAACGATTAAAACAGAACATTGAGGATATAGTAAAGATTAAGGTGGAGTATCGCGGAAAAATGAACCAAGTGGAGCCGTTATCGGATTACATTGTAGATAGTACGAATTTTGTTCTTTTGAAGAAAATATCCGGGTATGATTATGAGAAAATCATCGGTGTTTATGTTATCAGAAATAGAGAGTTGGACAAATTCTATGTTGGGCAATCAAAAGACGTGCTGAAACGATTAAAAAGTCATTTCACAGGAACGGAACCCAAAAACATAATATTTGCAGAGGATTATTACCAATCTAAATTTGGTAATAAAGAGGAGTTGTTCGAGGTCAAAATTGAGAAGTTGGAAACAAAAGACGAGTTGGATAGGCGAGAGATGGAGCTGATTGCTGAATATGACTCCTTCAATAACGGATACAATAAAACTGCTGGGAACATTTAGAAACGATTTTATGGAAATTCAGTCAATGCAAAAACTTATATAGAATAGTTGCCGGGAAATATCAGGATAAGTCGATTGCCGCTGTTTAATTACAGTAATGGTCGGCTTGTTTTTGGATTGCGAAATAGGAATAGATATAAGATATTTGCTTTGTACATATTGATTGTATATAATGCTCTTGATAGATGAGTTTTGTAATTTGTATTTTGTGTGTTTTATTCCCGTAGTTTTCATAAGGAGGATTATTTCATGATAAGGGTTGCTATATGCGATGATGATAGCTCATTTTTAGATAAATTGGAAGGTGTGTTAAAAAGAAAATTCTTTGATTATGATGTTGCGGTGGTGGTAGATAAATTTGAGACAGGAATAAACTTACTTAAAAATATTGAGAATGATAAAAAAATATATGATGTGATTTTTCTTGATTTGGAAATGCCTGCGATTCACGGTTTTGATGTTGCAAAAAGGTTACGAGAATTACCGAATCAATCCTTTTTATTAATTTTTCTCACATACAGAAGCAGCGAAGCTCCCGAAGGCTATGAGTATTCTGCTTTTCGTTTTTTGCTGAAAGGAAGGTTTGCTGAAGATATTGACAAAACTATAAACGCGATAGTTGTCAAATTCAATTTTGTGGAGGAATCAAATAATAATATCAAGCTGGGATTTAACAATAATGGCGTAGATGATACTCTTTCCGTTAATAAGAAAGATATAATATATTTTATAAAGCAGAAAGACCGGTATGTTAGAGTTAAAACAATCTATTGTGAACAAGGGCTTTATACCAAATCACTTGAATTTTATAAGAATGAATTAAATGATAATTCCTTTGAAATATTTTTGAGAAATCATCTTATAAATATGGAGCATATAATAACTTTTGAAAGAGGTTCATGTATTTTGACAGGAGGAATCGAAATAGCAATGGGTGCTTCAAAAAAAACACAAGAGGAGTGCAAGAAAATATATATGAATTATTTAACTGAAAGGATTTTGTAATATGAGCATATATTGGGGTGCTGCGGAAGTAATTATGAGTGCAATTGAGCTAAGTCTGCTATTTTTGTTTAGTTATAAGTTCTTGGGAATTGATGATAGACACAAACGCCAATATGTCCTTTCGGGATTTGTTGTTGCAACGGTATTTATCAGTATTTCAACATTTATAGAAACTTTTTCTATGTGGCGAGCAGGGCTAAGTATAGCCATATTTACAATATTAGTTTTGATATTTTTTCAGGGAAGCGTTATTTTGAAAATTGTTCATGCTATGCTATTTAGCATGATACTTGTAATATCAGACATTGTTGCTGCTGTAATTATTTTGCTTATGGGAAATAGCGTTAGTTGGCATGATTTTGTTGCCTTAAACGAAGACCGATTGCTACCTTACTGCATAGCAAGAATTATGACAGTTATAATCTTTGTTATTATTTTTCATTGTTTTAAGAAAGAACGGGATTTTACCCATTCAAAAATATGGTATTTGTTTATCGTTCTATTTGCCGTAATTCTTACCATAGTTATTGGACTCATAGATATGAGTGTATCAGTGGGTGTTCAGCAGGCGGATCTTACTGCTATGGTGGCCATGATTGCTCTTATAATGTTGATTTTATATGTTTCTATTTATTATTTATTTAATTGGGTTAATGAAAAGTTCTCAAAGCAGGCTGAATTAAGTATGTTGGCATACCAAAGTGAAACAATTGATAAGTATTTAATTCAAACAGAGGAGAGTAATAAAATCATAAAAATCCTCAGTCACGATTTAAAGCATAATTTGATTTCATGGAAAGAGCTTGCCGAGGAAAAGAATTATCAAAATGTTTTAAGCGAAATTTTGGAATACGAACGTGTTTTAAAAGCGAATCAATTAATTGACGTAAATAATGAAATAGTTAATGCTATTATCAACCAGAAAAACGTGTTAGCAAAAAAAAATAATATTTTGATTGAAGTCGATGGAGTAATTTACGACGATCTGAAAATGACTAATATGGATTTATGTTCTTTATTTGGGAATCTAATAGACAATGCGATTGAGGCAAATTTAAAACAGTTTGACTGTAATTCAAAAAAAATCGTTATTACTTTGAAAAGAAAAAATGATTTTCTACTTATAGATGTTAAAAACACATATGGCGTTGCTCCGGTAGTAGAAAACCATGCATTCGTATCTCAGAAAAAAAACAGGTTAAATCATGGTGTTGGAATGATAAGTATAAAAAACACAGTTGCGAACTATGATGGCGTAATAGAAAACAGTTATGAGAACGGCATTTTTAATACAAAGATATTATTAAAAGCCTACGAAAAAACGAGTTAAATTGAATTTTCGCGCATCTTAAAAATTTCCACGCATAATTCTATTTACATTTTAAAATTTGGCTGTATGATTTAGGTAAAACAAGCAGAGGGGGAAATCCTTTGGTTGAACTATCAAATCATATGGCCTTTACTTTGTTGAAAAATGGAATCATCGAGGAAAAAGATTTTCCTATTTACCGTTATGGATTAGAGAATTTGCTGGCATCTATAACGGGGTTCTCTTCGATGATTATTATAGGCAGTATCTTCGGGAAGTTTATAGAAACAATTTTGTTTATTTTTGTTTATAGCTGCCTCAGAAAATATGCAGGCGGGTATCATGCAAGTACACACTTTAAGTGTTATTTGACTTCTATGTTTACTTATATTTTGTTTTTAGCCTGCCTATTGGTTTTGACTAACAGACCAAGCATAGCATTAATGAGTCCTCTATTTTTAGGTGATATAGTTTTGCTGACAATAGCGCCAACACAAAACTTAACAAATAACAAATCAAATGAAAAGCTCAGGAGTTATCGGAAGCACATGATAAAATGGCTAATTATTTTCAATATTATTTCGTTAGTGATGTTTACAAATGAATTTTTATTTTTTCATAGTTTTGTTATCAATTATACTGTTGCAATTCTTGCAGTTGCCAGTATTTTGAGCCTCAAGATATCGAATCTAATAGTATGTGCGTACTTCGTGTATGCAGTGACAAGGGCTTCTGCGATGGCTATGCATGTCTGGTTCTCTTTTGCAACACAAATGCCTAAGTCCTGAGTAAAATAATTATTAGGAAGGTGATCTTATGAATTGGGTTAATGAACCTACTAATCAAGAAATTGGAATACAGCCATTGTTTTGTCTTGTATATTTTTGGTGTTCGGATTTGTCGTGTGATGATAAAGGTTGTGGAATCTTTATTTCGTAACCATCAAACTGTTATCTGCAATAAATGTTTGAACTTGGGATGGAGTTAATCCAGCTCTCATATGTGAAATATTGTGAGGTATCCAATGTGGATTCAGCTTCTGAAACTATGCTAAGTGTTAAGTTGCATACTTAGCATAGTTTGTTTTTAGAGGAAGATTCAGATATCATAAGAGTGAAATTGGGGGTATTATATGAAGTTTTCAAAATATAATTTTGTTAATCAAATAGATGGCAATACAGTATTATATAATTCTATATCAGGAGGCGTTTTGGTTTTAGATTCAAAATATTCCAAAGTCTACGATGCATTGGTTGATAATGGCAAATTTGATGAAATTGATGATGAATTCAAAAAGAATTTAGAGAAAGGCTTAATGATTATATCAGATAACATTGATGAAGTTGAAATGCTTAAATCACAGAATACTCTTCAGAGATATAGTGACAGATGCCTTGGTTTTACAATTGCGCCTACAATGGAGTGTAATTTCAGATGTCCTTATTGTTACGAAAAAGGGCGTAATTATAATACAATGACAGAAGAAGTCATAGAGGAAACAATAAAGTATATAAATGAAAATTCTAAAAATAAAGACAGTTTAGGTATTACATGGTATGGCGGGGAGCCGCTACTTGCCGTTGATATTATTGAAGCAATAACTAATGGTATCGAAAATAAAGAAAATTTGTCTTATCGCGCATCACTTGTTACGAATGGCTATTTGCTCAAAAAGGAAATTGCTTTGAAATTGAAGCAACTTCATGTAAAAGGTATTCAAATTACAATAGATGGGCCACCCCACATTCATAATCAGAGACGATGCCTTCCAAATGGAGAGGATACCTTCTTTGTTATTCTTAACAATATAAAAGAGGCTTATGATATTTTACCGATAACTATTAGGGTTAATGTTGATAAAAGTAATATTAACGAAGTAGACAGTATTCTTACATACATTGATGATTTCGGTTTAAATGGAAAAGTTGGCTTATATCTTGCGCCTGTTGACGATATAAATGGTACATGCAATTCGTCTACATGCTTTAATGGAATAGAATTTTCTAAGGAACAAATGGACTTTTATCTAAGGAACCATGAAAAAGGTTATTCTTTTGTAAATATACCTAGATGCGTTCCGGGAATATGTGGTGCTGTTTCGATTAACAATGTTATAATAGATCCTTTAGGACACATTTATAAATGTTGGGATGAAATAGGGGACGTTAATGCAAAGGCTGGAGATATTCGAGAAAAAATCACTTTAAATACGAATTACTCAAAATGGATTAACTATCAATTTTTAACTGAAGAAAAATGTATTGAGTGCAAAGCAATGCCTGTATGCCTTGGTGGATGTCCATATAAATACATTAAAACAGGCGAAAGGCGTTGTCACCCTACAAAATATAACGCAAAAGAACTTGTTGAACTTGTATATAATTCAAGAAAATCACAAAAATAATGACTCTGATCACTGTGCCTTGTGTAATTGAAGGCAAACTGGGGTATGGTGTTAATAATACAGTTTGCTTTTGTGGCATCAAATTCTCTAGAAATTTATTCTCATATTGGAAGGTGATTGTTGTATGTACAAAGGAAAGGCTTTAATTGAAAAAATTAATGATTTTTTATATAAGCCTTTCTTTTTTTCAAATATCAAAAAAGAAGAAGGGGTTCTCGCTTTACATTTGCTAATTTTTTTTATATTGTGTTTTGCATTAGTGGCCGTATTTACTGATGAAGATAAATTTTATATAGCAGGATCATTGCTAATGCTTATATTCGGTAGTATTTTAATTACATTAAACATAAAAAAACTAGACTCAATAGGATTTACAAAGGACAAATTTAAAATGACTTTAGTAATTTTGATTATCATGATTGCACTTTCACTGGCGTTAAATATTGAACAAATAAAAAATAATGAATTTACTTTATATGATTTTTCTTTCAATGCTACATTCTATTTGATTATAGTAGGCTTTTTAGAGGAGTTGATTTTCAGAGGATACCTATGGCCAAGGCTAGTTGTTTTATTTGGCAATCATAAAGGTACTCTTCTATGTGGCGTAGCGTTTGGATTAATGCACTTGATTTCCGCATATGTATACGGTAATACTCCAGTTAACTGGCTTAATACCGTCAATACAATATGGGAGGGTGTCGTCGGACAATATATTTTTTTATTTCTATATTCATTTGCAAAAAATATATTTTTCCCATCAGTTATACATGCTTCGCCACATTTTTTTACCGTTGTGAGAACGCCAAATGAAGCACTTGCTGCATTTCAATCGTTGTTCAGCTAAGTATTTGCCCTTAAAAGAATATGAAGTACAAATTAATTATTTAGCTAAATAGTGTTGCTGAATACACTCTCTTCCGCACTCATTTAACGTGTGACTTTTCTCTAAATTACAAGTATTCCAATATTTTAGTAAGAACTTGAGGCGATACGGTTTCGCTAACCTTTTGTGTCTTTCGTGAGAAAGGAATGGATATAATTATGAAAATATTTAAATTGTGTATGAAATATATACTCAGATATAAGTTGACTTTTATAATCTATATAATTATAACGATGCTTACAACGGTTATAGGAATATTATCGCCGTATATTACTGGAAGTTTTTTAGATACATTAATCGAAGGCGGGGAAATTAGTATCGTTATAAACTTTTGTCTCGTTTTTGGAATATTGAACATACTAAGAATTTTGTTGGGATACACAACTTCTATAATTTATATTAAAATGCAAGTGGCGATGGGGCATGAGTTCAACTGCGATATTATACAGCATATACAACAGTTGCCACTTTCTTTTTCACTACAAAACGATAGTGCATACCTCAATCAAAGAGTAAATAATGATTGTAATGAGTTGATAATATTCTGCATAACAATTTTGCAAAATATACTTATCAATTTTACTATGTTTTTTGTGACATTCACAATATTATTAAACATGAATTGGGTCATTACACTGATTTTCATGTTTTTTATCGCTGTATATGTAATACTGTATTTTACTTTTCGAAAGCCTCTCTATAAGGTTAGTTTTGATTTTAAAGAAAATCAAAATAAATATTTTGCGAGTCTTTTTGAACAATTTGCATATAGAAAGCTGATAAAGATAAATTCTATACAACGCGAAATAAATAAAAGATTAGACAAGACTTTTTCAACCATAATGATATCAGTAACAAAAAAACAAAAAGTAAATTATTTGTTTTCTAGCCTAGACAATTTTACAACAACAGTTGCTCAAATTGTTCTTTTTATTATAGGAGGCACATTAATTTTAGCTGGAAATTTTACGATTGGTATGTTTACCATATTTTCGAGTTATTTTAATATGATGATGAGTTCTATTCGCTATTTCTTTAACCTCGGTGCAACTTACCAAAACACGCTCGTTGCTTATAATAGGATAACAGATATCTTTGCTAAGAGTAAAGAAAATCAAGGTTCGAAAATACTTTCAGATATAAATAAGATCACTTTATCTAATATAAGTTTTTTTTATAATAAAAGAGAGATATTAAGAAACTTTCATACAAATTTTGAGAAAGGCAATATATATGGCATAACAGGGCCAAATGGGTCTGGTAAAAGCACCCTTGTTAATTTAATTATGGGATTGCAATCTAATGAAGAATCTGGTGGACTGAAACGTGGTGAGTTAAAGTATAATGATGTGATTATTAGTGATTTAGACATGATAGATATGCGTAAGAATCTTATTGCTTTTGCAGAGCAAGAGCCATTTTTAATAAATGACACTATTATGTATAACTTAATATTTAGTAATGACATAGAAAATTTGGTTCATGTAGAAAAATTAAATGAATGTATAAAAACCTTGAATATGGAGCAGTTTATTTCGAACTCCTCGCTTGACCTTCTTATAGACGAAAACAACTCTAATATATCTGGTGGTGAAAAACAAAAAATATCAATATTAAGGACTTTGTACAAGGATGTACCATTAATGATTTTTGATGAACCAACTTCTGCATTAGATTCAGCAACAACAGAGCAATTTATGAAGCATTTACAGAAGATAAAGACAGATAGAATAATTATTATTGTAACACATGATGAGTACATTAAAGGAGAATGTGATTTGTTGTTGCAAATGTATTCTCAAATAGCATAAGTACACATATAACAGCAGAAACAAATTATGAAGAAAACGGCAATAACCTCAGTAAACTACTATGGACATTAATTATGATTCTTTCTGCGTGTTCTGGTGGTAATGAAAATTGTTGAAACTCCCTAAAGGAGATTTGGTCAGTATAACAATATACAAAAATAATTCAAGTACAAGCCCGTATATAATATAAAATCTGTGTACAGGTTTTTATTGTTGATATGGAAAGAAAAAAAGGATTATTCGTAGCTAACAAAAGAGTTCTTTCTGGAATTAATTTAATGAAGTAACATGCGAAAAATCCTCGTTAAAACCGGTGTTGACTTAGATTTTGTGATATGCTAAACTAAATATGTTATGAAATACCAGATAGTACGTTTGCAACCGAGTTTAGGAGCAACACCCCTAAGTTTGTGTTTTTACTAGATTGTACGTTAAAGTCAGATGAGAAAAAGTCACCCTCTATAGGTGCGTTCTTTTCTGGTTTATTTTATTTGTGGGGATAATATTAAACACTCCCCCTAGTCGTGTCATAGCTTTTAATAGCTGACGTACTTCAATTTTTGCTAAATGCGGGAAAGGCTTTCCAACCATCTTTTTTGGTTTGGGCTTTTTCCGCTTTTTTTTATGCAAATAAACAAATAGAAGAAAGGAGTATTTGAAAGAAGTTGATAACCAACGCTTTTATGTGTACAATATTATTTAATAAGGGAAGGTGATGAACAAATTGAAAGATAAGTTCGAGTTAACAAGGGAACAGAGTATTTTCCTTGCGAAGAAAAAATGGGATGAGAACATATACTGTGGTATGCGAATGGAAAACCGTAATGTTACGTTCCCCCAGACCCAAACGATACTTAAAGGCGTAAATGTTGGGAGTGTTGCTCTGGGCGATGTTCAAGCTATTCTTAATATGCGTGATGCTTGGAGAGAGTTGGTTAGCTCCATTGATGAGCAAGTTAGTGTTGATTACATTTGTAAAATCAATGGGTTTGTAGCAAGAAATGAGGCTCTTGAATGGGGTGTGCTGCGTAAAGGCAGTGTTGGTGTGTCCGGCACTAGCTATTCACCGCCTGTTCCGATTGAGAGTGAGGCTTCTCAGGAATTAAGGAATATTATGTTAACTGAAGCATCCATGACAGAGAAGGCTATTGACCTGTTTCTATGGGGTGTACGGCGACAAATGTTCTGGGATGGCAATAAACGCACCAGCCTACTGGCGGCTAATAAACTGCTGGTGAGTGGCGGTAATGGTATAATGACTATTACTGACCAACATATGCTGGAATTTACTACGTTGTTGACCGAGTATTTCAATACAGGAGAGAAAAAGCTGATTAAAGGGTTCCTATACGAGAACACTATCAGCGGTATAAACTTTTAATTTCATAGTTAAGTGGAAATTGAAACGTCTGAAAGGAAAGCGCATGAAAGCGCACTGTTCGGGCGTTTTTTTATTTCTTAGAAAACCAAACAGGAGGAAGAAATTATGAAAAAACCAGACTGGATTATACATTTTATCCCAGATGCCTCAGCGATTGAGTTCATAGCAAATAGCCACACTCATGGTATGGAGCGATATGGTCACATTGATTTTCAAGTTGTGTTACGTGTTGATAACAAGGAAATTGGGCGGTTGCTGAATACGCTTGGGATGCGAGTTCGAGATGGAGAAAGGTTTGCCCACGGTGATATGGTTAAGGGCTTGTATCAGGACTGCGACGTTAGGCTGGATTCAGTGAAGGAAACCGGGCGGCAAGTCTTGCGCCTAATTATTCCAGACCAACACAATCGTTTCCCAGAGGATCCAATGTGTGAGTTGCCGTATAAGCATCAAACGCTTGAATTATTCGAGGGGGTAGGAGAATGAACGAGCCAAGCATGACGGCGGTATCCGTGTGACAACAGGTAAAGGGAAAATCGTTGATAACGGTTTTACGCTTAGTCCCGGAGACTTGGTTATGCTGATTAATTACTACCACCAACAAACAGAGAAGAAAGAGCCGCTGATGTAAAGCGGGTCTTCGAGGAGGGTGTAGAATGAAAAAAACATATGCAAGGCAAATTGCCCCAGAGCATCAGGAGAGTCCTTTATTTCTGAGTGATGAGTTTCCAGATGGGTTGATCCTTGCTGGGAATAGACATTATCGCAGCCATAGTACAGACGAGTATGAGATATTAATAGCTCATATCGGGGAAGCTTTTGGTGATTTGGAAGATATAGGAACAGATAATCAGTGGTACAAAAATGCAACTGAATTGTTCCATGCTATGTTCACGCCTACTCACAAAGAGAGATACTCTACAAAAGAAATTGCTGAGTGGAAGGAAATCATAATAGGCTATAATTCTTGCCGTGCCGCTGACGAATACAAGTATTTTTGTCCGGCTCTGAGTTTAATGACCGGAAATAAATACGGCTATATGACTATTCGCGGTTATTCTCAAGGCGATTGGCAGGAGGTTTATTATCCAAAAAATCTGTATAGTTCTGAATTTATGAGATGCTTTGAAACAGAGTATTTCAATATGGGTTCAGAATGGATAGTTCATGCAGAGGAATATGAACCAGAAGAACCAGAGGATATTCGTGGCTATGCCATATATTGCTATACATATGAGCCGGTAAAGGAAATAGCGAAGTCTAAAGGTGTTGATATTGAAGATGTAGTCGTATACATACATGACGGCTACACAAAACATGACAAATACAGATTGGCGTAATGTGGGCGCATTAATACGCCCAATATTTAGGAGGAATAGAAATGTTATCACAAAAGGATTGTATACTTACTCATTTACTGGACTGTGGAAGCTTAGATTTGCAGATGTTGGAAGACATTAATTATGACCTTGATGAGATGCTTGACGATATGATTGAAAACGGCGACCTGTCGCTAAACAATCTGTTTGCGTTGGTCTTTGAGAAGGGAAAAAAAGACCTTAAAGAAGCATACAACGCATTTATGGCTGATTTGGAATCTGAGTTTGTCCAAAACCCAGATGATAAGGTGCTTGCTGGTGCTGTTATGGAGTTCTCTGCATTTAATATTGACGATGATTTCTCGTACTTTACCAATTGCTTGGATACTCATGTTTCTCTGCGTTACTTGGGTACTTACAGGGAATATCTGCCAACAGAAATTGAAGAGATAGAGAATAATATGGGATTCGCATTCAGCGATGTGGCCTAAATTGAAAGGGGAAAGAATTATGATTACTAAGAATCAAGACGGAAACTTAGTTTATTTGCTTCAGAGAGGTAACGAAACAATAGAGCTTTCTTATGATGAAGCTGATTGCGTTTACCAAGCAATGAGAGCCAAGTATATGCGCGACGACATCGAAATGCTGATTGACGAAGAAGATAGCGAGTTCACTAATGAGGGCGTAAAGCTAGACTTTTCGACCGAAGAAGCTGTTTTGCTTACAGAGGAGCAGTTCGATGAGTATGTCACAGTTGCGGTTCGCGAGTACCAGAAGTACCAAGATAATAATTGGACTGATGGCGCTCATGTTGGCTTAGATGAGGCTTATCGTCAGGTGGTTAAAGGAAAGGGGTATGAACTTGAGTAAAGATAGTTTCATAACCGTTCAGGCCGCTGGCAGAGAACCTTTAGAAATTCATAAAAACTACGACTCTGTGCTTAAAGAGGCAATTGGTCTATATAAGGGTGAAGCGTTGGCTTTTTTAGGGCTTGATTTACCTAAAATAACAGAGTCTTTAAATGTTGAGTTCACAGAGATTGAAGTTAAGAAGTCTTATGTGGATTTATTGTTTAAGCTTGAGGATGATACCGGCTTAAATTTAGAGTGGGAAGCCGCTATAAGCCAAGATGATATGCTGCGCTTTGCGTCGTATAATGCAGATTCTAGGCGACTACATAAAATGCCGTTTGTTACAGTTGTTCTAACGAACAAAAAACCGGCAGTATCGTATATTAAAGATGAGACGCTTGCATTTACGCCAATGGTAATTAACCTAGGCGAACGCGATGGTGATAAACTTATAGCTGATATCAAGGAAAAGATTGCCAAAGGCGAAAGCGTGAATCCGCTTGAAATAATCTATGCGCCGTTGTATAATAGTATTAATAAGAGCGTTGTAGGATTGTTTAAGGAAGCAGCGGCACTTGTTCCACAAGCGATAAAAGATGAAGCCGAACATTTGAAAATCATTGTGCTGTCGATGGTGTTAACGAATAAATTTGTATCCGCTGATGAAATGGAGGAGTTATATATGGTATTAGAAGAACTTAAAATCGTAAAGTATGCTGAAGAAAAGGGTATAGAAAAAGGTATAGAAAAAGTTGCAAAAAATCTTTTGAATCAAGGACTTGATACAGCAGCAATTGCTAAAGCTACTGGTTTGACAGTAGAAAAGCTAAAAGAACTGCAACAAGCAATCTAATTGTCGTGAAACAACCGACAAATATAGGCGTAATGCTACAGGTCTATCCATTGAAAAAGTAGAAGGGCTTAAGCAAGCCATATAGGTCAATAGTCATAATTACTGCCTCGGTTATCTTAACGGATAATCGGGGCTTTTTTATGCGGTCTTCAAGATATACTTAGGTTCTCGAAAAGTCTTGGACATGTGGGGTTTTTCAACGCTATTTCATTCAATGTCAAAGTAATACAAATAACTGATAGAACTACTCTGCCTTTGACGAAAAGGTCTGGTGCATGGTAAGATTAAACATATTACTATAGATGTGTTGGAGGTATGGGCAGTATGGCGGAAGAAAAGCAACAGCACAATGTTTCAAAAAATAATTTTCTATACATAACTGCATTCTTTGCTTTGGTTTTAGCCGCATGGATAGGCTTTTTATTTGCCCCAAAGCCAACCACAGTCGAACTGCCAATGGCATATGGTTCTTATGACCTCTCTGCGCACAGCTTTGAAGATACGGTCTACCGCATTAGCGCCGCAGCATGGGAAAGCTGGCCATATCAGCTCTACACACCAGAGGATTTTGCAAACGGCACTATATCTGAGCAATCTCGCTTTTTAGATAAATCTGAAACTTGGTCTATATCACACGCAACTCACGCAATCAGCCTTACGCTTCCGGCTAATCATTATTATGGCATATCCATGACAACCGCTGAGTATGCCATGCGGATATATATTGATGGTAAGGAAATTGACAGCGTAGGCAAACCGGGCAGTACAAGGGAAGAAACAGAGCATCGCACCTTAGAGCGCACTTATTACTTTTCCCCGGTCAGCGATACTGTCACTATCATTGTGCAAACGGCAAACTTCGTACACAATGATAGCAGCGGTGCGCCTGCTTTTATCATCGGTTCGGCTGAGAATATCACCGAACGAAACAATGTGGACATAGCCATAAGTTTTTTAATTGCAGGCTGTTTAATTGCGTCATTCCTGCACCATGTTGGATTGTTCTGTTTGAACAGAAGCCGAAAAACTGAGTTGATTTTTGCTGTTTGCTGCCTGCTGCTGGCACTGATGAATAAGAAACTATTTTTACTGCTTTGCCCGAATTATGTTTTTTCTGTAGCTATTCGCATAGAGTATGTCACCCATTTTCTTACATTTTCCCTTATCGTTCTCTTTTTGGAGCAGTTGCATCCAAAGCTTATGCACAAGAGCATAACTCGCGCCTACTATGCGCTGACAGGATTGTACTTACTTACGCTTATATTGGACACCACTGTTTTCACAAGGCTGATTGTCGGTTTTCAAACGGCTTCCATATTTATAATCGGCTATGTTTTTGTGCGGCTGGCAATGTCCTTGCGTGGCGGTCGGCTGCAAAACTATCTTTCTTTTG